>OOBZ01002149.1_pt1 | contig 12208 bp, 10 predicted proteins | sample 1671601 | NCBI WGS metagenome assembly OOBZ01 (sample SAMN06348173, study PRJEB24527) | human gut metagenome | biome: human gut; feature: ankylosing spondylitis patient; material: feces | host: Homo sapiens | place: China | collected 2015-10
AATCGTGTAGGCAAGATGATTACGCTCCAATAGCCGTCGAACGGATTGCATCGACAACTCTGCATTCTTGATTGTCCCCATTTTTCGAATGTTTTGATTTATGATATGGTCGGGACAGGATGGGGAACCCGTTTTGAAGCGTAATAATCTATTTTGTGCTACATGTCTTTCTTGCCTTTATTTGGTTGTCTCCGCAAAAGTAAACAATCGGATTCTAATATGCAAGGGGAATCGATCAATTCCCCCTGCAAATCTCCTGCATGACATGGTCCATGTAGATGGCCTGTCCGCTCGACATTCGTCCCCACCAATGGCAACCCAGTTCGTCAATGATGATTTCGCCCTGTTCTCTCAACCGATTGGCCAGCCATGATGTCACCAGCCACCACTCCAACACCTCTTCCCCATTAAAGGGATAGAGGTACTCTTCGTCGATTTTCCCCGCTTGGATTAACTCTTCGATTACCGAACTTTGTCCCCACAGGACATGGATGTCTACCATTTGCTTGGCCTTTTCTTGTGTGTTGTACATAGCATTTTGAGTATATGTTTGTCACATATACGCTGTAATCCAACTATATATAATCTCAATAATGCTATGCAGAGAATTGGTTTCAGGCTTAAACAGGGGTGGTCTGTTTTATGTGGAATCCTATTATAAGGGATAGGCAATAATTTCGTTTCCCATCAGAAAAGGGGGCGGGGCGAAAAACAGGGAGTATCTGTTTGGTCGGAGTATCTCGGTATGGATTATCATGGAGTGACAACCTCTCAAAAAAGGTGTTATGATAGCCCTTTTTCAAAAGTTTGTCACCGACCTTTTACCTATATGATTTGTTTCCCCAGTTCGATAAACCGTTGCTTGTTGGTGCGTACTTCTCTGTACTCAAAATAGATTCCGATCAATTTTGCAGTTACTTTTTTGCGATAGGGGATTCCGAATTGCGTAATCAGATTGTTCATAAAACGATTGACGATGCACACGGGTAGTTTGTCGCCCGTTTTCAGTCGGGAGTGCACCTCTTTGCGAATTTTTTCCGAGGTCAGCAGTTGCTTGCTTTCGTTTTCCTGTATCTGTTTGCTGATTGTGCCCATATTATAGTTGAGCCGTTCAATCTCTTCCGCTCCGAGGGCATAGTAGGCATCGACCATCATTGGCACCTGATTTTGGATCTCTTCTCGCAGGAAATAGTATTCATTCCACGTCCGATTCTGTTCCAGTATCTCCAACTGCCGTACGATTTCGCGGAAGAGATCTTTCATTTTCAATCGGGGATTTGTGCGTTGCAGACGGTCGCAATCCGACAACGGGTAGATATGCTCGGTGTAATCCGTGTGAAATGCTTTTTCATACTCCTCGCGCATGAGTTTGGCATCGGTGTAGTATTGTTTGATCCGTTCGTCGTCATAGGCGTTGTCCCACATAAACCAGTTACGTGTACCGTCGGTGTTCATGAACCGTTTGTACTCCATTCCATCCAATGCTTGTGCGCGGGTGTCGCACCCTGCTCCCGAGGCTTTGATCTGCAAAACTTGTTTGTAGACGGTTTCGCACTCCTCCAATCTTGTGGTGATCTCCTCTCTCGATTTACAGGGCATTTCCTTGTTGGTGTTGAAAATATGTGCGGCATCCTCTACGCCGTTTCGAAAACGTCCGACGATTTGTACGGCTTCGGTCGTTGGGTCTATGACGGTGTGCGTCGCAAACGAAAGATCGGTTACGATGAGCACACAGGCCGTTGTCGGCAGTTCGATGTCTACGGCCGAAAAGAAACGGCTTGTGAAAAAGTTGATCTCGGCCAGTTCTTCGAGAGACGCATAAGCCTGCGAAAAATCCAGTTTGCGCAGTTTCTTGACACTCTCGTAACTGCAAAAAACCTTGCTCCGTTTCTCGATCTTATAAGTGCAGATCATGCGGTAGATCGTGTCGGTCGAGTTCAGGAAGATGCAGAGCGGATGCCCTTTGCCTTTTACCTGTCCCATAAGGGTACGGACCCAACCGACGGTGTCGTTTGTATGTATGAGCAGCATTTTCGGTTTGTGGTCGTAGGTCGGGCGGAGTATCTTCATCGTAAAACCTTGCTGTTCGAAACGGGGATCGGACGGGATGATGGGTGTCGCGGAAACCATAGCTTTGTGTTTGCAGCGGAAAAAGTCATCCATCGGGAGCGTGATTGACCCACGGTAGCCTGCATCCTGTATCGTGCGCTCGCACTCGTCGAACAGCAGGAACCATTCTCCGTACATGTCCGTATGTGTCTGTATCATTGCCGAGCGGACTTTGGGAAAACTTTCGGGTGTTGTCATGATTTTCAGGTAGCCGTCGTTGTGGTTTGCGTTCAGGTAGTCGATAATGTCCTCTGTTGTTACACCCTCGAACACGCCGAGCATTTGCGGATGTTTTTTCATCTTGCCTTCAATGACAGGCACATTGGGCTCGATGATAAGAGAGTGTCGGGGTGCGTTGATTTCAGCATAGGTTGCACCGCATCCCGTGATGGTTTTGTTGATAATCGAGTTGGTCGGAATTTCGGGCATCACGGCGTCAAACCGTTGGTTTGCGTCTATTGCGATATATGTTGTGTCCATAATTTATAAAGGAATTTGGGGAGCGAGCGGCGAAACCCGCTCCCCTCGTTCGATGGTTAGTTCAACAGATTGGTGATGTCTTCCATTGCCTCTGCGGGCATTACGACTTTGCCGTTGGGGAAATGGTACTTCTTGGAGAGGTAGCCGATTCCCTCCTCCTTTTCGTTGTACTCTTCGGAGGAGATTGAGGTCAGCTTTTCCATTTCGGCGGCGATCTCTGTCAGCCACTCGGATTGGCAGCAGATTTGGCGGTCGGGTTCAAACTCCGTTACCTCGGGTAACTCCTTTCCCATGAGGAACGCCAGCAGGTAGTTCCAGATTTGAGCATTCAGCAGGAGTTTACCATCCAGCTCGGTGTGGCCTTTGCGGATGCCGAACCACACATATCCGCAACCTGCTACGTCTACACGGGTGGTTACGATGAGCGTCGTTGCTCCTGCCGCAATTGCTTTGGCCAGAGTGCGGAACATTTTGGGGTTCCCTGCAGGCTTAATCTTGATTATTCGGAGGGTGGTGTCCTCCTCTTGTCCCTCGGCGGTTTCGATTGCTGTCATCTGTGCCTCGTTTGCGATTGCCGTGGCCATCAGTCCCTCTGTGCGGCTGTCAGCTACGTGCTGAGATGCCGCTGCTACATTGATTTTTTCCATTGTATTGGTTTTGTTAATGTTAGTATTCGTGTTCACAATCGTTGTCATAATTGTTGTCTTTTTTATGAAGTTCTGTTGCCGTCTCTTTCGGGTTGTCGGCTGCTCCCTGCAACCTTGGTCGGCCGTACGCTCCGACCTCGGTTGCGACTGCAAAAATGGTAGATTTTTTAGGCTTTTGCGAGTTGTTGCAGGTAGAGGTTGCAGGCTATCTTCAAGCCTATTCTTAACCTCTGAATATTAGTATTTTATGTTTTTCGCTTCATCGTTCTATTTTTAGGGTTTACCTCCACTCTTGGGGCTTTCGGTTTCTCCCTGCGGATTCATTGGCCGTACGCTCCGATTTCCTCCGCTTGCTGTATCTAAAACACCTTGAGGTGCCCTTTTACTAATCGAGTTCGGGTAGAGAATATTTGCCTGTTTTCGGTCTGTTCTTTACCCCAGTTTTCAGTCCATTGCAAAAGGCGTTTTGTCTCTTTTGGAGCGGACTGTCTTCCTTGTAATCTTGCTCGATTGCAACTGCAAATATTGATGTTTTTTTCACGTTATTTGAGCCTTTGCAGGTAAACAATAGCTGCTGTTTTATGGTCCATTATCTGTCTATTTATCAATTCGGTACCTTATCTCTTTCCTCACTACGATTACGCAAAACATGCTTTTTCGTTTCGACTGGACAGATAAAGAAAAAGGGTGCATTTCTGCACCCTTTCTTTACCTGAAATATGTTGGTCTTTTAGAATAAATCCTTATGGATAATATTGTCAGTTACCATGTGGACATTCCCGAACTTGACAGACGGAAATTTCGGAACTTTTTCCTCTCCGTATTTTTGTACGTTCTTCTTTATATAACTTATGTCGGCTCGAATGTTTTTGGGGTTGAAAGAACCGTCATAGCCTTTATAGGAGGGATAGCACCCGACGAAGCGGGTGTAATCATAGATCAATTTGCAAAGCTCGTTTGGCGTGTCGGGATTTTCAGGTATCGCATTTTCTTCATGGAGCATTCGATAAATCCCGTATGCGACAATTGGATAAAACGTATTCATCGGTTTTGCTCCTGCCGATGGTTTCCGTTCCGCTAGTTCGCGTTGGGCATCCTCGGCGTTCTGTATGTCGGGGAAATAATCGGCGAGTTCCTTTCGGATCAGACGGAACAACCAGTTATTTGTATTCGGAAGCGTCAGCGGCTCTTGTTTTCGGCTGTTGGTACGCAAAGTTACGGGCATTTCCTGCTCTCCGACACGCTCGTATAGGTTGCGATGTCGCTGTTCTGTTTCTTCCATAAAGAGCATCAGTTTCGCCCACTCACCCTTGTAGGTGTTCCAATCCTCCCAATATCCGAGTTCGGATATATCTTCCTCGCTGAATTTACGGTCTGTCATGATGTAGGCCACGAACAGAAGAGCCTCCCGCAGTCGGTCGGTCAGTAGAGGTGTCTGCCCGAACCATTCCATGTAAGCGTCGTAATCGAAATTGTTGGCAGGCAACCTGATTTCATGATCCTCTCGGATTGCTTTGGCTGCGTGTTTGCCTGTACTCAATTCTATTTCGTTGGTAAAGTATCCCAGCGTAATGCCGAAATAGTTTTCCAACAGAGGGGCAATCTCCCGTAAAGATTGGGTATCCGTAATCAGAGAGCCTTTCGAGCCTGTAAGTTCGTTCATAGTCGGTAATTGTTTCAACGAATTTATAAAAATCCGATCTCAACCACAACAGCCGACCAAAGAAAAAGAAAAGGGGACTATCCGAATCCATCGGATAATCCCCTGACAGGTGGTGACAAACTCGGTTTTGGGGCTATAAGATAGACCTTTTTTCAAACCTTGTCACTTCACAATAAATGCTGCATGGCCTCGTCGATTTGCGCGTTCTCGAATGAATCGAGGTAGATTTGCGTGGTCGAGAGGTCGGAGTGTCCCAACGATTCGGAAATCAGAGCCACGCTTACCCCTGACCGTTTCAGGACGGTTGCGTATGTGTGGCGGGCAACGTAGGTTGTAAGGGTGGTTGTTAACCCTAACAGTTTGCTCCATGCTCTCAACTCTCGATTTATGTGAACCAGCACCTTATGCACCCGATTGTGGATCTGTTGTTCGGTGCGGTGTTCGTAACGGTCGAGAATCGGGAAGATATAATCCTCTTGCGAGAAGCCTGTTCGGATGTACTTGGCGACAATTTGCTGTGCCAATGGATGCAAACGGCAGGTCATCGGCTTGCCCGTTTTGTGACGGCGGTAGTAAATCCGTCCCTCGTCCATGTCGGCATGGCGTAAAGTGGCGATGTCCTTGAAGTTGATTCCTGCCGAGAAGTATGAAAACAGAAAGATGTCCCGAGCAAATTCGGCGTAACGTGACCTTGTTGGGGGTAGTTCTGCCTGCATCAATCGCTGGATGTCCTCTTTGTGGATGGCGCGTTTGCGAGTTGCTGTCCAATGTTTTCCGACCTTATATAGCAGGAACGGGTTTTCTTTGCAAAGGAAAATCTTATCGACAATAGCTTTGTTGTAAACAGCCTTGAGTACGCTGAATTTCGTGGCAATCGAGTTTGGCTGATTCCCCTCGTTATGTAGGAAGTATTCAAACTCGTTCAGTAGCGTGAGGTTTATCTCTTCAAACCGTAAAGGTGCGGGATGAAACTTGCCGAGAGAGGTTCGGGTTGCTGCATATTTGATGGCTGTGTTGATTTTCCCTGCCTGCTTCATGTCCGAGATTCTTTCCCTGAAATAGGCGTCTACAAGTTGTGGTGTATATTTGGATGCGGTTCCGAACAGCGTACTGAAATCAACCGCCACGTCCAAAGCCTCCAGCCGTTGAATCTTCTTGCGATAAGAGGCCAGCGTGCTGTCGATTTGACTTTGCAGGATAGCACGATCTGGACAGGCTGCTGTCAGCATTTCAGCCTCTTTGTCCCAGTAGCGCGGTTCAACGGAGATGCCGAGCGAGACGAGTTTGTGGGCTCGTTGGTGGGTGAAGCGGATCGCCAAAGGGGACTTGCCGTTCTTGTAAATGATCTCGCTGCGGCAGATTGTTTTGATTTTCATGCGTTTGCGTATTAGGCAAACAACACGGGATGTCAGAACTTTATGTGTAACATTATGTGTAACATTTGCGCTCGGAAGCCCCTTTTTACCCCTTTTTCGCTCCTGAAACGGCACAAAAAAAGAGGTTACTTAAATCGTAACCTCCTGATTTCGAGAGCTGTTGACGAGGCTTGAACTCGTGACCTCTTCCTTACCAAGGAAGTGCTCTACCACTGAGCTACAACAGCATTTCTTTACAGAAGTGGTGCAAAAGTATATAAGAATTTTGAAACGGCCAAATAAAAATGCCTTTTTTCGCGATAAAATTTTTTCTGACCCCCTTGTCGGCCCCGTGTGACGGACATCGCAGGTGCTGCGGTCCTGCGTATGGAGGCCCGGCATCTCGGGCAAACAATACGGGATGTCTATACCTTATGTATCGCATGATGCGTAACATGTGCACCCGCCCTCCCCGTTCTGCTCCATTGTCCTGCTGTCCGGCTGCCGCCGGGGTGCTGGGTGCGGCGGCGGGGTGCCCGATTTTTCGGCAGAGGCCCGGTTGCAGGGCGGCGGACGTCGCTTCTGCGGGACGATTTCGTGCGGAGGCCCGCCCGGCATTCGTCCGGTGGTGGCGTCAGGCGATGGTATGGCTGTGTAACATTCGTATTATCAGCGCGTTTGCGTTGCCATGGCCGGCGCGCTGCCTGCCTTGTCGGATGGGGAGATGGCCGTGCGCGATGAAAAAGTTGCGAAAAAAGTGTCAATTTTCACTTTCTTTCGCTAACTTTACTTCCAAACCATAATCACAAACAGATGAAACGAATCCTGATAGTAGGCGCCGGCGGCCAGATTGGTTCCGAACTGACGGTCTACCTGCGTAACATTTACGGCGGCTCCAATGTGGTCGCAACCGACATGCGGGAGTGCAAGGCTTTGGGTGAAACCGGCCCGTTCGAGGTGCTCAACGCCCTCGATGCGACGGCCATGGCTTCGGTGGTTGCCCGTTATCATGTCGATACGATTTTCAACCTCGTGGCGCTGCTTTCGGCCGTGGGCGAGCGGAATCCCCAGATGGCGTGGAACGTCAACATGGGGGCGCTGAACAATTCGCTCGAAGTGGCGCGCCAGCACCACTGCGCCCTCTTCACTCCGAGCTCCATCGGCGCCTTCGGCCCCACGTCGCCCAAGGACGGAACGCCGCAGGACACCATCATGCAGCCGACGACCATCTACGGCGTCTGCAAGGTGACGGGCGAGCTGCTGAGCAACTACTACCACCACAAGTTCGGCGTCGACACCCGTTCGGTGCGCTTCCCGGGCATCATCTCCAACGTGACGCTGCCGGGCGGCGGTACGACCGACTATGCCGTGGAGATTTACTATGAGGCCATCCGCTCGGGCCGTTTCACCTGTCCCGTTCCGGGCGACGTCTATATGGACATGATTTACATGCCCGACGCGCTGCGCGCCTGCGTCGAGCTGATGGAGGCCGACCCCTCGAAGCTCGTCCACCGCAACAGCTTCAACCTCGCCTCGATGAGCTTCACGCCCGAAATCATCTATGCCGAAATCCGCAAGCGTCTGCCCGACTTCACGATGGACTACGACGTGGACCCCGTGAAGAAGGAGATTGCCGAGAGCTGGCCCAATTCGCTCGACGACACCTGCGCCCGCGAGGAGTGGGGCTGGAAACCCGAGTGGGACCTCTCGCGCATGACCGACGACATGCTGGAGCACATCCGGCGCAAGCTGGCGAAGTAGCATGTCCGAAAAGCAGCAGGGTGTCCGTGCAACCTGCGTGGCCGACTCCTCTTCGAGTTGGGACGGTGCGCCGCTGCCGCCCTATCCGTCGGGAGCGCCCCGTGTGAAGGTCGTCCGCTACGAGGTTGCGCCGCATGCGCGGCTGGCGCTGCACCGCCATCCGGTCATCAATGCCGGCATGGTGTTGCGCGGCGAGCTGACCGTTGTGGCCGACGACGGCAGTGCGCGTACCTTCCGTGCCGGCGAAGGGGTCATCGAGATGGTGGGGCGTGCCCATTACGGTGAAAACCGCGGTGCGGAGCCCGTGGAGCTGGTCATGGTCTATGCCGGGAGTGACGGCGTGCCGCTCTCGGAACCCGTCGAATGAACTGCGGGCTTTCTTCGGCCGAAGGTCGTCGAAAGCCCGTTTTTCATAAGCATTCCCGGTGCGTCGCGCGTTTCGGTGCGGAAGTTGAACGGAGGCTCAGCGGCTGTGCCGGGAGCGTCGTCCCGATGGCGGGGCAGTGGACAGGCCGGCGTTGGCCCGCACCGGCAGAATGGTTGGACAATATGATTATAACAGGATATAACACCGATTGTCATGAAACGTTTCTGGAAATATCTGCTCGGCGTGCTGTTGCTGCTTGTGGCTGCCGTCGTGGGCGGGAGTCTCTACCTGCTCTCCTATTCGTTGCGCCCCGATGAGGTGATGGCCGACAAGGATGCCTCGGCCCGTGAGTACATCCGCGAGGAGTATCCCGCCGTGCGTCCCTGGCTCGACAGCCTCGAGCGTACGGGTGCGCTGCGCGACACGACCATCCGCGGCCGAGAGGGCGAGCGGCTCCATGCGCTCTATGCCGCTGCGCCCCGGCCGACCGACCGTACGGCCGTCATCGTCCACGGATATACCGACTGCGCCGACCGGATGCTGATGGTCGGTTACCTCTACAACCACGACCTGGGGTTCAACATCCTGCTGCCCGACCTCCACTACCACGGCCGGAGCGAGGGCCGGGCCATCCGCATGGGGTGGCTCGACCGGCTGGACGTACTGCGGTGGATGGAGGTGGCCGATTCGCTCTTCGGCGGCCATACGCAGATGGTCGTCCACGGCATCTCGATGGGCGCCGCCACGACGATGATGGTCTCGGGCGAGGAGCAGCAGCCCTACGTGAAGTGCTTTGTCGAGGATTGCGGCTATACGAGCGTCTGGGAGCAGTTCGCCAAGGAGCTGGGCGAGCGCTTCTCGCTGCCGGCCTTCCCGTTGCTCTACGTTGCCGACCTCTTGTGCGGCGTGAAGTACGGATGGACCTTCCGTGAGGCTTCGGCGCTCGAGCAGGTGAAGCGCTGCCGGCTGCCGATGCTCTTCATCCACGGCGATGCCGACGACTTCGTCCCCACGCGGATGGTCTATCCGCTCTTCGAGGCCAAGCCGGGCGAGAAGGAGCTGTGGGTCGTTCCCGGAGCCGCCCATGCGCTCTCCTACCGTGACAATCCCGAAGAGTATACGCGCCGTGTGGCCGAGTTCGTCGGCCGCTACATCGACGGCGTGCCTCGTGTCGGAGCATCGGCCGGGGGCGGGACGGCGCAGACGGCCTGCCCGGTTGCGGCTGCGCCCTGTCCGGCCCGGTAATCCCTCCGTGCGGCCGTGCGGCCGTGCGGCATCGCGCCCTCCGCTGCACGGCGCCCGCATCCCCGGCCTTCCTTCCTGCACTGTGCCCCGCGGTCCGATTTGCGTTCCGCGGGGATTTTGTTTGCACCCCGCCCGGGCGTACGCCGCGAAGCCGACGCCGCAAGGCGGTTGTGCGTTTGCCGGTTGGGGTGTTCCGTCCGGTCGCTGCCGGTCGTGACGGCTTTGCCGTGCGGCGGCCGTCCGGCATCTTTGGGACGGTTGTTGGAGCCGCTCCCGGCAGGCGGTGCCCCGGTGTGTCGCTTCGCCGTACGAACGGCGTGCCGCCGGGGCCCTTCCCGGCTTTTTTCTTGCCCGCCCGCATAATAAGCGGCCGTCAGGCTGCGTTTGTCCAGCAAAAACAGAAAGGTTGCCTATGATGCAAAAGGACTTCGAATAGAACGAAACCAAATTTTTTGCATGTTATGAAAAAGGTGTTTTTTTATCTGGGAATCGTCGCCGTGGCTGCCCTTGCGGGCGGTGTAACGGCCTGGACGCTCGGCCGCAACATGGAGCCGCGCGTCGCATATATCGACCGCGAGGTGGAGCGCACGCCGGCGCTCGGCACCCATTTCACGTCGTACCAGTCGGACCGCTATCCCGACCTGACCTATGCGGCCGAGAATGCCGTCAAGGCGGTGGTCAACATCGAGGCGGTGCAGGAGGTCGAGGTGCAGGGCCGCAGCTTCGGCTATGACCCCTTCCTCGAATTCTTCGGCATCCCGCAGCGCGGCTACGACCGCGGCGGGCAGCCGCAGAAGCAGGAGCGCCGTGCCGGCGGTTCGGGCGTCATCATCTCGCCCGACGGTTACATCGTGACCAACAACCACGTCATCGAGGATGCCACCCGCCTGCGCGTAAAGCTCAACGACGGCCGCGTGTTTGATGCCAAGGTCATCGGCTCGGACCCGACCACCGACGTGGCCCTCATCAAGGTCGAGGGCAAGGATCTCCCGACGCTTCCCTTCGGCAGCTCCGACGCGCTGCGTCTGGGCGAATGGGTGCTGGCCATCGGCTCGCCCTACAACCTGCAGTCGACCATCACGGCCGGCATCGTGAGCGCCAAGGCGCGCCAGTTGGGCGTTATTCCGAGCGAATTCAGCATCGAATCCTTCATCCAGACCGATGCGGCGGTCAACCCGGGCAACTCGGGCGGTGCGCTGGTCAACACGCACGGTGAGCTGGTGGGCATCAATACGCTCATCCAGTCGCAGACGGGCAGCTATGTCGGCTATTCGTTCGCCGTGCCCGAATCGATTGTCCGCAAGGTGGTCATGGACCTCAAGGAGTACGGCGTGGTGCAGCGCGCCATGCTGGGCATTACCTTCCGTCTGGTCGACCAGTCGTTCCTCGACAGCGAGGGCAAGGATTTGGGCATCGACGAGCTGGGCGGCGTCTATGTGGCCAGCGTGCTCGACGGCGGTGCGGCCTCGGAGGCGGGCATCCGCAAGGGCGACATCATCCTCGATATCGACGGCGTGAAACTCGAGCAGGCCTCGACCCTGCAGGAGCAGGTTGCCAAGCATCGTCCCAACGATAAGGTCAATTTATCGGTAAAAAGAGACGGCAAGGTGAAACAAATGGAGGTCACTCTGCGTAATAAAGCTGGTAAAACGGAATTATTGACCCGGGAAGATGTCGATGTGGTCGAGCTTCTGGGCGGCAAGTTCACCGATGCCGGTACGAAACTGTGCCGTGAGCTCGATATCCGCGGCGGTGTTCAGGTCGTGAGCATCAAGGCGGACGGAATCCTGGCCCGCGCCCGAGTACGCGAAGGATTCGTCATCACCCACATCAACGACCGTCAGGTGCTGTCGCTCTCCGACATGCAGCGCATGACCGAGAAGGTGCGTTCCATCGACGGCATCTATCCCAACGGCCGCGCAGCCAGCTACGTCCTGGTGGAGTAGCACCCTGATGCGGGCGGGTAAGGAAACTTAATTTGAGGAGAAATATAGAACATGCGTCAGTTAAAAATCACGAAATCCATCACCAACCGTGAGAGTGCCTCGCTGGACAAGTACCTTCAGGAAATCGGCAAGGAGGAGCTCATCACGGTGGAGGAAGAGGTGGAACTCGCCCAGCGAATCAAGAAGGGAGACCAGGAAGCGCTCGAAAAGTTGACGAAGGCCAATCTGCGATTCGTCGTTTCGGTCGCCAAGCAATATCAGAATCAGGGACTCAGCCTGCCGGACCTCATCAACGAGGGCAACCTCGGACTCATCAAGGCGGCCGAAAAGTTCGATGAAACGCGCGGTTTCAAGTTCATCTCGTATGCCGTGTGGTGGATTCGCCAGTCGATTCTCCAGGCTCTGGCCGAGCAGTCGCGCATCGTGCGCCTGCCGCTCAACCAGGTGGGGTCGCTCAACAAAATCAACAAGGCCTTCGCCCGTTTCGAGCAGGAGCACGAACGTACGCCGTCGCCCGAAGAGCTGGCCTCGGAGCTGGAGCTCCCGAAGGAGAAGGTGACCGACACGCTGCGTGTGGCCGGCCGCCACGTCTCGGTCGACGCCCCGTTCGCCGACGGCGAGGACAACTCGCTGCT
>OOBZ01002164.1_pt1 | contig 12128 bp, 10 predicted proteins | sample 1671601 | NCBI WGS metagenome assembly OOBZ01 (sample SAMN06348173, study PRJEB24527) | human gut metagenome | biome: human gut; feature: ankylosing spondylitis patient; material: feces | host: Homo sapiens | place: China | collected 2015-10
TTATATTGACGAGCACGGAAACACGAAGAACAATTTTGCGGCACGCTTCCGCAAGGCATTCAATGCCGTATTCGACCGTTTGAGCCGCCGCTATGTACGTGGGGTACTGTATATCATCCATCGCCGGTGGCTGTTGTGGGGAACGATTGCCGCCTCGTTCGGGTTGCTGGTCTTGCTGGTCAATATCACGAAGACAGGACTTATTCCGCAGGAAGACACCGGCACGGTGATGGTAAGCATGAACACAAAGCCCGGCTCCTCCATGGCGCAGACCAACAAGGTGATGGCGCGTATCAACAACCGTCTTGACAGCATCTCTGAGATTGAGTACAGCGGAGCGGTCGGAGGATTCTCATTCAGCGGTTCCGGTCCTTCACAGGCAATGTATTTCATGACACTTAAAGATTGGAACCAACGCAAGGATGAAGGGCAATCGGTGGATGACGTGATAGGCAAGATTTATGCCGCTACCGCTGATGTTCCCGATGCCACGGTGTTTGCCATGTCACCGCCGATGATTGCCGGCTACGGCATGGGCAACGGTTTTGAACTCTACTTGCAGGACAAAACGGGCGGAGACGTTGCCGCATTCAAGAAGGAGGCTGATAAATTTGTAGAGGCACTGTCCCGCCGTCCCGAAATCGGAGAGGTCTATTCGTCTTTTGCCGCAGACTATCCTCAGTATTGGGTGGATATTGACGCGGCGAAATGCGAGCAGTCGGGCGTATCTCCTGCCGATGTGTTGTCCACGCTTTCCGGGTATTATACCGGGTCGTATGTATCGGACTTCAACCGTTTCTCCAAACTCTATCACGTCACTATGCAGGCACCGGCGGAGTACCGCATCAATACGGAGTCGCTCAACCTGATGTACGTGCGTACTTCCGATGGCAGCATGGCACCGCTGAGCCAGTTCGTGCGCCTGACCAAGACCAACGGACCTTCCGACCTTACGCGCTTCAACCTTTTCAATGCCATCGCCATCAACGGCTCTCCGGCATCGGGCTACAGTTCCGGTCAGGCCATCAAGGCGATTGGCGAGACGGCACGTGAGGTGCTTCCTGCCACTTGCAGCTACGAGTTCGGGGGATTATCGCGTGAGGAGAGCAAGACCACCAACAATGCCGCAATGATATTCATGCTCTGTATGGTCTTGATATACCTGATACTGTGCGCCCTCTACGAAAGCGTGTTCATCCCGTTTGCCGTGTTGCTGTCCGTGCCTTGCGGACTGATGGGCAGCTTCCTGTTCGCATGGATGTTCGGATTGGAGAACAACATTTATATGCAGACCGGACTGATCATGATTATCGGACTGCTTGCCAAGACCGCCATTCTGCTGACCGAATATGCTGGTAAGCGACGGTCGGAAGGCATGACATTGGCACAGGCGGCATACAGCGCGGCAAAGGTTCGCCTGCGCCCTATCCTGATGACCGTCTTGTCGATGGTGTTCGGTCTTATTCCGCTGATGATGGCCCATGGCGTGGGTGCCAATGGCAGCCGCTCGCTTGCCACAGGTGTAATAGGCGGCATGATAGTGGGTACATTGGCATTGCTGTTCCTCGTGCCGTCGCTGTTCATCACATTTCAATACATTCAAGAACGAGTTAAACGTAATTAAATGAAGAAGACAACCATATTTATATTATCAACTTTGATGCTTACCGGCTGCGGCACATACAGCCGGTATCATCGGGCTGGCATCCGGACAGAAAATCTGTATTGGAACTTATCTGTTGATATTGATACAACAAACATCGCCTCCATGTCATGGCGGGAGATGTTCACCGACCGGGAACTTCAGTCTTTGATTGAGGCAGGACTTGAGCAAAATACAGACCTCAATGTGGCACGCCTGCGGGTTGAAGCGGCTGAGGCAGCTTTGATGACGGCAAAACTGTCCTATCTCCCTTCATTGGGAATCAATGCCGAAGGTGGTGGTAGCCGCTACGATGGGGCGACCGCAAAGACATACAATGTCGGGGCGACCGCAAGTTGGGAACTGGATATATTCGGTAAATTCACGGCTGCGAAGCGTGGCGCGGTTGTCGCATGGCAGGGAAGTCGTGACTATCAGCAAGCCGTACAGACACAACTCATCGCCACGATAGCAGACAGTTATTATACACTTGCCTTGCTTGACGAACAAATGTCTATAAACAATCGGACTTTGGAAAACTGGCGGGCTACCGTGCGCACACTCGAAGCGTTGAAAAAGGTGGGCAAGGCGAATGAAGCCGGGGTATTGCAGGCAAAGGCAAACGTGATGCAACTTGAATCATCGCAACTGGCTATATGCAAAAGTGTCTCTGAAACAGAGAATGCTTTGTCTGCGATACTTGCCATGCCTTCGCAACCGATTGAACGGAGTAGCCTGGACGAAGCATCCTTCCCTGATACTATCTCTATCGGAGTTCCTTTGCAGTTGCTTTCCAATCGTCCCGATGTGCGTCAGGCTGAAATGGAACTGGCACAAGCGTTTTACGCCACCCATGTAGCCCGCTCTGCCTTCTACCCCAATATCACTCTTTCGGGCACATTGGGTTGGACTAACAATGGAGGTGGAGCAATCACCAATCCCGGACAATGGTTGTTCAACGCCATCGGTTCCCTGACACAACCGCTATTCAACCGTGGCACGAATATCGCCAACTTGAAGATTGCACAAACTAAACAGGAAGAAGCCAAATTATTATTCCAACAGTCATTGCTGAACGCAGGAAAGGAGGTGAACGATGCATTAACCACCTGGCAGACGGCTAAGTCGCAATATGAGATAAACACCCGGCAGGTTGAAACCTTGCGTGAAGCTGTGCGAAAGACAGAACTGCTGATGAGCCATTCTTCCACCAGCTATCTGGAAGTGCTTACAACACAACAATCCCTGCTGAGCGCAGAACAAGCACAGGCGCAGGACAGGTTTGGCGAGATACAGGGAATCATCAACCTCTACCATGCTTTGGGTGGAGGATGCAGGTAAAAAACGAAGCGGCGCTTCGCAATTATCAAAGTCAGACATTGACAAATCAAGGGTGAAAGAAAAGGAAATAAGAGGCACTGCCCATGAGTCAAAGAAATTTGCGGGCTGTTTGATAAAAAGAATATATGAATGAAACTGAATTTCATGAGTACGAGATTTCTCCGCATACTGGTTGCCGCTGGTTACCTGTTGATGTGCCTGTTGGCAGGTGGGATCATGTATCTGTGGCATTATGAATGGAAAGAGATTGAGGCATTGGAAACGGAGAACCAACGGATAAACAACTTCCGCCAAGAAATACATCATGTTTACGGTGAAATGACCGGGCTTTCTCTTTTGGGCGAAAGTGTGTTGGAGTGGGAAGACGAGGATTTGGAGCATTACCATATTCGGCGTATGGCAGTGGACAGTATGCTATGCCGTTTCAAAACGGTTTATCCAGCAAGACAAATAGACAGTGTGCGCCACTTGTTGGAAAGCAAGGAAAGGTTACTTCAGGGCATTGTGGAAGTATTAGATGAACAGGAAAGTTTGAACCAGAGGATTGCCGAGCGTGTACCCGTCATTGCGGCAAGAAGCGCACAGGAACAACCACAGAAGTCGAAACGTAAAGGTTTCTTAGGTTTGTTTGGCAAAAAAGAAAAGCCGAAAACAACCGCCACGACTAACATGCTCCATGCACTGAACAGCAAGGAGATAGCACAACAACAGGCACAAAGCCGCCGTTTAGCAGCACAAACCAACAGCCTCGCCATGCGTAACAATAAGCTGAACCGACAACTGCAATCGCTTATCGGGCAGATGGACAGGAAAATAGAAAGTGACTTGCAAGGGCGTGAGATGGAAATAACCGCCATGCGTGAACGTTCGTTCCTGCAAATCGGCAGTCTGACAGGTTGTCTCTTTCTTCTTTTGGTTGTTTCTTATATCATTATTCACAGGGATATACGCCGTATTATACGGTATAAATCAAAGACAGTCAGCCTGATAAAGCAACTCTATGAATCAGATATGCAAAACAAGGAACTGATTTCCTCCCGCAAGAAAGCCATGCACACCATTACCCATGAACTGCGCACACCGCTGACAGCCATACACGGCTATGCGGAACTGATACAAGGACACGATACGGACAACATAAGCCGCTATGCAGAAAGTATCTTACAGGCAGCCGGTAGGATGATTGCCATGTTGAACACATTACTTGACTTTTTCCGGCTGGATAGTGGAAAGGAGAATGCGAATAGCGCCCCGTTTCGATTGCAGGGCATGGCAGACGCTTTATTGACAGAATTTATTCCTTTGGCGGAAGCAAAAGACTTGCGTTTTACGGTGGAATGTTGCGATGATGTTATCCTGATGGGTGACAAGGAGCGCATCATGCAGGTCTGCGGCAATCTTTTATCCAATGCTGTCAAGTTCACGCAAAGCGGAAACGTATCGTTTCGTATGGAATATAACGGTAGTGTTCTTTCTATTGTAGTTGAAGATACAGGCAACGGAATGAGTGGAGAAGAACAGCAACGTGTGTTTGGTGCATTTGAACGTCTCTCCAATGCCGCCACACAGGACGGTTTCGGATTGGGCTTGTCGATAGTGAAACGTATCGTGGATATGTTGGACGGTACAATCCGGTTGGACAGCGAGAAAGGCAAAGGCAGTCGTTTCACAATAGAATTACCCATGCAAACCGCTGATATTGCTGGCATCGAAAAGAAGAAAATGCAAGAGCAATATCAAGAGCCATACTTTGAACGCTCATATTCGGTCATTATGTTGGACGACAACGACATTCTTCTTTCGATGGCAAGGGATATGTATGCTCATTACGGCATCCATTGCGAGATATGCAACAATACGGGCGACCTTATGGAAGCCATACGTACAAATGACTACGACCTGCTGATTACCGACTTGAAGATGCCGGAAACGAACGGCTACGAGGTGTTGGAACTTCTCCGTTCATCGGACATCGGTAACTCGAAGACCATTCCTGTGGTAGTCGCTACGGCATCGGGAAGCTGTACCGAAGAAGAACTGCTGTCACAAGGCTTTTCCGCCTGCCTGTTCAAACCGTTTGACCTGTCGGAACTGATGGCGGTGTCGGAGAAATGCCTTTCCCCCTTGCTGTCTGACAAGGAGGAACAGCCCGACCTGACATCCTTGTTGGCGTATGGCGACAAGGTGGCAATGCTCGACAAGCTGATAACCGAGACGGAAAAGGATATGCAAGCCATAAAGGAAGCTGGGGCAATGCTTGACCGCAAGGCTTTGGATATACAGGTACATCGTTTGCGCAGTTCGTGGGCGGTAATCCGTGCAGACAAACCACTCAGGGAGCTGCACCGCCTATTGCGTATGGAGGAGAATTGTGCGGACGAAGAAATCAGCAAAGCCATAGATGCAATGTTGGCTATGGGTAACAAGATAGTGGGACAAGCTAAAACACGAAAGGAGGACAAGCAATGAAAGTAATAGTGGTAGAGGACAATCCCGTATATAACGATTATATCTGCAACCTTTTGAAGAAAGGCGGTTTCGACACCGCACAGGCGTATCGGCTTTCCACCGCCAAGAAATTGTTGATGAAAGCCGGAGAGGAATACATCGTGCTTGCCGACCTTCGTCTGCCTGACGGAGAGGGTATCGACCTGTTACGATGGATGCGCAAGGAGGAAAAGCCGCAACCGTTTATCGTCATGACCGACTATGCCGAGGTGCATACGGCGGTGGAAAGTATGAAACTCGGCTCTGCCGATTATATCCCCAAACTGTTGGTGGAGGACAGGCTTGTCCCTCTCATCCGTTTACTGCACAAGGCACAGGAACAGAAAAGGCAGGGGCAGGTGCCAATATTCGTCCGTCAGGGAGCGGCATATCAGGAAATCAAGCGGCGTGTCCGGTTGGTTGCGCCCACCCGTTTGGGAGTGCTGATATGCGGAGAGAACGGCACGGGCAAGGAACACATCGCCCGTTATGTGCATACCCAAAGCAAACGTGCGGAAAAACCTTTCGTAACGGTGGACTGTGGAGCGTTGTCCCCGACATTGGCACAGTCCGCCTTCTTCGGACACGTCAAAGGGGCATTTACGGGAGCAGATTCTGCCCATGTGGGGTCTTTTCAGGAAGCCGAAGGCGGCACATTGTTCCTTGACGAAGTGGGCAACCTTCCGATGGAAATGCAGCGTATGTTACTCCGTGTCATACAGGAACACCGCTATCGTCCGATAGGAGCGAAAGAGGACAAGACCGCCGACGTACGTATCGTGGCGGCTACTAACGACGACTTGCAGAAAGCCGTCACCGAAAAGCGTTTCCGTGAGGACTTGCTCTATCGCCTGAAAGAATACACGATAACCGTACCACCCTTGCGTGACTGTCAAGAGGACATATTGCCGTTGGCGGAGTTCTTTCTCGGACTGGCGAACAAGGAACTGGAGCGTAACATCAAAGGATTCAATGCTTCCGCCAATAACATCCTGCTTGCCTATCCGTGGCCGGGCAACGTCCGTGAATTAAAACAAAAGATACAGACGGCTGTCCTGCACGCGGAAGGCAACATGATAACTGATAACGATTTGGAGTTAGGCAGAGAACAGCTATCTTCCTTTCCTTCCAGCTTCGCTCTCAAAAGTGAAGCAGAAGAGAAAGAACGGATTATCCGTGCCTTAGAGCAGGCGAAGGGAAAGAGACATCTTGCTGCCAAGTTGTTGGGAATAGGCAGGACAACGCTGTATAAAAAGATGAAAGAATATGGAATTGAATTGTAAATTGTAACCATAAGCAGTAAACAAGGGCAAGTATCAAACTCTTGCCCTCGTTAAAAACTCACTTTTCTTTTCGCACACCCTTAAACGGGGTACCATCTTGTTTGACATCCATGAAACGCCCGGTATCTTTATCTCTTTTTACCCATTGTTCTGTTTTGGGATTAAAAACCTGTGAACGATTTTTCACTGCGCCATTGCGATGTCCGTCTCCAGACGGTGGATTTGTTGCCATATTCTTCCTTATTATGCACATCTCGAATTATGCAGTCGAGAACACACTGCTTGATGTTACAAATTATTTCCGTATATACGAATTAATATCTTCCCCATAAATAGAATATTGCTCTGTGAAAACTCTCATTTCTTCTCTAATTCCATAAGGCATAATGTAAGGATAAAGAAGTAGATATTCACGCCGAGGACTTACAGGCTTAGCATCTTTCGTAACAGGCATAATCATACATTTGCCTGTATGTCCATCTACTACCCCTAATTCCCATGGCATCCAATTACTTTTTCCAGCATCAGGCGATTGAGCGTAAATTAAAGATTTGCTATTCTTTAATCTTTGCTGTATCCTTTTCGCAGTATTTTTATCTGTCTCATTTCTTTTCATGTTAGCATCGACAATACAGTCAAGATAGACCTTGAATCCCATGTTTGATAAAGCATAAAATATACCTTTTACAACATCCGAATCGGAAATGTTGTAAGAAAGAAATATATCAAACTGCTCATTCATTGGTAATCCTTGATAATTATCGCTGTATGTGCGTTGCTCGTAAAGAGACATTCTGTTCGTTATGGCACGAAAATGTGCCTCGCTAAAATATTCCATATTCAAATTAAATTCTTCCTTCGTTTACTAATCTCCAATAATATTTTCCTAACTCTGTTAACTTACATCCGGTACTATGCATTGCTGCAAAGTACATAAATTCTTCATCTATAGGTTTCACAAATCCTATGCTTTGTAGTTTTTGCAGCAGTTTAAATTTCTTAACATTATTTAGGTCTGCATAGGGTATTACGTATTCATGATGCACAGACGGGTCGTTTGTGTCCTCGAAAGATGGATCTAGTGCTATATCTTTATTCGGATCCACAAACAAGTTTGTTAGTTCACGAATGACTGACAACGACACTTGTGGTTCTACTTTACGTAATGGTGCAAATTCTGTAACATTGGTTTTAAAGACTGGTCTTTGGTCCCATGGTCCAAAAGAACGATCAATGTATGCATACACACCACCTATAGTAATATTCCCACAGAAATCTGATGCTCCTCCATTAAGTCCAGCGCAGAGTAACTCTGTGAAAAGGCCATGGCCACCAGCTTCCATCGCAACTTCATCTTCACGACAAGCTGTTAGAATAGAAACTCCTGTATTTAAAATGCTGCCAGCATCTTGAAGATTATACTTCCCCATATTTCCAGAATGACAGCAGTCTAAGATTACAACTTTGTTATGAACATGAGAATTATTGACAATATTCATTATAGTTGACATCTGTATTCCTGTATAGTACAGACCGGGAGTGGATATGTCCTGTGGCATAACAATCTCTGCTCCTGTGTTATTTGCGTAACCGTGCCCAGAGAAATATAAAAGAGCTGTATCATTATCTCCAGCAAAAAGTTTTTGAATAGCCTCCATTACTTCTCCTGAAGTCTGTACATTTGGCATCATTTTAACTCCAAAATTCGGAGAACCATCGCCATGTCGTTCAATTACAGCTTTAACGTTATTGATATCCTCTATACATCCTGTCAGTTCATTTCCCGCAGGATAATCATTGATTCCAATTAACAGTGCTTTTTTCATACGGCCTCTGTGTTAAAGGTATTGATATATAGCATATTCTCGAACCGCGTTTGCGACGGATTTGGCATTCCAGCCAACAATGACATCAGCTACATTTTTCACAACAGAAGATGTGCGTTCTGCCCCCCATGGTTGAACCGCAATAATTGGTTTGCGATATTTCTGTGCCATTTCAATTTCTTTGTTAATCCACTTGCTATAAGTGGCATATACTCCAGCAAGGATAATGACACAACTACACCCTTTAACTTTTGCTTCTATTGCATCAGATAATTGCTTGTCTGAGCCATTTGTATGAATGGGGTCATTCTGGGGGACAGAATGGTTGTAAAAGCGAATACCTTCTTGACGTAAAAATAATTCAATTTTGTCATAATCGCTTGAATATGACCACGAATGCGAAATAAATATTCTGTACATAATACAAGAGTGTGAACTCTCTGGTCCTTCACCAGGGTCTTAATTTCGAATTCACGATGCAAATATACAAACTTTTTCAGTATTATATATTCAAGATGAGAAAAAATCACATTGTAAATACTATATATCACAAAATCATACGTAATATATTGTGCAAATGAGAAAATATCACTATATTTGCAGTGTTAAACAACTTATTTAGTCAATACTTATGCTACAACAGTTCACAATAGAAAATTTCCTATCCTTTAAGGATAAAGAAATATTACTCCTTCAGCCCAACAAAGGTTCTTTGAAAAAGGACCATAAAATGGAGCCGACTAAAGGACAGTGGGTGCTAAAATCAGCAGCAGTGTTTGGAGCAAATGCTGGCGGAAAGAGCAATTTTGTCAAGGCGATAGAGTTAGGTAAAAAACTTGTTTTAAGGGGTACTCGTACAGATGATTTAATAGATTTTTACCCCTTTCGTTTGAGCTCGGAAAATAAGAAAAAAGATACAACCATTATTTATCATATACTTTGTGGAAACAAAAAATATGAATATGGCTTTAGCTACAATGCAGAACAAATAAGCTTAGAATGGCTTAAGCAAATAAACAAAAACAATGAATGTGTTATTTTTCAAAGGAATACAAAAAAATCCAATTTTGATATTTCATATCTTCTTAAACTCAATCCAAAAGAAGAAGAATCACAATTCTTGTCATTTCTTGCAAAAGCGACACCACAAAGACAATTGTTTCTTCATGAGGTCATGAGTCGTAACATTCATGAGAATGTATCAAATATTAAAGATTTGGATTCTGTTATAGACTGGTTCGTAAATTCTCTTAAAATTATATTCCCTGATACTCCGTATAAGCAAGGTGTATTACTTAAAGCTGCTGATGATAATGATTTAAAACGTGGTTTTGGGGCACTTTTAAGATATTTCAATACTGGCGTTGATAGTGTAAAATTAATAGAAGTACAATTTGAAAAACTTGGTATTCCACAAGATTTACAACGTGCAATAAAAGCAGATTTGTCAAAATCCAACACAGATGAAGCATTTGGAGCATTAAGATTTGACGATAACTTGTATTTAATCAACTTGATTGATGGTGAAATTAAGGCTAAGAAATTGATGACAGTACATAAAAAAATGAATGAAACTGATGTCGAGCTTTTTTCGCTTGGCGATGAGAGTGATGGTACAAAACGTTTATTTGATTATATTCCACTTATCTTGGACTTGATTCAAGGAGAGAAAGTCTTTATTGTTGATGAAATGGAACGTAGCTTGCATCCATCACTTATTAAGCAAATAATTTTATTGTTTTATAAGTATTCAAAAGATGTTTCAAGTCAACTGATTTTCACCACTCATGAAAGTTCTTTAATGGATCAAAAGATATTCAGGAGAGATGAAATATGGTTGATGAAAAAAGACAATAACGGTATCAGTTCATTTGGAAGAATGGATAATTTATATAATGTGCGCTTTGATAAAATGCTTCAAAACAGCTATCTTAATGGCGAGTACGGCGCAACCCCCATATTTGAGACAGAAGAGGAGATAAACAAATTATTTTCATCTTTAAAATAATCTTCCGATGGTAAGTTTTGTTTCTAAATTTCTGTTCACCGCCACGGTAACAGCACCAACATTCTTGTCACTAGGATTAATAGGTGTCATTAAGGATAGCACGAATTATTTTCGATTTTGGGATGAAATGCTAGAAAATAGGATATTTCCTACTAGTTTTGAATGGTGGGGCATCAATATCAGTTTTGGATTCACATTAATATGTCTTATCGGCATCAAAATTTTTCTTTGTAAAAAATCTAGCAAGTACAAGGAGGGAAAAACTATTCAAGTGAAATCTTATTCAAATTTATCTCTGAACAGTGCGGAGCAGGTAATTTCGTCTATAATCCCTTGGTTGACAATATTTGCCGACGAACTTGATTTTATGGTATTATTTGTTTGCATAATACTTCAATGCTGCTTTATTGCGATTGCAAGTTATAATAACAACAACTATAATTTACTTTGTTCAATATGGGGGTATCGCTATTATGAAGTATATACAGAAGAAAACACCTATATACTAATTTCTGAAAAATGTATCAGGAATAAGAATGAGATTAAAAAGTTTGTTGAAGTGACAGATTATATGGGTTTAATCATTAATGAAAAATAATATGAGCCAATTTTATGCATTGATGCCTGATAATACAGTAAAACATATCCCTCTAAAAGAAGAGATAATAACAGAGATTAAAAACCTATTTATAAATAGTGGGGCTACATTCAAACCAGAAGGTATAGAAGAAGATGTTTTCGATGGCAATATTGTTAGTCGGAACGGAGAAAATATAACGTACGTGCATTATGACTTACCTGAAGATTTTGCTCGTATACCATGTAATCAGGCTGACATGTCCGAATACAATATAAATGAAGATATGCCTAAAAGCATCTTTTATTACGATGATGGAAAGTTCTATTTTCAGATCTTTAATAAGAAAAATATGTTGCAACGCAAAATGGTCTTGCGGTTTGAATATGGAAATGTATTTGCAAAAATGAATAACTCTGCTTTTATTGTCGAAGATAAGATTCATGCGTTGTACGAGGAGGGAAAGCTATATTTCCAAAGTTATACAGTCGCAAATCAAATATTCTCACTAATAAATTTTGTTACAGAAGCTACAAATGCTGAAATTGAATCCTTTGGAGAATTAGATGGAATTAATGTAAATACCGAAAGCATAAAGCATATAGCAAACATAAAGACACGTCGGCTTATAAAGTTGTTGTCGAACACTGACAATATTTCAACTTTTATGAGAAAAGCATCTCGAACAAAAACAAGCCTATTAAATAAATACGGAGTTAATGCCCAAATAAATGAAAATAAAGAATTGGTTTTACCAACAAATAATGTTGCAGATTTGAACCGTGTTTTAGAGTTTCTCAATGAGGACATATTTAGGGGTGTAATTACCGACAGACTTTATCGTTCAAATTCAAAGAAAAAAGATAATCACTAATTATGAGCGAAGAAAACAAAATAATACTCTATCAAGACGATAACGAGATAACTCGTGTGTCCGTGCGTTTTGCCGATGAGGATTTATGGC
>OOBZ01002182.1_pt1 | contig 12093 bp, 10 predicted proteins | sample 1671601 | NCBI WGS metagenome assembly OOBZ01 (sample SAMN06348173, study PRJEB24527) | human gut metagenome | biome: human gut; feature: ankylosing spondylitis patient; material: feces | host: Homo sapiens | place: China | collected 2015-10
GGAAAGACAAACGGAATGCCAAGAGAAGACGGCTACGATATCACCGTAGCATCTGAGATCATGGCAGTTCTGTGTCTGGCAAGCGACATCTCAGATCTGAAAGAAAGACTTTCCAGAATCATTATCGGATATACCTACGGAAAAGTAGCTGAGCAGAAACCGGTAACCGCAGGCGATCTGCACGCAGAAGGCGCTATGGCAGCACTCTTAAAAGACGCTCTGAAACCAAACCTGGTACAGACTCTGGAAGGAACACCGGCCATTGTTCACGGCGGACCATTCGCAAACATCGCACATGGCTGCAACTCTGTAACAGCAACCAAAATGTGCCTGAAATTAGCAGATTACACTATCACAGAGGCAGGCTTCGGTGCTGACCTTGGTGCTGAGAAATTCCTCGACATCAAATGCCGTATGGCAGGCCTGAAACCGAACGCAGTTGTAGTCGTAGCAACCGTTCGTGCCCTGAAATACAACGGCGGCGTTCCGAAAGCAGAACTGAACGGCGAGAACCTGGAAGCTCTGGAGAAAGGTATGCCGAACCTTCTGAAACACGTAAGCAACATCACAAACGTATACAAACTGCCATGTGTCGTTGCCATCAACGCATTCCCGACCGATACCGAAGCAGAGCTGAAGCTGGTTGAGGAGAAATGCAAAGAGCTCGGTGTTAACGTTGTTCTGTCCGAGGTATGGGCAAAAGGCGGCGAGGGCGGCGTAGCCCTGGCAGAAGAAGTTGTCCGTCTCTGCGAGCAGCCGAACGATTTCACCTATGCATACGATCTGGAAGGCTCCATCGAAGAGAAACTGAACGCCATCGTTCAGAAGATCTACGGCGGAAGCAGAGTTGTCCTGACCGCAAATGCACAGAAACAGGCAAAACAGTTAGAGGCTCTCGGATTTGGCAACTGCCCGATCTGTATGGCAAAAACCCAGTACAGCCTGACCGACGATCAGACCAAACTCGGTGCACCGACCGGATTCGAAGTTACCGTACGTAACCTGAAAATCTCCGCAGGTGCAGGCTTCATCGTAGCCCTGACCGGTGACATCATGACCATGCCAGGTCTGCCGAAAGTTCCGGCAGCAGAGCGTATCGATGTAGACGCTACTGGAAAGATTACAGGACTGTTCTAATAACACAGGATATTGTCTTGAAAAGACAGAATAAAGCATGAAATAAAACACAGAAAAAAAGAGACATTCCTTCGTGAATGTCTCTTTTTTTACGTTTTTATTGCAAAATATTACAAAAGATAATATAATTTCTAATGGTAACATGGAGAGAAAAGCAGATATAATATAGTAAGGGAGTTACTTGCCAATGACATCGAAGAAAAAATTGAGAAGTCTTCTGGGCGGTACACTTTTTATGGTGCTGATGCTCAGCGTACATCCGACGACTGTTTCCGCGAGTGCTGTGGGGAGCAGCACGGTGATGGACCAGTCTGTGGAGACAGAGGATCAGCAGAGCGGGATACAGAGTGAAACGCAGACACAGGCTTCACAGGACAGCGGTGCTGCTGTGCGGGCCAGTCAGAATGGCTGGGTTAAGGCAGGCGACAGCGGCTGGTATTTTTATGAGAACGGACAGCTGAAAACAGGATGGCTTTACCGGAATGGAAACTGGTACTGGCTGGATCCGGACCGGAACGGCCGCATGGCAGAAAACAGCTGGTTCACATACGATAATAATTTTTATTATGCCAAGGGAGACGGAGCAATCTATAAAAATGGTTTTCAGGAAGTAGATGGAAACCTTTATTATTTCCAGAGCTGGGGCGGCATTCAGAGAAATGTGTATCTCAGCATCAGCGGAAAAATGTATTATGTACAGGAAAATGGTATCGTTGCCCGTGGAATAGTCAGAACAATGAATGGACATGGTGATCTCTGCGCATTTGATGATACTACGGGAGCGCAGATCACACAAAAAGGCTGGCTGAAAAAAGGCACATCATATTATTGGGTAAGAGAAGACGGCGTCCTGCAGACCGGCTGGCTGCTGTACGATGATAACTGGTACTGGTTTGATGATAATGGTGTCATGATGGCATCCGGCTGGAAAGAAATCAACAACAATCTGTATTACTTCCAGAGCTGGGGCGGCATTTATAAAAACGGTTTCCAGAGCATCGGAGGAAACGAGTATTATTTCCGGAGCTGGGGTGGTGTATATCGAAACACCTTCTTTACCGTAAAAGGAAAAACCTACATAGCGCAGAATGACGGATCGATCTATCATGCCAGCCAGACCGGCTGGGTTCAGCTGGGAGATCAGACTTACTGGATCAATCAGGATGGTTCTGTTCAGACCGGCTGGCTGAAGCTGGAAGGCAAATGGTACTGGCTGAAAGCGGACGGCACACGTGCTGCATCTGAATGGATCACGTATGACAACAACCGATACTATTTCGACGGTGACGGTGTGATGTACACCGGAATGAAAGAGGTTGACGGAACAAGATATTATTTCCACAGCTGGGGCGGCGTTTACCATAACGAATCTTTTACCTGGCAGGGAAAGAAATACTGGGCAAAGGATGACGGAACCTTCTATACAGGTGTCTGCGATATCAATGGAAAGAAATACTATTTTCTGGAAGACGGCGAGCAGATTACAAAAGAGGGCTGGTATCTGACCAACGGAACGTATTACTGGATCAACAAGGATACGTCGCTTCAGACCGGCTGGGTGAAATATGACAACAACTGGTACTGGATGAAAGAAGACGGTACGATGGCATCGTCTGAATGGATCACCTACGACAAAAACCGCTACTATTTCCGAAGCTGGGGCGGCATGTACACCGGAATTCATACCATCGGCGGAACAAAATACGCATTCCAGAGCTGGGGCGGTCTGTACCATGATCAGACATTTACCATCGGCGGTAAAACATACTATGCCAATTCAGATGGAACATTTGCCACCGGCTGGGTGCAGAACGGCGGAAAAACGTATTATTTCGATGAGGACGGCACAAGCCATACGGGCTGGCTGCTTCTGGACGGAACGCATTACTGGATCAACGCCAATGGAACCAGAAGAGATGACGAGCTGTTTCAGTACGACGGAAACTATTATTATGTAGACAAAAACGGCGTTATGGCGACAAGCGGCTGGGTATACTGGGATTATAACTATTATTATCCGAGAAGCTGGGGCGGCATGTACAAGAATGCGTTTATTACCTATGATAATAACCTCTATTACCTTGGATCTGACTCGAAAATGGCAATCGGCTGGCAGTCGATTGGCGGAAATACATACTATTTCCGAAACTGGGGCGGCATGATAACCGGAAAACAGGTGATCGACGGAAAAACGTATGTGTTCGATGAGGACGGCAAGCTGGTACAGAGTCCGGACGGATTTGAACCGTCCGCGCAGATCGGTGTCCGCACCGTACGGAACTTTCTGAAAAATGCACTGCTTCCGCTTGGAAACACCCTGTATATCTGGGGAGGCGGCCACACAGACGCAGAGGCAGAGAGTTACGGCGTCAATGCGCAGTGGAAACAATTCTTCAATACACAGAATTCCACCTACAACTATTCCGATCATCTGTATGAGTACGGAAAAGGTCTTGACTGTTCCGGCTATGTCGGATGGACCGCACATCAGGTGACGAAAGAGTATGCAACGACAACCTCCACTGGAATGCCGGCCTACTTTGCAAGAAAAGGCTGGGGAACCTGCGTGACAGGCGATACGTCCCAGAAATTTACGCCGGGTGATGTGGTCAGCAAGAGCGGTCATGTCTGGATTGTCATTGGCCAGTGCTCGGACGGCAGCGTGGTTGTCATTCATGCGACACCGCCGTATATTCAGCTTGGCGGAACCGTTTCTTCAACAGGAAGCATTAACAGTGAAGCTATTGAGCTGGCAAATGAATACATGAAAATGTATTATCCGGTTGCGTATGAGCGGTATGGTGTAAAAGTTCTTGACCGGTCCTATCTGACCGGTGTGAATCATTTCACCTGGAGCAGCAGTATCTTAAGTGACAGTGAAGGCTACCGCAGGAAGAAACCGGCAGAAATCCTGAACGATCTGTTCCAGTAAAATATCTTCTATAAAAAATAAGAGAGAATACAAAAAAACTTTGTAGTTCGTGTATTCTCTCTTTCTTTTTGCGCTGGAATTGTCTATACTAGAAGGTGCGTGAAAGACGCAGATCAGAAATACAAAAGAAAAAATCTGGAAAATAAAAATACAAGGGGAGTAAACATGCGAAAGAGCTGGAAATGGGCGCTCTGTCTTGGCGTAGTGTCGTTGCTGCTGCTGGGCGGCTGCGGAAAAGAAAAGGCGGAACCAGTGGATCTGGTGCTGGTAACCGACGGCAGTGAGGTAGCTTCCGATGCCGTGTATCAGTCAGCATGGAACGGTCTTGCGCAGTATGGAGACGAGAGCGGTCTGAAATATGAAGCAAGTGTTCCGGCAGGACGGACAACAGAGGACTATGAAAACACCATCAAAGAGGCGGCGCAGAAGGGAGCATCCGTTATCGTCTGTGCCGGAACGAGCATGAGCCGCGCCGTTTACGATGCACAGCGCGACTGGAAGGATGTCCGTTTTCTGCTGCTGGAGGCAGAACCGGTCAGTGAGAGCGGCCGCAGCCGTCTCCGCGGAAATACAGAAAGCCTGGAAATTGATGTATCAGAGGCCGGCTACCTGGCAGGATATGCGGCAGTACAGGCCGGCTACACGCACCTGGGCTATATCGGACAGAAAAACGAAGAGAACGGAACAAAGTACGGGACAGGTTATGCACTCGGTGCAGAGGCGGCCGCTGCGGATCTGGGACTTGGAGAAAACAGCATCACGCTGGATTATACGTATCGGAAAAGCAGCAGCGTATCACCGTCGTATTTGGAAAAAATCAAAAGCTGGTATGGTGAGGGCGGACAGATTCTCTTCTCGGACGGTGCATCGTATCAGAATGTACTTGGCGCAGCAGCATCTGCGGCAGGCGGAGCACTGATCGCAAACGGCGGCGTGGAGGAGTACGCCAATGCCGTGTTGAAAGTACGTCTGGATTATGGAACTGCAGTTTACAATGCGTTAAAAGAAATGAAACAAAAGGATTTTGAAGGCGGGAAAATTGTAACGCGCGGCGTGGCCGATCAGGAAATCAGTCTGGAATGGAATCAGGATGCGGTGCCGTACTTTACAGAGGATCAGTACCGGGCACTCTGTGCGAAATTCTCCGCAGAGGACTTTTCAATCCCTGACGGCGATGCGCTTTCCTCGCCGGATCAATACAAATTGAGTTGTGTGAGTGTACAGAAGGTAAAATAACATGTATCGTTACTGTTCACGAATTGTTTACAAAAAGTCGGGATATTTTTCCTTGCATCCATTTGTGAATTGTGATATTATGTAAAAGAATTGGGAAAAATATTTCAAAATTGTTACAGAATAATTGAATTTCTAAGAAACAGGGAAACCTGAAACAAAGAAACCTACATACAACGAATCAATTTGGGAGTGAAAGAATGAGAAAAAAATTTCTTGCCTTAAGTTTAGCAGTGATCGTAAGTGCAGCTCAGGTAATGACAGTAAGCGCCTCGAAACAGGAGCAGTTACAGCAGCAGCAGGCAGCACAGGCAGAGACCAGCGCACAGCTTGACAACGCAAAAGCAGAAATCGACGATCTGGAAACCAAAAAGAATCAGATTACCGGCGAGATTGATGACCTGGACGCACAGCTTGTTGTAACCATGGCATCCGTGGAAAATCTGAAAAATGAAATTGCAGAGAAACAGACAGAAATTGAAACAACACAGGAAAAACTGGCACAGTCCCAGGCTGAAGAGGACGAGCAGTACGAGCTGATGAAAAAACGAATCCAGTTCCTCTATGAGAGCGGCGGAGACAACGGCTGGGCAGCACTTCTTCTGGAGGGAAAAGATTTAAGCAGCATTCTCAACCAGGCTGAGTACACCCAGAAGTTATACAAATACGACAGAGAGTGCCTGCAGGAGTACATGGATCTTGTACAGCAGGTAACAGACTACAGCAATCAGCTTGCAGATGAAAAAGCAGATCTCGAAGCCAGTGAGGCAGAGCAGGAAGCACAGCAGCAGTCCCTTGAGGCAATGCTTGAGCAGAAAAAAGCCGTTTCCGATGACTACGAAAACCAGATCGCAGACCTGAACGACATGGCTGCACAGTACAACGCAGTACTGGCAGAGCAGAACGCAAAGATCCAGCAGATCCAGGAGGAGATTGCAGCCGAAGAGGCAGCAAGAAAAGCCGAAGAGGCCCGTCAGGCAGCAGAAGCAGCCGAGGCAGCCCGCCAGGCAGAAGCAGCAAGACAGGCAGCAGCAGAAGCAGCCGCAAGCAGTGCTGCAAATAATACAACAACGGCAGACAACACACCGTCCAGCACAGGAAGCTCCACCACGACAACAACACCGTCTAACGGAGGAAGCTCTTACGATGATTCTTCGTCCAGCGATACCAGCAGCTCGGATGATTCCAGCAGCTCCAGCAGCACCGGAAGCGCAACCGGAAGTGCCATCGTATCCTATGCAACACAGTTTATTGGAAATCCATACGTATGGGGCGGCACAAGCCTTACCAACGGAGCTGACTGCTCTGGTTTTATCATGAGCGTTTACGCACACTTCGGATACGACCTTCCGCATTCCTCCAGTGCACTGCGTGGTGTAGGACGCGGTGTATCTTATGCAGAGGCTCAGCCGGGCGATATTATCTGCTACAGCGGCCACGTAGCCATCTACATCGGCGGCGGTGCAATCGTACACGCAAGCAATGAGCGCGACGGTATCAAGATCAGCAGCAACGCAGCGTATACCACGATTCTTGCGGTAAGACGTGTGGTTTAAAAAAGAATTACATAGTAAGAATTTTCAGATCCCGGGAGAGAAAAATCCCGGGATCTTTTGCGTTTTGCTTAAAATTGAGTGCATTCGCGTTAAAACTGTGATATACTAAAGCACATCGGAGATACAAGGGCGTATTGACCAACAGAAGGTCAGTATGCCCTTTTGCTTGTTAGGAAGAAGGGAGAATCGTTATGAAACTGGAAAATTATTTTCGTCGTTTCGGTATTCGGAACGGATCTGGTGCGGAAAGTAGCGTCAGTGCTGTCCATCTGCATTATCGCCGGTCTGCTGATCGTCTACGTCCCGAACATCATCGCCGGAGCCGGAAAGATCGGCGATACTGTAAACGCCATGAAAACCGCAGACCTCCCATTCGGCAAAGCCCTGTACGCCGCATTCCTCTACGGAACCTTCCAGCTTGCCAATGTCGCAGTCTTCGTCCAGCATGCCAAATCCTTCGAAAAACCGCAGGATGCCGGAAAGAGCATGGCAGTCGGTGCCGTATTAAATGCCCTTCTGATGATCATGGTCGTCCTCGGAATCATGACCGTATACCAGAACCCGGAAATGATCCAGCAGAGCGTCCCGACATTATTTATGGTTCAGCAGGGCGTCGGCAGTAAATTCATGACACCGCTGATTTCCGTACTGATCATCCTCGGTGCCGTATCCACAGCCGTCAACATGGTTGCCGCCATGGTCAAACGAATCCACGCCGGTCTCGCTGAACGAAGCAGCAGAACAGAAACCGCAGGCAAAATCAGCCGCACCCAGATCCTTGCCGCGCTTGTCTGCTGCATCGCGGACTTCCTTATCGCACAGTTTGGTCTGCTGACGCTGATCCAGAAGGTGTACAGCATCCTGGCATACCTGGCAATCCCGGTCATCTTGGTGCCGTACGTGGTGCACATGGCGGTGATGCGGTTTGATACGAAAAAATAGAAAAGAACAATAAAAAATTTGTAACAAAAATTTACACCGCAGAAAGAGAGATTTGCTTCTGGAGAATGGAAGTATTTCGCAGACAGCAGAAAAAAGAAGATTCATGCAGAGCAGATGTGAGTCATAAAGAAATGACATGCGTCTGCCTTTTTTCTGTGCGTCTGGCAGAGTATGTGTCGGTGACAAAGCAGAAAACAGGAACTCTTCTTTGGGACTCGATTGTGCCGTCAAAATATGGTATACTGCAAAAAGGATCAAAAAGCGGATATTGATATTTCACGGGAGGGGAAGAAGATGAAAAATGCACCGGCTTATGTGAAGGTTTACAGCAGACTGAAAAACGAGATCAATAAGGGAACATATCCTGTCGGGGGATTTCTGCCGAAGGAGTGTGAACTGGAGAAAATCTATCAGGTCAGCCGTACTACGGTACGGAATGCAGTAAAGATGCTGGTGCAGGAGGGACTGGTTGAGGTTCGCCAGGGTTCTGGAACGAGGGTGCTGAATCATAAGGCAATTCAGAATTATAACAAGGTCACATCGGTCACGGAATCCCTGATGAAAAAAGGATATCGGGTAACGACGTCAGATATGATGATCGACATCATTTCGGCGGACAAACAGCTCGCCGATGAACTGGAAATTCCGGAGGGAACCAGCGTGGCGAGGATTCAGCGGCTGCAGCTTGCGGATGAAGAGCCTGTTACGCTGATGGAAAATTATATCGAATATGCGAAAGTCCCTGGCATCGAGGCGTATGAGAATCAGTTTGTAGCGCTGTATCAGTTTCTGGAGGAGAAATTCGGCTTGCAGATTGATGAGACACGAGACAGAATTTCAGCGAAATCCGCGACCTTTATGGAAGCCCAGGTTCTGAAAACGGAGCCGAAGGATGCGCTTCTTGTGGTGCACAGAGTCACCTACTGGCAGAACCGGCCGGTGAGCATTGACCACGTGCGGATCATCGGAAGCAAGTACGAGGTGGAGATTTCGGGAAAAGGACGGAGTAAATGAGCGATGAGACAGAAGAACAGAAGAAACTGATGCGGCAGATTGATATCAGCTGTGTACAGGCATTTCATACAATGGATGAAATTGATGCGATGGTGGAGCTGGCAAAGAAATATCGTCTGGCTGCTGTGTTTACCTTGCCGGCGTTCAGCGCCCATGTGGCAGAACGGCTGCAGGACACCAGAGAAATCCATGCGGGAGGCGTGGTAAGCTTTCCGGGCGGCGGAGATACGACCGGACAGAAGAAGCGGCAGGCAAAAGAACTGTGGGAGGCTGGCTGCCGGGAAATCGACATGGTGATGAATCTTACGGCATTCAGAAGCCACGAATTTTCTTATGTAAAAGAAGAACTTCTGGCCATCCGGGAGCAGGTGCCTTCGGCGATTTTTAAGGTGATCATCGAGGCACCGCAGCTGACGGAGCAGGAAATCTGCCAGGCAGTGGATCTGTGTGTGGAAGGCCGTGCGGATTATGTAAAGACGAGCACCGGATGGTATCCCGGCTGTCCTTCCACCGTGGAGCAGGTTCGAATCATGAGCCGTGAAGCCGCCGGTCGCATTCAGATCAAGGCCGCCGGTGGAATCCGCAGTCTGGAAACTATACAGGAAATGCAGAAAGCCGGCTGTAGCCGTTTCGGTATGGGAATGCGGTCGGTACAGAATTTGATAAAAAGTATCTATAAGTAATCTATTGTGCAAAAGCTATAAAAAAGTCACGGAATATTCTACGATATTCCGTGACTTTTCTGTTGAATTAGTAACCTATTAGTGATATATTCGAATCATAGGAATCGATAAATCATTAACAATCTGAAAGGAGAGCAAAAGATATGAAAGGTTATGCAATGCTGAAAATCGGTGAATCCGGATGGATCGAGAAAGAACGCCCGAAATGCGGGCCGATGGATGCCATTTGCCGTCCACTGGCAGTTGCCATCTGCACATCAGATGTCCACACTTTATGGGAAGGGGCCATCGGTGACCGTCATAACATGATTCTGGGCCATGAGTGCTGTGCAGAGGTTGTGGAAGTCGGAGAGCTCGTAAAAGATTTCAAACCGGGAGACCGGGTTCTTGTGCCGGCCATCACTCCGGACTGGAATTCTCTGGAAGCACAGGCTGGTTATTCCATGCACTCCGGCGGAATGCTGGCAGGCTGGAAATTCTCCAACTTCAAAGATGGTGTCTTTTCTGAATTCTTTCATGTAAATGATGCCGATGGAAACCTTGCGCTGCTTCCGAAAAACATCAATGTTGTCGACGCGTGCATGCTTTCCGATATGGTGCCGACCGGATTCCACGGCGTAGAGCTTGCCGATGTACAGTTTGGTGATACAGTTCTTGTCATCGGAATCGGACCAGTTGGTCTGATGTCGGTAGCCGGAACGAATATGCGCGGCGCATCGAGAATCATTGCTGTCGGAACGAGACCGGTCTGCGTAGAAGCGGCAAAAAAATACGGCGCAACGGATTTTGTCAGCTACAAGAACGGACCGATTTTCCAGCAGGTACTTGATATGACAGATGGAAAAGGTGTTGATAAAGTAGTCATCGCCGGCGGTGGTGTAGAAACCTTTGCAGAAGCAGTAAAATGCCTGAAACCGGGCGGAAAGATCGGAAATGTAAACTATCTTGGATCCGGTGACAACATTGATATTCCGCGTGTAGAGTGGGGCGTTGGAATGGGTCACAAACAGATTAACGGAGGCCTGATGCCTGGCGGAAGACTCCGCATGGAAAAACTGGGAGCTCTTGTTTCGGCAGGCAAGCTGGATGTCAGCCCGCTGTCCACACATGTGTTTGATGGATGGGATCATCTGGAAGAAGCACTGTTCCTCATGAGAGATAAACCGAAGGATTTAATCAAACCAGTCGTTAAATTGGCTGACTGATGATTTGAAAATTTGACTGAAAAAGGAAACGTATGAAAATATTGATCGTATCCGGCTTTTTGGGCGCGGGAAAAACAACATTTATCAAACGGCTGGCCAGGAACGTCGATCAGCGGTTTGCCATACTGGAAAATGAATATGGAGCCGCAGGAATCGACGGCGCACGTCTTGGCCAGAACCGGCAAGGAACGCAGAAAAATGTATGGGAAATGACAGAGCAGTGCATCTGCTGCATCGGGAAAAAGGATTTTGCAGCATCCGTGCTGACCATTGCCAATGTGGTAGACCCGGAATACCTGATCGTAGAACCGACAGGCGTCGGAAGTCTCGCCCGGATTATAGAAAATCTGCGTCAGATCGAGTACGAGAGAATTCAGCTTCTCTCGCCGGTCACTATTGTGGATGTTTACAGTTACCGCCGCTATATGGCGGAATATCCCGAGCTGTATCAGGATCAGATCCGAAGCGCGGATACGATCATTGTTTCCAAAACAGAAGCATGCCAGGCGGAAGAAAAACAGCGCATCCAGAAATTTCTGCAGGAAATTAACCCGCAGGCAAAAATCATCACGGATTATGCATCCACGATGACACGGGAAGATTACCAGAGCCTGCTGCTGGGCGGCCGATATGAGAAAGAAGTACAGGATACGCAGAGCGGCGAAAAGATGCCGGAGACCTTCTCCTTCGAAAATATCCGAATGGAGGCACCGGAAACCCTGTGGTGTTTTCTGGAACAGATCATTCGCGGAGCGTTTGGAAATATCATCCGTGCAAAAGGACAGTTCGCAGCCGGAGACCAGTTTCTCCAATTTGATGTCGCCGATCACCGCTACAGCATCACCGGCACAGAACAGAAAAACGCCGGCCAGGCTGTGTTTATCGGAAACGATATGAACGAAGATGCGATCCGGCAGTATTTTAAGAAATGCGCCGGAAACCAGAAAATGAAATATGCTGCCCGTCATGTATCATAAAGTAAATAGGAAAAAGAGATTGCGGAGTCCTGCCAAAACAGGGTTTCGCAATTTTGGTTTTTACAGAAAGATTCAACTGAAAAACGAAGGATAGGCAAAAACGAAAAATTACGCTAAAATAAACATACAAGTATTTCAAATAAAACAAAAGAAAAATCAGGGGGATCTGATATGGAGGAACAGAAAAGAAGACGGGAAAGAAAATCAGCGGCATACTGGTTGAGCAAAAGCTCGATTTTATATCCGATCTGTATCTTGTATGTGATGTATGTGAAACAGGTTGAGGTATATATTACAGAATGTTCCGTCCATATTTCGTCGGGGACAATGCTTTTTGCCTATGCGCTGTGCCTGATTTTGTGGCTAGATCGGAAGAGCACACGTCTGAACTCCAGTCACACTTGAATCTCGTAT
>OOBZ01002193.1_pt1 | contig 12057 bp, 13 predicted proteins | sample 1671601 | NCBI WGS metagenome assembly OOBZ01 (sample SAMN06348173, study PRJEB24527) | human gut metagenome | biome: human gut; feature: ankylosing spondylitis patient; material: feces | host: Homo sapiens | place: China | collected 2015-10
GAGAAAAATTCTTCAGCGTCAGCCTTGCCGACGAAAAGGATATGATCTACATCATCGCCCACAAGGACGAAAAGGCCGCCATCATGCGCTCGATCAACGAGCAGGCCGGTCCCGGCACCAAAGCGGGCGCGATCTGCTTCTCGCTGCCGATCTCGTCCGTCGCAGGCCTGCGTGCACGGGAGGATAACTAAGCGTCCCCATAATACAACAAAGCGCCGCTGCTCACGCAGCGGCGCTTCCCTTTTTAATTTTCAATCTTCCGTCTTTTCCCCGCGGGCGAGGCTCACGATGTCGCCCACGCCGTTTAAGACCATGCTCGGGCGGTACGCGTAGGTCTTGATGGTCTCGCGCGTCGAGACGCCCGAGAGCACCAGCACCGTCGACATACCGCTCTCCATGCCGGAGATCACATCGGTGTCCATACGGTCGCCGACCATGACGGCCTCGGCCGAGTGGCAGTGCAGCATTCTGAGGCCCGTGCGCATCATCAGCGGGTTCGGCTTGCCGCAGAAGTACGCCTGCGTGCCGGTCGCCATCTCGATGGGCGCGACGAGCGCGCGGCAGGCGGGCACAATGCCGTTTTCGATGGGGCCGGAAACGTCGGAGTTCGCACCGATGAGCTTTGCGCCCTTCCAGACGAGGTTCGTCGCCTTCGTCAGCGTATCGAGCGAATAGGAGCGTCCCTCGCCCACGACGACATAGTCGGGGTTCACATCGTTCATCGTGATGCCTGCGTCGTAAAGCGCGTTCAAAAGGCCTGCCTCGCCGATGGCAAAGACCGAGCAGCCGGGCGCCTGATCGCGCAGGAACGCCGCCGTCGCGAGCGCGCTCGTATAAAAGTGCTCCTCCGTCACGTCGAGGCCCATGCGCGCAAGCTTCTGGCTCAGCTCGCGCGGCGTGTAGCCGCTGTTGTTTGTCAGAAACAAGTATTCCTTGTTTTCATCGTGCAGCCACTGGATGAACTCGGCCACGCCCGGCAGCACGCGGTTGCCATGGTAGATGACGCCGTCCATATCGCAGATGAAGCCCTTCTTTTCGTTAAAATCGATCATATTGTAAGTATCCATGTTGTATCCCTTCTCCTCTCTTCTCTCCAAATTTCATCAAATACAGTATAGCAGAGGGATTTGTCAAAAACCAGCAAAGAAATGTAAAATCTGCGTGAAATGCAAAAGGAAAAGAGACAGCCGAGGCTGCCTCTTTTTTCTCTTTATACTTCGCCGCTTAAAAGGCGCGCGACGGTGCAGCGGTAGACCTCGCCGCAGTTTTTCACCTGCCATGCATAGCCGTACTCGTTGTCACCGTGCATGTTGCCGCCCGAGGGGCCGAACGTCACGACCGGAATGCCGAGCGAAACGGCTAAAATATTCGAATCGCAGACCGAGGCGTCGTATGCGCACGGAAGGTCCTTGCCCGTGACGGAGTGGAACTCCTCCTGCAAAATTTTGACGAGCGGATGATCCTCCTCCACCGCGAACGACTGCATGTAGGGCGATTTTCTCGGCTTGAGGCGCACGTCGACCTTGCCGGAAAGGCCGAGCTGCTCCGCCGCCTCCATGATCTGCGCAATGCAGATCTCGTCCGTCTCGCCCGGAACGACGTAGCGGTCAACGAAGAGGCAGCACTTCTCCGGCACAACGAGCGTGCCGGGATTGCCGCCCTCCATATAGCGCACGCACCACGTGCCGTGCTTGAGGTGCGGGTGCTGGAGCGTCGGCAGCGCCTCGATGGCCGCGGCCAGGCGTCCGCCGGAGATGAGAGCGTTTTCACCGACCTCGGGATAGTGGCTGGCGTGCGCGGTCTGTCCGTGGACGGTCACCTCAAAGCTGTAGCGGCCGCGGAAGCCGACAGCCACATTGTCGTAGCGGCACTCGCCCATGATGGCGTAGCCGGCGTGGATGACGTCCTCCGCCACAAGCTGATAGGTGCCCTTGCTCAGGCCCGCCGCGATCAGAAGACCGATGGTCGAGAGCATCGAGGTAAAGCCGCCGCGGTTGAGCATCGAATTCACGACGTCCGAGCCGGTATCGGCAGAAAAGCCGGAATACATGACCGTCAGAATATCGTGCAGGCTGACGCCCTGGCAGAGCATCGCCATCACCGCGCCCGCGGCGATGCCGGCGACAAAAGCCGGGATCGTCGGCTTTTTCATCAAAATCAGCACGACCGCGACCAGCACGGGCAGAAGCAGCACGGGGCTGAGCCAGAACTCGGCGGAAACGGTGGAAAGGATATTCTCATACACTTCCCCGCCGACGCTGCCGCCGGAATAGCGCAGGCCGTAAACAAAGCAGAAAACGAGCGAAATGAGATACGCAGGCCCCGTGGAAATGAGCGCGTGGCGAATGCCGTCCATCAGCGGCACCTCGCACACCGTGGCGGTGATGACGGGCGAGTCAGACAGCGGCGAGACCTTGTCACCGAAGAACGCGCCGGTGCAGACCGCGCCCGCGGCCGCGGGCAGCGGCACACCGAGACCCTGTGCAACGCCCATGCAGGCGACGCCGACCGTGCCCCACGACGTGCCCGCCATGGTGGACATCAGCGTGCAAAGGATGCAGACGACTGGCAGGAATAAGCCCGGCGTCAGCACCTTCATGCCGTAGTAGATCATGACCGGCACCGTGCCGCTCGCCATCCACGTGCCGACGAGCAGCATCAGCCCTGCCTGCCAGGGCTTTACGATTCTTTTTTCTTCCATGATTGTCGTCCTTTCTCATTTTGGCTGGGTCAAATTGAAAAAGGATAACAAAAAAGCGGCTCTCTCCCGCTCGGGAGAGAGCCGCTTTTTATTCACTTGTTGACGCAGGTATCAGCAAAGCTGAAGCCGTTTTTCATTTGCTCACTGGCAGTGCGCAGGACCTTGTTGAGGATCTGCGCGCTCTCCTCTTTCGCCATCGCGCAGAGCTCGTCGTTCGCCTGCGCGGCGAGCGTGAAGTCGCCGCTCTCGCGCATCAGCCTGTCGTATTTAAGGACGATCTGTCTGCCGCGGATATTCACCGTGTCCTGATAGCCCCAGACATTCTGGATGCACGAGCCGTAGCACTTGTCGGCCAGCGCGCCGACAAAGCGGCTGACCCAGTAGAGATTGTCGGTCTCGGCGTCGAGCGTCACATTGCTCAAATAGTCTGGCATCTGCGGGACATTTGTGTACACCGGCAGCCACGCGGAAAATGTCGTGGAGCCGAAGCACACCCACTCGATACCCTTAATGGCATCGGGGACGTCGCTTCTAATTTGACAGATCGTCGTCACGCCCGTGCGGTTGATGCCGATAGGACGGTAAATGCCGCCTTTTTCCGCATGGCCCGCATAGGGATCGTAGGGTGTACCCTGATAGTGGGACGAGAGCAGGTATTGGATATTCTCCGCGGCAACCTTGCGCTCTGGAACGTAGGACCACGGAATGTCATCGCTTTCGGGCGTGAAGTCCGCGTTTTCGCCGTCCCAGCGGTAGGTGTGCGGTGCAAGGCAGCGGCCCATGAACCACGCGCGCGGCGTGTTGTAGATGTGGTCCATGTCGCGGTGCGAGCCGAAGATATCCCGCGGGTTGAACTTGCCATCCTGATTCAGATCCAGATGGTTTTCCGAGATGAATTCTCTGAGGTCTGCCGAGCAGAGATGCGATTCCCGGGCACCGAAGGCGTCCTCAAGGTCGAACGAGTCCATACCGAACTGGTTCGGGTTGATGATGACGCGATTCTCGGGAATTTTCTTCGCGATCCAGTGGTGCCCGCCGATGGTCTCGAGCCACCAGACTTCGTTTTCATCGTTGAAGGCGATGCCGTTCGACTCATAGGTGCCGTATTGCTCCAGAAGCGCACCGAGGCGCAGCACGCCCTCGCGCGCGGAGCGGATGTAGGGCAGGACGAGGACAACGATGTCCTCCTCGCCGATGCCGCCGCAGCGCTCCTCTTCCCCATCCTTCGCCTCGCGCAGCTCGACCATCGGGTCGGCCGCGAGCACGCGCGGGTTCGAGGTCGTGGTTTCCGTCGCCGTCATGCCGACGTTCGCGGCGTTGATGCCGGTCGCGGCCCAAATGCCGTGCTTCGGGTCCACGCTCGGGCAGGACGTGTAGCGCATGGGGTTCTCCGGCAGTGTGATCTCCACGTGGGACTCTACGCTTTTATAAATCTTCGGCTGCTGGTCGGGCTCGACCACGATCAGCTTTTTCTCATCAAAATGACCGTCGTCCGTACGGGCGATCATCGTCGAGCGGTCATTCGTCGCCAGCTTACCGGCCAGTACAGTGGTGCAGGGCATAATTACATCTCCGTTTCCTGTCGATTTCACCGCAGCGCCGCTTTTTCGCAGCGCCGCCAAATTTTATCTGCATCCATTATATTCACGGAATCGTCCTCTGTAAAGGCAAAATCCCCTTGCAGGTGCATCTCCCCTGCTGCTCTGCCGCGAAAAAATGTGGACAGGCCCGCTAAAAAGCAGACCTGTCCAAAAGGTTGGTAAAGAGAGGTCGTACCTATCGAGTTTGGATCGATCACACCATGATGGGCTCGTCCCAGAGCTTGAGCTTCTGGCCGATGCCGTTTTCCTTGGCATACTGGTAGACGCGCGCGGCGATCGCCACGTCGTAAAGGCCGAGGCCGACGTTGCAGGTGTAGGTGAGCTGGTCGTCGTTGTCGCGGCCGGACTTCCGCCCCGCCACCAGGTCGGAGACGCTCGCGTCGATGCGGGAATCGTCGATCTTGCCGTCGCGGAACATGTAGGCCATCGTGTCGTCCATGCGGTGCTTGTCGGTCTCCCAATCGTCGATGACGACCTTGTCCGCGCGCAGGATCAGCTCCTCGTCGACCTCGTTGTTGCCAAGGTGAGCAACGTAAACGCCCTTTTTGATCTCCGCGCCGTGGATGATCGGCTCGGTCGCGGTCGTCGCGGTCACAAGGATGTCGCCGCTTTCGATCGTGGCAAGGCGGTCGCTCGCCGCCGCCTGCACGTCCATGTTCAGCTTTTGCAACATCTCCGCCGCAAATTTTTCCGCTCTCTCTCGGGAAAGGTCATAGACATACGCCTTTTCCAGCTGCGGCAGCGACACCTTGAGCGCCATCAGCTGCGTCTTGCACTGCGGGCCCGCGCCGAAAAGGCCGACGGTCTTCGAGCGCGAGGGCGCCATATACTTGGCGCAAACGCCCGTTACTGCGCCGGTGCGGATCGCACTGATGAGTGTGCCGTCCATGATGGCAATGGGTACCTTGGTCTCGGGATCGTTCAGCACATACACCTCCGAGCCGCGCGGCAGGCCGAAGACCTCGTCCAAGCGCTGCGCGGCAGACATTTGTCACAGCTGCACAGTGCTTTTTATCATCATAAATCAAATTTTTTGTAAACACCTATTGACACAGTAGGAATTAAGCGTTAAAATTCCTATCTGCAAGGTAGGCAATTATGAGCAAGGAGGCATGCCGCATGATGATCTCAACAAAAGGGCGCTACGCTTTGCGGGTCATGCTGGATATGGCCGAGCACGGAGGCAGCGAATGGCACCGCCTGAGCGATGTCGCGCAGCGCCAGTAGCTCTCTAAAAAGTACTTGGAGACCATCATGGCCGCGCTGAGCCGTGCGAACTTGGTCGAGAGCGCCGTGGGCAAATCGGGCGGCTACCGCCTGACCCGCTCCCCCGAGGATTACCCCGTAGGTGAAATTCTGCGGGCGGTGGAGGGCAATCTGTCGCCGATCGCGTGCCAGTCTGAGGACGGCTCCGGCTGCGGCGCTTCCTGCGACTGCGACGCGCGGCTTTTCTGGCAGGGGCTGGAAGACCAGATCAACAGCTATGTCGACAATCATACACTGGCGCAATTCATGCGAGTCAATGAAAAAACACCGGCCGTCCTGAACGGCACGGAAAGAAGATAAGGTGGTTCAATATGAGTAAGGCACTTTTAGAGATTCAGAACCTGCACGTGCGGGTCGAGGAAAAGGAAATTCTCCACGGTGTGGATCTGGCCGTGGGACAGGATGAGACCCATGTGCTGATGGGCCCCAACGGCACCGGCAAGTCGACGCTGGGCTATGCCATCACCGGCAATCCGACCTACAGCGTAACCGGCGGTTCGATCATTTTTAACGGCGAGGACATCACGGAGCTCCCCGTCAACGAGCGCGCGAAAAAGGGCATTTTCCTGTCCTTCCAGAACCCGCTGGAGGTCCCCGGCGTAACGCTGAGCGCGTTCATCCGCAGCGCGCTCGAGCAGAAGACCGGCGACCGCCTGCGCCTGTGGGACTTCAAGAAAAAGCTCAAAGAGACCATGGCGCTTTTGAACATGGACGAGAGCTATGCCGAGCGCGACCTGAACGTGGGCTTCTCCGGCGGCGAGAAGAAAAAGGCCGAAATTTTGCAGATGCTCATGCTCGAGCCCAAGCTCGCGATTCTCGATGAGACCGACTCCGGCCTCGATGTCGACGCGGTCCGCACCGTCAGCGAGGGCGTGCGCCTGTTCCGCGAGCGGACGCACGGCTCGCTTCTCATCATCACCCACTCCACGCGCATTCTGGAAGCGCTCCATGTGGACGTGGCCCACGTGATGGAAGACGGCGTCATCGTCCGCAACGGCGGCGCCGAACTGGTGGATGAGATCAACGAAAAGGGATTCAGCAGCCTGAAGGAAGACTGAATCGGGAGGCTCTTGACATGGCAGATTTGAAAGAAAAAACCTACGTGGAGGATGTGGACCGCAGTGTCTACGACATTCGGGACGCGGAAAACGACGCGTACCGCATGGAATCCGGCCTGACGCCGGAGATCGTCGAAAAGCTCTCCACTGAGAAGGACGATCCCGTGTGGATGCAGCAGTTCCGGCTCGAATCCCTCCAGATCTACAATGAAATGAAGATCCCCAACTGGGGCCCGTCGATTGAGGGCCTTGATATGGATCATATCGCGACCTACGTTCGCCCGAACACCAAGATGCGCAACGACTGGAAGGACGTGCCGGAGGACATCAAGGAGACCTTCGAGCGCCTTGGCATCCCGCAGGCGGAGAGAAAATCCCTCGCCGGTGTGGGTGCGCAGTACGACTCCGAGCTTGTCTATCACAACGTCAAGGATTCCGTGGCGGCCGAGGGCGTGGTTTACACCGATATGGAGAGCGCCATAAAGGGCGAATATGCCGACATGGTGCGCAAGTACTTCATGAAGCTCGTGACGCCCCACGATCACAAGTTCGCGGCGCTCCACGGCGCGGTGTGGTCCGGCGGCTCGTTCGTGTACGTGCCCAAGGGCGTACACCTCTCCATTCCCCTGCAGTCCTACTTCCGCCTGAATGCCAAGGGCGCCGGCCAGTTTGAGCACACGCTCATCATCGTGGACGAGGGCGCGAGCCTGCACTTCATTGAAGGCTGCTCCGCGCCGAAGTACAACGTGGCAAACCTCCACGCTGGCTGCGTGGAGCTGTACGTCAAGAAGGGGGCCAAACTCCGCTACTCGACGATCGAAAACTGGTCGAAGAACATGTACAACCTGAATACCAAGCGTGCACTGGTGGAAGAGGGCGGCACGATCGAGTGGATCTCCGGCTCCTTCGGCTCCCATGTTGGCTGCCTGTACCCCATGAGCATCTTAAAGGGAGACAATTCCCGCATGGAGTTCACCGGCGTTACGTTCGCCGGTGCGGGGCAGAACCTCGATACCGGCGCAAAGGTCGTCCATGTGGGCAAAAATACGAGCTCCTATATGAACACGCGCTCGATCAGCAAGAGCGGCGGCATCAGCACATTCCGCTCAAGCGTTGTCGTGGAAAAGGGCGCCAAGGGCGCCAAGTCCGCCGTGTCGTGCCAGTCGCTGATGCTGGACTCCGAGTCCCGTTCCGACACCATCCCCGCAATGGACATCCGCACGAAGGACGCGGCCATCGGCCATGAGGCCAAGATCGGCGCGATCAGCAACGAAGCCGTCTTTTATCTGATGAGCCGCGGCATGAGCGAGGAAGACGCGCGCGCGATGATCGTCAGCGGCTTTGCCGACAATGTCTCCAAGGAGCTGCCGGTGGAGTACGCAGTGGAAATGAACAACCTCATCCGGCTCGAGATGAAGGGCAGCATTGGCTGAAAGGAGTTTGGATATGAACGATACGATTTTGATCAACCGGCTCCCGACCCGCACCTGGAACCGGCTGGGTGTGAACGAAACGGCCATCGCCTGGGGGCAGGCCGACGATTTGGGCGAAGAGAAAATCTCCGCCGCCGGTCAGACCGAGCGGCTTGAGATCACTGGCTCTGGCGAGCGCGGCGAGAAGACGGTCGACATCTACGCGCCCGCGGGCCAGACCGTCACGGTGTTTGAAACGCTGAGAGCGGAAAAGGGCCTGCTCGTGCGCACGGCGCTCCACGTTGAAAAGGACGCAAAGGTGCGGCTCGTGCAGATTCAGAATGCGGCACAGGACTCGCTGCTTCGTCTGGAGACGAGCGGCGAGTGCGCCGAAAACGGTCAGGTAGAGCTGATCCAGGTCCTGCTGGGCCGCGGCGACGTGTACAGCGACGGCCAGTTCGAGCTGAACGGCAATGGCGCGGGCTTCACGGCGGGCATCGGGTATCTGGGCCAGAAACAGCAGACCGTGGACATGAACCTTGTCGTGAACCACTGGGGCCAGAAGACCACGAGCGAAATCAATGCCGCCGGTGCGCTCAAGGATGACGCGCAGAAGATCTTCCGCGGGACCATCGACTTTAAGAAGGGCTCCGCGGGCTCCGTCGGCAGCGAGCAGGAGATGGTTTTGATGCTGGGCGACGGCGTCGTCAACAAGACGGTGCCGCTGATCCTGTGCGCCGAGGAAAACGTCGTCGGCAACCACGGCGCGACCATCGGCGAGCTGGACGAGGACACGTTGTTCTACTTTGAAAGCCGCGGCATTTCCGCAGCGGAGGCGGAAAACATCATGGCCCGCGCCGCCATCGAGCGGCTGGCCCGCACGATTGAGGATGAAGCGGCGCAGGCCGCGATCCTCTCCGAGCTTGAGGAGGTGCTGTAAGATGGCGCATGCATATCGGGACGACTTCCCCCTGCTCAAGAGTCAGGATGTTGCGTATCTGGACAACGCCGCGACGGCGCAGCGCCCGCAGTGTGTGCTGGACGCCGTAACGGAGTTTTATAAAAGTAAGAACGCCAACCCCTTGCGCGGCCTCTATCCCCTGAGCATCGCCGCGACGGAGGCTTACGAAAACGCGCGCGAGGCCGTTCGGTCCTTTCTGAACGCGAAGAGCAGCCGCGAGATCATCTTTACCCGCAACACCACCGAGAGCATCAATTTAGTGGCTTACAGCTACGGTCTCTCCCACGTGAAGGCCGGGGACGAGGTGCTCGTCTCCATCATGGAGCACCACAGCAACCTTCTCCCCTGGCAGATGGTTTGCCGCCAGACCGGCGCGTCGCTCAAATTTATGGAATGCGAAATGGACGGTACGCTGGACTTAAATAAGGTCGAAGCCCTCATCACGCCGAAAACGAAGATCGTCGCCTGCACACACGTTTCGAACGTCTTAGGCCGCGTGAATCCCATCCGCGAGCTCGCGGCGCTGGCGCACCGCGTCGGCGCGGTGCTGGTCGTCGACGGCGCGCAGAGCACGCCGCACATTCCGGTGGACGTGCAAGCGCTGGACGCGGATTTCTTCGCCTTCTCCGGCCACAAGGTCTACGGCCCCATGGGCATCGGCGTTCTCTACGGACGTGAAGAATTGCTGAACGCCATGCCGCCATTCCTCACCGGCGGCGAGATGATTGAATCTGTCACCCGCGATGGTGCGGTCTTCGCCGAGCTCCCGCACAAGTTCGAGGCCGGCACGGTCAACGCGGCAGACGCCGTGGGCCTGCATGCGGCCATTGACTATGTCAAGAGCATCGGCTTTACAGCGATGCATCAGCAAGAGGTCGCGCTGACACGCCGCACGATGGACGCGATCGGCGAGATGCCGCACGTCCACGTGCTGGGCTCGGAAAAGCCCGAGGAGCATTGCGGCATCATCACCTTTACGGTGGACGGTGTTCACCCTCACGACATCAGTGAGATCCTCGCGAGCGACGGCGTCGCCATCCGCGCAGGCCATCACTGCGCGCAGCCGCTTCTGGCCTATTTGAAGCACCCGTCCACCGCGCGGGCAAGCCTCGCGTTTTATAACACGGAATCCGAGGTCGACCGGCTGCTTGACAGCATTTCCACGCTAAGGGAGCGAATGGGTTATGGAAAATAGAAGCTTTTACAATGAAATTCTCACCGAGCACAACCTGCATCCGGAGTTCAAGCACGACCTACCGGACGCCGACATCGTGCTCGAGGGCGTCAACCCGAGCTGCGGCGACGACATCTTCCTCAAGCTGAAGCTTGACGGCGATGTGATCGCGGACGGCGCGTTCGTCGGCGACGGCTGCGCCGTCTCGCAGGCGTCGGCGGACATCATGCTCGGCATGATCGTCGGCAAAAAGAAGGAAGACGCACTGAAAATGGGCGAGATCTTCCTGAAAATGATCCAGGGCGAGGCGTCGGAAGACGAGATCGACAGCCTGGAAGAGGCCTCGGCTCTCCGTGATATCGCCCATATGCCCGCGCGCGTCAAATGCGCGGTGCTCGGCTGGCGCACGCTGAAAGAGGCCCTGCTGGACGGGGACGAGCTGTCGTAACGCTGTCACTCCGTTGAATTTCAAATCAAACTAATAAAAAGAGGTATTTGCCGCAGCATGCGGCAAATACCTCTTTTTAAAAGCAGCTGCGTTCTTGAAAACTGATTGAGCATACCCTCTCCCCGATTTTGAAAAATTCAAGCAGATTGATCGTCAAGCTATTCTTATCGGCTCTCGCCGATCCTTCGCCTGACGTTGGAAAATGTCTGCGTTACACCTTTTGCATCCACAAACATAGTATGATTGTTGGTTTTCGTATCATAGCACGAGTTGACCAGCACTGTCAACCGCCGCATGACCAGAATCGCAGCCCGCGCAGTAAGTGATTTCATCCATGTTGACTTTTACGCCCCGTTGTGTGACACTATAGGCAACAAAATGATCTTGCAAGGAGAACAATTATGGCTACCACTTCCGTTTCCGCGCGCTTTCAGGAGCTTTTTCCCGAAACGAACCTCATTTCTCTTCTGACCAAGTACGGCGGCGACGCGGACGATATTTTCGAGACGATTCAGGACCGGTACGACGCCCACGAGCAGGAGCCTCTCGTCGGCCTTCTCGGCATCAAAGCCGCGAATATCGACGCCTTTGCCCGCGCCGCCTACTGGGATTTCGTCAGCGACATCCGCGTCAGGTATCTCTCTTCCCTTCCCCGCAGCGAAGCCGCCGCCATCGCCGCCGCAGCCGACGGCCTCATCACGCATCCCGAAAATGACGATATCGACTGGACCCCCGACGAATTCGTCAGCGATTGGAATGATCTGCACCGCGGCGAGGAGCCACTCAAATAACCGGTGCTAAGCTGTATACCATGACAGATGCAAAAGGGCAAGGGAAAAGCGTTGAGGAACTTTTCCCTTGCCCTTTTTTCACTGGTGCTGAAACAGGACAGTGCAAACCGCATGGAAGCCTATATGCAGCACGCCATCTGTGGGAAGAAGCTGCAAAACGGTTAAAGGGTCAGATAAAGGGTCAAACAGAAAAAAGAAGTCCGAAACCTTACGGTTTCAGACTTCTCAGTGTGATGCGTGACCAATTTAGATGCATGCTGAAAATAGAAAAAATCGAGAGCTGAAGCGGCTTTGAGCTGTTTCGGCCATATTTTTTGCTTACAATTTCCCGTGATAGAGAAGCATCGAGGGATTTTTAAGAGTGACCAAAATAGATACAGCCTCACATTTCCGATTTCCGTCTTTGCGCTCATTTTCGCTTGCCATGCTTTTGAGGATCACTTTCCCGATTTTTCAGCCACGCTTCAAATGCTTGAATATTTTCTTCGCGCGTATAGAACTGGCGAATGACAGGGTGCCGTGCTGCGGCCAGGCCTTTGAGCGACCACAAAGCAGGCTCGATTTTATCGAGGTTGTAATCCTCTACATCTGTGACTGTGCCATCCTTATCAAAATGGATGACACTGACGGGTATTCTATTAAACT
>OOBZ01002210.1_pt1 | contig 12005 bp, 8 predicted proteins | sample 1671601 | NCBI WGS metagenome assembly OOBZ01 (sample SAMN06348173, study PRJEB24527) | human gut metagenome | biome: human gut; feature: ankylosing spondylitis patient; material: feces | host: Homo sapiens | place: China | collected 2015-10
GCTCCTGCTCCTGCTCCATCCAGTCCATGGTAGCAGTACCTTCATGAGTATCACCGATTTTATAGTTAACACCAGTATAATACAGAATACGCTCTGTTAATGTTGTCTTACCAGCATCGATATGAGCCATAATTCCGATATTTCTGGTTCTCTCAAGTGGATATTCTCTTCCAGCCAAGGTTTTTTCCTCCTATTAGATTTCCAATTAGAATCTGTAATGTGCGAAGGCCTTGTTTGCCTCTGCCATCTTGTGCATATCTTCTTTTCTCTTAACTGCTGCACCAGTATTGTTTGCAGCATCCATGATCTCGTTTGCCAGTCTCTCTTCCTGAGTCTTCTCACCTCTAGCACGTGAGAAAGTTGTTAACCAACGAAGAGCTAATGCCTGACGACGATCCGGACGAACCTCGATAGGTACCTGATAGGTAGCTCCACCGATACGTCTTGCCTTAACTTCAAGAGCTGGCATAACGTTGTTCATAGCCTCCTCGAATACCTCGATTGCTGGCTTTCCTGTCTTCTCTTCTACTTTAGCAAAAGCGCCGTATACGATCTTCTGTGCAACACCTTTCTTACCATCTAACATAATGTTGTTGATAAGCTTGGTAACCACTTTGTTGTTGTATAACGGATCTGCTAATACGTCTCTTTTCTGAGTATGTCCTTTACGTGGCACGTTACTTCCCTCCTTAATCATTTTTAATTAATTCAACGGTACTCACATGTGTCTCTCTAATGTGTTCGTGCGGGCTATATAATGAGTAGGTTATATCCGGTAGCGGATACAACAATAATCCCAACACTAAACCTATTTAGCTCTGTTTGTGACCCATTGTCTGCCAAATAATCTGTTTATTATTTAGCTGCCTTTGGTTTCTTAGCGCCGTACTTAGAACGGGCCTGCTTTCTGTTCGCAACACCAGCGGTATCTAATGTACCACGGATGATATGGTAACGTGTACCAGGTAAATCCTTAACACGACCACCACGGATCAGAACAACACTATGCTCCTGTAAGTTGTGTCCTTCACCTGGGATATAAGATGTTACTTCGATTCCGTTGGAAAGACGAACTCTGGCGATCTTACGAAGAGCTAGATCGGAAGATTTAGGAGTAGCTGTCTTAACAGCTGTACAAACACCTCTCTTCTGTGGAGAAGGAGCATCTGTAGGTCTCTTCTGTAAAGAGTTGTAACCCTTCTGAAGTGCAGGTGCTGTAGACTTCTTAACAGATGTCTGACGTCCTTTTCTTACTAACTGGTTAAATGTTGGCATTATTTTCACCTCCTGTATTATTCTTCAAGCATGCATCATACCACAATGCACGCTAAAATATTATATAAATTTCTGTTGTGCTTGTCAACCCACTTTTAAAAAATACATGAAAAAGAGGGAGATTTGCTCTCCCTCTTTTGTATCTTCACAGATTCTATTATCTGTGCTGTAATTTATTCTTCCGATGAATCCTCATCAGTTCCGGAAACGGCTGACAGATCTGTTCCATCCGGAACGGTTACTGTCGGGATCATTTCCTCTTCTTCATCCATAGTGAAATCTTCCAGATCGTCAAATGAGAACTCTTCTTCTTCGTTCACATCACTGTCCAGTTTGATATTGCGGTATCTCTTCATACCGGTACCTGCCGGAATCAGCTTACCGATGATAACGTTCTCTTTCATACCGATCAACGGATCAATCTTGCCCTTGATTGCTGCTTCCGTAAGAACCTTCGTGGTCTCCTGGAAGGATGCAGCTGACAGGAATGAATTTGTTGCAAGGGATGCTTTTGTGATACCAAGTAATACCTGGGAACCAACTGCCTGTTCCTTGCCTTCTTCCTCAAGCTTTTCGTTCAGTTCAAGGAAATCAAGAGAATCTACCATGCTGCCCGGAAGAAGATCGGAATCTCCATTCTCTTCTACACGGATCTTCTGTAACATCTGTCGAACGATAACCTCAATATGCTTATCGTTGATTTCTACACCCTGCAGACGATATACACGCTGTACTTCACGAAGCATGTAATCCTGTACGGCACGCACACCTTTGATTTTTAAGATATCATGTGGATTTACAGAACCTTCGGTCAGTTCATCACCGGCTTCAAGTACGGCACCATCCATGATCTTAATACGTGATCCATAAGGAATCAGGTAAGTCTTTGTATCCCCGGATTCTGGATCTGTAACGATGACTTCACGCTTCTTCTTGGTATCCTTAATGGTAGCAACGCCGCCGAACTCTGTAATAATTGCAAGTCCCTTTGGCTTACGTGCCTCGAAAATTTCCTCTACACGAGGAAGACCCTGTGTAATATCGTTACCGGCTACACCACCGGTATGGAATGTTCTCATGGTAAGCTGTGTACCAGGCTCACCGATGGACTGTGCGGCGATAATACCAATTGCTTCACCAACCTGTACCGCCTGACCGGTTGCCATGTTGGCACCGTAACATTTCGCACAGACTCCCATGTGGGAACGGCAGGTAAGAATAGTACGGATCTTCACACTGGTGATCGGATTTCCGTTCTCATCAACACCCTTATTCACAACATCCGCTGCACGGCGAGGTGTAATCATATGGTTTGCTTTAACAATAACGTTTCCGTCTTTGTCACAGATTGTCTCACAGGAGAAACGTCCGGTAATACGTTCTTCCAGACTTTCGATTTCCTCCTTGCCTTCCATAAATGCCTTAACGATCATTCCCGGAATCTCACGGTTTGTTCCTGCACAACAGTCAGACTCACGAACGATCATATGCTGGGATACATCAACCAGACGTCTGGTCAGGTATCCGGAATCGGCCGTACGAAGTGCGGTATCGGACAGACCTTTACGTGCTCCATGCGCTGACATGAAGTACTCCAGTACGTCCAGACCTTCACGGAAGTTTGACTTGATTGGCAGCTCGATGGTTCTACCGGTTGTATCGGCCATCAATCCACGCATACCGGCCAGCTGTTTGATCTGTTTATCAGAACCACGGGCTCCGGAATCGGCCATCATGAAGATGTTGTTGTACTTGTCAAGTCCGGTAAGAAGTGCTGTTGTCAGCTCATCATCCGTCTCTTTCCAGGTCTCTACAACTTCCTTATAACGCTCTTCTTCTGTGATAAGACCACGCTTATACTGACGTGTGATCCGGTCTACCGTATTCTGTGCCTGCTCGATCATCTGTGGCTTCTGTGGTGGCACTGTCATATCGGAAATTGATACGGTCATGGCAGCTCTTGTGGAATATCCATAACCCATTGCCTTGACATCATCCAGTACTTCGGCAGTCTTTGTCGCACCATGAATATTAATAACCTTCTCCAGAATCTGTTTGATCTGTTTCTTTCCAACATGGAAATCAATTTCCAGCTTCAAAGCATTCTCCGGGATACTGCGGTCTACAAATCCCAGATCCTGCGGAATGATCTCATTGAAAATCAGAAGACCAAGTGTTGTCTTGATAAATCCGGATACTTCTGTTCCGTCAGCCATAGTTGCCTTACGGTATACATAAATATTCTGATGAAGTGTAATCTCTCCATTCTCATACGCAAGCAATGCCTGATTCATGCTTCCGTAATGATATCCGAACAGATCCATTGGCTTACATAATACCCGACGGTTATTGTCTGTTGTATCTTCAAACCAGATCAGATCATACAAGCCGATCTCACTCTTTCCTGTCTTCGGATCCGGTGTGGTTGCTTTCTTTAATTCCTCAATATCGTTATACACTTTATCGGAAACAGCAACTGCATCTTTTTTATCCTTATAATCTGCCAGTTTGTGCATAGTCAGATAGTATACTCCGAGGACCATATCCTGGGAAGGAACGGCTACCGGACCACCATCAGACGGCTTCAGCAGGTTGTTTGGTGATAACAGCATAAAACGGCATTCTGCCTGAGCTTCTACGGACAGAGGAAGATGCACAGCCATCTGGTCACCATCGAAATCGGCGTTGAACGCGGTACATACCAGCGGATGAAGCTTAATTGCCTTACCTTCTACAAGGATTGGCTCGAACGCCTGAATACCAAGTCTGTGCAGTGTAGGGGCACGGTTTAACATAACCGGATGCTCTTTGATTACTTCTTCAAGCACATCCCATACCTCCGGCTGAAGTCTTTCTACCATTTTCTTGGCGCTCTTGATATTATGAGCAATTCCTTTAGCTGCCAATTCTTTCATAACAAACGGCTTAAACAGCTCGATTGCCATCTCTTTTGGCAGACCACACTGATAGATCTTAAGTTTTGGCTCTACACAGATAACGGAACGTCCGGAGTAGTCAACTCGCTTTCCTAACAGGTTCTGACGGAAACGTCCGCCCTTACCCTTTAACATATCAGACAGAGACTTCAGTGCTCTGTTTCCAGGACCGGTAACCGGACGTCCACGACGGCCATTATCGATCAGGGCATCAACCGCTTCCTGTAACATACGTTTCTCATTGCGCACGATAATATCCGGTGCACCGAGATCAAGCAGTCTTCTCAGACGGTTGTTGCGGTTAATAATTCTACGATACAGATCATTCAGATCAGATGTTGCAAAACGACCACCATCCAGCTGAACCATTGGACGTAAATCCGGCGGAATAACCGGGATAACCGTCATGATCATCCACTCCGGCTTATTTCCGGACTCACGGAATGCTTCTACAACTTCCAGACGCTTGATAATACGTGCACGCTTCTGTCCCGTTGCATTCTCTAACTCTGCTTTCAGCTCTGCAGAATCTTTTTCCAGATCAATCGCAGCAAGCAGTTCATGGATGGCTTCTGCTCCCATGCCCACACGGAATGCACTTCCGTACTGCTCTCTTGCTTCCTGATATTCTGCCTCAGAAAGTACCTGCTTGTATGCAAGAGAAGTATCTCCTGCATCAAGCACAATATAAGAAGCGAAATAAAGCACACGCTCAAGTACACGCGGAGATAAATCAAGGATCAGACCCATACGGGATGGAATTCCCTTGAAATACCAGATATGGGAAACCGGAGCTGCCAGCTCAATATGTCCCATACGCTCTCTACGAACACTGGATTTTGTAATTTCTACACCACAGCGGTCGCAGACAACACCTTTATAACGAATCTTTTTATATTTACCACAATGACATTCCCAGTCTTTCTGCGGTCCAAAAATTTTCTCACAGAAAAGACCATCCTTCTCAGGCTTTAAGGTTCTGTAATTGATTGTCTCCGGCTTTTTTACTTCGCCATGAGACCACTCACGGATCTTCTCAGGTGATGCTAATCCAATCTGGATCGCATCAAACTGCATTGCCTGATTCATGTCCTTTTTATTTGTTTCTGGCATTTATGACACTCCTTCCCAATTACTCTTCATCATCAAGAACTTCTTCTGCGTCATCAAAGAGATCATCAGCATCGCCGAAATCTTCATCATCGTTATCATTTTCCGGTTCTACATTGACAAGCTCTTCATTCTCGGAATCGAACTCCTGCTTGGTAAATCCGTGTTTTTCAAACGACTCACTGTCTTCAAATGCATAATCTCTGTCATCTCTGTCATTTCCAATGATGGCATTGATATCGGTATTTCCGTACTCACTGGTTTCAATGAGTTCTACTTCATTTCTGTCTTCGTCAAGCACTTTGACATCCAGACCAAGAGACTGTAACTCTTTCAAAAGTACCTTGAAAGATTCCGGAACACCCGGCTCAGGGATATTCTCGCCTTTGATAATAGCCTCGTATGTCTTTACTCGTCCTACGACATCATCGGACTTAACAGTCAGGATCTCCTGCAGAGTATATGCAGCACCATAAGCTTCCAGTGCCCATACCTCCATCTCTCCGAATCGCTGACCACCGAACTGTGCTTTACCACCCAGCGGCTGCTGTGTAACTAAGGAGTAAGGACCTGTAGAACGTGCATGAATCTTATCATCAACCAGATGATGCAGTTTCAGATAATGCATGTGTCCGATTGTGACTTTTCCGTCGAAGTATTCTCCGGTACGTCCGTCACGCAGCTGAACCTTTCCGTCACGGGAAATCGGAACACCCTTCCACAGACTTCTGTGTGCACGATTCTCTGAAAGATAATCCATAACGTCCTCTCTCAGAGTATCTTTATACTTATCGTAGAAGTTTTCTTCTCCGTCTTCTGCTTCCTCTGCATCAAACGGCATGTTTACATAGTCATTTGCAAGTTCCAGTGTATCCTGGATATCAATCTCTTTTGCGCCATCGAATACCGGAGTCTCGATATTAAAGCCAAGTGCCTTCGCAGCAAGGCTTAAGTGAATCTCCAGCACCTGTCCGATGTTCATTCGGGAAGGCACACCCAGAGGATTTAATACAATGTCAAGTGGACGGCCATTTGGAAGATATGGCATATCTTCTACAGGTAATACACGGGAAACGACACCCTTGTTACCATGACGTCCGGCCATCTTATCACCAACAGAAATCTTACGTTTCTGGGCAATGTAAATACGAACAGACTCATTTACACCAGGAGATAACTCATCGCCATCTTCTCTGGTAAATACTTTGGCATCTACAACAATACCATATGCACCGTGCGGCACTTTCAGGGAAGTGTCACGAACCTCACGCGCTTTTTCACCGAAGATTGCGCGAAGCAGTCTCTCTTCTGCGGTAAGCTCTGTCTCTCCCTTTGGTGTAACCTTTCCTACCAGAATGTCTCCGGCACGGACTTCGGCACCGACACGGATGATTCCGCGCTCGTCAAGATCCTTTAAGGCATCATCACCGACACCCGGTACATCTCTTGTGATCTCTTCCGGTCCGAGCTTTGTATCACGAGACTCTACTTCGTATTCCTCAATATGGACAGAAGTATATACATCATACTCTACCAGACGCTCACTCAAAAGAACGGCATCCTCGTAGTTATAACCTTCCCATGTCATGAAGCCGATCAGCGGGTTCTTTCCAAGTGCCAGCTCACCATTGGATGTAGATGGTCCATCAGCGATCACCTCACCCTTTGCTACTTTCTGTCCCTTGAACACGATTGGTCTCTGGTTGTAGCAGTTGGACTGGTTGCTTCGTGCAAACTTTGTCAGAATATATTCTCTGCGATTTCCGTCCTCCTCACGTACTACGATACGATTAGACTCAGAACTCTCCACGATACCTGCTTCTTTTGCAAGTACACAGACACCGGAATCGACCGCTGTCTTTGTCTCCATACCGGTTCCTACTACAGGTGCCTCGGTGGTAAGAAGCGGCACTGCCTGACGCTGCATGTTAGATCCCATCAGTGCTCGGTTTGCATCATCGTTCTGCAGGAACGGAATCAGTGCTGTAGCAACGGAGAACACCATCTTTGGAGATACGTCCATGTAATCGAATGCAGTCTTATCGTACTCCTGCGTTTCTTCACGGTAACGACCGGATACGGAATTACGAACAAAATGTCCATCCTCATCCAGTTTTTCGTTCGCCTGCGCTACATGGTAATTATCTTCCTCATCCGCAGTCATGTATACAACTTCGTCTGTAACACGAGGATTGTCTTTATCTGATTTATCAATCTTACGGTACGGAGCCTCAACAAATCCGTACTCGTTAATTCTTGCGTAGCATGCCAGAGAGTTGATCAGACCGATGTTTGGTCCTTCAGGCGTCTCAATCGGGCACATACGTCCATAATGGGAATAATGGACATCTCGTACTTCGAATCCGGCACGGTCTCTGGACAAACCGCCAGGTCCCAATGCAGAAAGACGTCTCTTATGTGTCAGCTCACCCAGTGGGTTGTTCTGATCCATAAACTGTGACAGCTGGGAAGAGCCGAAGAACTCTTTTACCGCAGCCGTAACCGGTTTGATGTTGATCAGACTCTGTGGGGAAATTCCCTCAAGATCCTGAGTTGTCATGCGCTCACGAACCACTCTTTCCAGACGGGAAAGACCGATACGATACTGGTTCTGTAACAATTCACCGACAGCACGGATACGACGGTTTCCTAAGTGGTCAATATCGTCATCTGTTCCGATGCCCCACTCCAGATGCATATTATAGTTGATGGATGCGAAGATATCCTCTTTTGTAATATGCTTTGGAATCAGGTCTGCAATATCTCTCTTAATTGCAGCGATACGCTCTTCCAATGTCTCGTTTTCTTCCATAATCTGCTGCAGAGCCGGATAATATACCAGTTCTGTAACACCAATAGCCTTCGGGTCCTCAATTTCAGGAATCCAGCTTCTGATATCTACCATCATAGAAGAAAGAACTTTTACGTTACGTGTCTCTGTCTGAATCCAGAGCGCCGGAACTGCAGCATTCTGAATCTGATCTGCCAGATCACGGTCAACAGTTGTGCCTGCCTCTGCAATTACTTCTCCGGTAGAAGGATCCAGTACATCCTCTGCCAGAACCTGTCCGTTGATACGGTTCTTTAAAGCAAGCTTCTTATTAAATTTGTAACGTCCTACTTTTGCCAGGTCATATCTTCTCGGATCGAAGAACATGGCAGTGATCAGACTCTCCGCACTTTCTACGGAAAGCGGCTCACCCGGACGGATCTTTTTATATAACTCTAATAAACCAGCCTCAAAACTTCCCTGTGGCTCACGCTCTGTGATCGCCGGGTCCTTCTGCAGGGATGCCAGAATCTTTGGCTCCTCGCCGAACATGTCAATGATCTGCTGGTTGGTACCTACACCAAGTGCACGAAGCAATACGGTAATCGGCACTTTACGGGTTCTATCTACTCTTACACTGAAAACGTCATTGGAGTCAGTCTCATACTCGAGCCATGCACCACGGTTCGGGATAACAGTACATGAATAAAGAGTTTTACCCACTTTATCATGAGCAATTCCGTAATAGATACCAGGGGAACGAACCAACTGGCTGACGATTACACGTTCTGCACCGTTGATAACGAACGTACCTGTCTCTGTCATAAGAGGAAGATCACCCATGAAAATTTCATGTTCGTTAATCTCATCTGTCTCTTTGTTATGAAGTCTAACCTTGACTTTCAAAGGTGCTGCATATGTCGCATCTCTCTCTTTGCATTCCGGGATTGTATATTTCACATCGTCTTCGCACAGTGTAAAATCGACGAAATCCAGACTCAGATGACCACTGTAATCCGTGATCGGGGAGATATCTGCAAATGCTTCTTTTAAACCTTCATCCAGGAACCACTGATAAGAATTCTTCTGGACTTCGATCAGGTTTGGCATCTGCAAAACCTCTTTCTGTCTTGAGTAACTCATACGCAAGCCTTTTCCAGCCTTGACTGGACGTATTCTGTTTTTCTCCATTGACGTTTCACCTCTCGTTTTTATTTCAATCTAGTTTTTCCTAAAAAAGAGCATGGAAATGCCTAGTGCACCACAATAGTGCAACTTATACTATACAACAAAATCAAGGGGAATGCAAGAATTATTTTTAAGAACTTTTTTCAGATAGAGAGAGGGGATACAGCTAAATAAAATAACCCAACAGAAATGCAAGCATCTCTGCCGGGTTATTATTGGTTTCTCGTCGCTTACGCACAGACTACTTTAATGTAACCTTTGCTCCTTCAGCCTCAAGTTTAGCCTTAGCGTCTTCAGCAGATGCCTTGTCTGCCTGCTCCTTGATTACCTTAGGTGCGCCATCAACAGCGTCCTTAGCTTCCTTCAGTCCAAGACCTGTGATCTCACGAACAACCTTGATAACCTTAACCTTGTTCGGTCCAACTTCTGTTAACTCTACGTCGAACTCAGTCTTCTCTTCAGCTGCTGCTGCGTCTCCGCCTGCTGCTGCTACTACAACGCCTGCTGCTGCAGATACGCCGAACTCTTCTTCACATGCCTTTACAAGGTCATTTAACTCTAATACACTTAACTCTTTGATAGCATCGATAAACTCTGCTGTTGTTAACTTTGCCATGATTATTTCCTCCGTTATAATTTTATTTTTAATAATTATTCTGCTGCTGGTGCTTCCTCAGCCGGTGCTGCGTCTGCTGCTGCATCTGCTGCGCCACCCTTCTCTGCGATCTGATTAAGAACGCGAGCAAGATTTGTGATAGGTGACTGTAAGCTTCCAAGTAATTTGGAAAGAAGTACTTCTCTGCTTGGTACACTTGCGATCTGCTTCATTCCCTCTGCGTCATAGTATGTTCCTTCTACAACGCCGGCCTTGATCTCAAGGCTTGGAGCCTTCTTTGCGAACTCTGCCAGAACTCTGGCTGGAGCTGTAGCATCTTCTGTAGATACTGCAAATGCGTTAGGTCCTTCCAGGACATCCTTTAAGCTCTCGAACTCTGTTCCCTCGATTGCGCGGTTTACTAAAGTATTTTTGTATACTTTGTAAGTTACGCCAGCTTCTCTTAAATTTTTACGAAGCTGTGTATCCTCAGCAACTGTAAGTCCACGGTAGTCAACTACTACAAGTGACTGCGCGTCCTTAATTGTTTCAGAAATCTCCTGAACGATCGGCTGCTTTAATTCTACCTTTGCCACGATTCATTTACCTCCTTATTTTATTTCTTGCATATAGCGTGAGGTATAATAAAAACCCTCCGCCTTACAGCAGAGGGGTATCATTCTTTATGACGATTATCATCAAAAATTCCCTCGGTAGGTGGATTTTCCTTTACGCTGTCGCAATATGCGATAGCACCTTACTGTCTTCGGCAATATGCTTTGCTATTATAATATGTTCTTATGCGGATGTCAAGTGTTTTCCGCATTTTGCTTGTGTAAGTCTGATCATACATTTTATCATTTCATCAGGAACCGTTTCCGGTTCCCGACTTCTGATTTTTCTATTACTGAGCAATCTTTACAACGTTAAGCTTTACGCCAGGTCCCATTGTAGAAGTTAATACAGCACTCTTAATGTACTGACCCTTTAAGCTTGAAGGCTTAGCCTTGTTGATTGCGCCCATAAGAGACTGGAAGTTGTCGTTCAACTGCTCACTTGTAAATGAAGCTTTTCCAACTGGCACGTGGATAATATTTGTCTTGTCCAAACGATACTCAATCTTACCGGCTTTGATGTCATTAACAGCTTTGGTAACATCCATGGTAACTGTACCAGCTTTTGGGTTTGGCATTAAGCCCTTCGGTCCAAGGACACGTCCCAGACGTCCTACAACGCCCATCATATCCGGTGTAGCAACTACAACATCGAAGTCTAACCATCCCTCGTTCTGGATCTTCGGAATTAATTCCTCTCCTCCAACGAAGTCAGCTCCTGCTGCCTGTGCCTCGTCTACCTTGGTTCCCTTTGCGAAAACCAATACCTTAACGGTCTTACCTGTTCCGTGTGGCAGTACAACCGCACCACGGATCTGCTGCTCTGCGTGACGTCCGTCGCAGCCTGTTCTAAGATGAAGCTCGATTGTCTCGTCAAATTTAGCTGTAGCATTTTTCTTTACGATAGAGATAGCGTCAGCAACATCGTACTGCTCTTTCTTATCAAATGCCTTAACAGCGTCTTGATACTTCTTTCCTCTTTTCATGAAAAAATAACCTCCTGGTGGTAATATCGGGTGGGAAATCAATTACCCTCCCACATTTCTTCTTAAACTTAGATTAGTCTACTACTTCAACACCCATAGATCTTGCTGTACCAGCGATCATGCTCATGGCAGCTTCGATATTTGCAGCGTTTAAGTCAGGCATCTTCAGCTCAGCGATTTCCTGAACCTGTGCCTTTGTAATCTTTGCAACCTTTGTCTTGTTTGGTTCACCGGAACCAGACTTGATCTTGCAGGCTTTCTTGATCAGTACTGGTGCAGGAGGAGTTTTAGTAATAAAGCTAAAGCTTCTGTCTGCATATACTGTAATAACTACAGGGATAATTAAGTCGCCCTGATCGGCTGTCTTTGCATTAAACTGCTTTGTAAACTCAACGATGTTTACACCGTGCTGTCCAAGTGCCGGTCCGACTGGAGGAGCAGGTGTTGCCTTTCCAGCAGGAATCTGCAGCTTAATGTATCCTTCAACTTTCTTTGCCATTGGAATTGCCTCCTTAAGATCGGAAGAGCGTC
>OOBZ01002218.1_pt1 | contig 11983 bp, 9 predicted proteins | sample 1671601 | NCBI WGS metagenome assembly OOBZ01 (sample SAMN06348173, study PRJEB24527) | human gut metagenome | biome: human gut; feature: ankylosing spondylitis patient; material: feces | host: Homo sapiens | place: China | collected 2015-10
ATGCTCCAACAAGTTTTCCATTCCTGTTCTCCCTTTTCAGTGGCCGCGGACCAGCTTGAAGGTCGAGCGCCAGTCGTCGCCGCCCATGCCGGCCTCCATGCCCTTGTCATAGACCTTTTTCACATTGGCCTCGCCGGGCATCTCCAGCCTGCACTCCTTTGCAAGCTCCATGCAGATACCCACGTCCTTGGCGGCATTTGCCAGAGAGAAAGCAGTGGTATAGTCCTCATCCCGCAGCTTCTGCCACTGACCATCCAGATAGAAGTTCTGCCCGCCGCCGTAGGAGATGGCTGTGGCATAATCCTCCACCGTGATGCCGTTGAGCTGTGCCAGAGACAGCGTCTCGTTGACACCGTTCTGGATCTGGGTGACCAGCGCATTGTGGCAGATTTTCATCACCAGCCCCTTGCCGTTGCCGCCCATGCGGATGATGTTCTCGCCCATGTAAGCAAGGATGGGGCGCATAGCTTCACAGGTAGCTTCGTCGCCGCCCATGTAGATGCCCAGCTTGCCGGCAATGGCGGCGGGCTTGCTCTTGACCACCGGGGCATCCATAAAGGCAGCACCTGTGGCCTTGACTATTTTGCTGATCTCTACCGAAACACTGGGGTCGATGGTGGACATATCGATGCAGGTCTTGCCCGCACACAGCACCGGAAGGATGGTCTTGTAGACGCTCATGGAATGCTCGGACTTGGGGACCATGGAGATGATGACATCGGCTTTGGTTGCCAGCTCCACGGAATCCTTGCAGGGCACCGCTCCCTTGGAAGCCAGCAGCTCCACCTTTGCGGGGACGAAATCGAAGCAGTAGACTGTGTCGTCATGCTTCTTGACAATGTTTTCGCACATGGACTCGCCCATGATGCCCAAACCAATAAAACCGATCTTCATAGCCTTTTCTCCTTTAGCTCTCCGCAATTTCCTTTGTCCCGGACTTACTCTGTCACGGTGTTGTCCCACGCATTGATGAAGGTCTCAATGCCCTGACGGGTGTAAGCGTGCTTGATCGCGTCCTGATAGACTGCCAGTCCGGTGGTGACGATGTCGGCACCTGCCACAGCGCAGTCCACGATCTGCTTGGGTGTGCGGATGGCGGCGCAGATAATCTGCGTCTTGCCGTAGAAACCGTAGTTCTTGTAGATGTCCACGATGTCCTTGATATACTGCTTGCAGTCCTCACCGTTGGCTTCCTTCCAGCCCAGGAAGGGAGAAACGAAGAGAGAACCATTCTTGGCGGGCCAGATGGCCTGTGCCGGGCTGAACACCAGAGTCACATTGGTGCGGATGCCTTCCTTCTCCAGACGGCGGGCCGCAGCCACGCCAGCCTCGGTGCAGGCCTTCTCATAGCCTTCCATACGCATGTTGGAGGTGTTGTCGCCTTCCTGACCGTAGATGATAACGGCCTTGGCGTCGGTACCGGCCTGCTCGATGGCCCACTTGCCGCCCTCATAAGCAGCGTCCACGTTGGAGGTGCCCACGAAAGAGGTCTGGCCAGCGATGCCAACGTTGGTGTCAACAGCCAGCACGGGGATACCAGCGTCGATGGCAGCCTGCAGAGCGCCCTGAGCGGCACCAGCATCGTTGGGAGCGCAGACGATGGCGTCGCAGCCAGCGCCGATCTGCTGCTCGATCATGGAAACCTGACCCTCGATATCGCTCTCAGCGCCGGGGCCAACCACGACCACGTCAACACCCAGATCATCACCGGCGGCCTTGCAGCCGGCCTCCACATAGCCCCAGTACTCAGAGGCCAGGGTCTTCAGGACAACAGCGACCTTGACATCGCCGGTAGTGGGGGTCTCGGTCTCGGTCCCGGTCTTGTTCTCGGTGTCGGCAGGGGCCTCGGTCTTCTTGCCGCCGCAGGCAGCCAGAGACAAAGTCATTACCAGTGCGAGAGACAGTGCAAACAACTTCTTCATTCTTCATTTGCTCCTTTTCATTTTTTTCAGGATGTTTCCGGCAAAAAGCCGAATTCCTGACAGTATTAATTTAGCACAAACATGGCAAACATTCAATCTTAAACTTTGCTCAAAGTGTAAAACTGTTATCGTGCACATGGAAAATCGTTTTCGTTTGGCACTTTTCACAGTCCATTCGGGGAGTCAGCCGCCGCAGGCATTAACCGTACTTATGAATATACCATCACGATTTATGGCTGGTTTCAGGCTGCAGCGCATCGTATGTCTGCCGCGGACATTCTTTGGTCAGTTTGCGCACACAGTATGTCTTGCCGTTGGTTTTCTCCGTTTTTTTGTCCGCTTTGTCAATAGCCACATCCCCGCTTTACCACTTATAATCAGGAATAGAATGTCATACTATAAATGAGATGCATACCTGGTCCGATGGATACTTCGGGCAGAAAGGGATCTGATATGAACATTTTCTCTCTCTTTACCCTGTGCGGAGGGCTGGCCTTCTTCTTATATGGCATGACGGTCATGTCCAAAAGTCTGGAAAAAATGGCCGGCGGCAAGCTGGAGCGGCTGCTCAAGCGCATGACTTCCAACCCCATCAAAAGTCTGCTGCTGGGCGCCGGCATCACCATCGCCATTCAGTCCTCCTCCGCTATGACGGTCATGCTGGTGGGTCTGGTGAACTCCGGTGTCATGGAGATCGGACAGACCATCGGCATCATCATGGGTTCCAATATCGGCACCACCCTGACAGCGTGGCTGCTGTCCCTCACCGGCATCGAAAGCGAGAACTTCTTTGTCAACTTCCTCAAGCCCAAGAATTTCTCCCCCCTGCTGGCTTTGATCGGTATTCTGCTCATTATGGGCTCCAAGCGGCAGCGCCGCCGGGACGTGGGCCGGGTGATGATGGGCTTCTCTATTCTAATGTACGGCATGGAGCTGATGAGCGGTGCGGTGTCTCCGCTGGCAGATATGCCGGGCTTCACCCACTTCATGACTGCCTTCACCAATCCCTTCCTGGGTGTGCTGGTAGGCGCCGCCTTCACCGGCATCATCCAGTCCTCCGCCGCCTCCGTTGGCATTTTGCAGGCACTGGCCATGACCGGCTCCGTCACCTACGGCATCGCTATCCCCATCATCATGGGCCAGAACATCGGCACCTGCGTTACGGCTCTGATCTCCTCTATCGGCGTCAGCCGCAATGCCAAGCGGGTGTCCGTCATCCACATCTCCTTCAACCTCATCGGCACCGCTCTGGGTCTGCTGGCCCTGTTTGGCGGTGAGATGTTCCTGAATCTGCCCTTCCTGACAGAGCCCATCGGCGCTGTTGGCATCGCATTCTGCCACACGATCTTCAACGTCTGCACCACCCTTGTGCTGCTGCCCTTCAGCCGGCAGCTGGAGCGCCTTGCCAACAAGGTGATCTCCACGGAGGACAAGCCCTCTGACTTCGCCTTCCTGGACCCCCGGCTGATGCGGACCCCCGGCGTGGCTGTCAGCGAATGCGCCGTCATGACCAACCGCATGGGCGCTCTGGCGCTGGAAAGCATGCAGCTGGCTCTGGCCCAGTTCATTCAGTATGACGGCAGCCGGGAGGAGCAGATCCTGGCCAACGAGGACAAGCTGGACACCTATGAGGACCGTCTGGGCGGCTATCTGGTCCAGATCTCTCAGCACGGCACCTCCTCCGCCGATATGCGCACCGTCTCCCGCCTGCTTCACGCCATCGGGGACTTTGAGCGCATCGGTGACCACGCTCTGAACCTGCAGGAATCCGCCAAGGAGCTTCATGAAAAGCAGTTGACCTTCTCCACCATTGCCCGGGAAGAGGTGGATGTGCTGACCTCCCTGCTGGAGGATCTGCTGAACAGCGCCCTGCGCAGCTTCCAGTCGGACGATCCCCAGATGGCTCGGCAGGTGGAACCTCTGGAGGAGACTATGGACCTTCTCACGGAGGAGATCCGCAGCCGTCACATCCGGCGGCTCCAAAGCGGCCAGTGCACCATCCAGCTCGGCTTCATCCTCAACGATCTGCTGAACAATGCCGAGCGTGTGGGCGACCACTGTTCCAACATCGCTGTCAGCGTCATTGAGGAGCAGGAAAAGCAGACCGCCTCCCACGCCTATCTCCACAGTCTGAAGAAGAATGACGAGTTCTCCTTCCAGCTTCAGCAGAATCTGAGCCGGTACGTCCTGCCTGCGGAAGCCGCAGAGGACCAGCCTGCCGAATAACCGATTTTCAGCCAGCGTTCCCTTGCGGGAGCGCTGGCTTTTTGCGTTTTCGGCCGTATATTCAGCCAGAGCCGGCCCGTTCTGTCCGGGAAATCGAAAAATCGGCGGTCGCAGCCGCCAAAACAGTCCCTTTCTGTATAAATATGTGCTTTACCTTCCGGTGTTTTTCTGCTATACTATATGTTTGTTAATGTGGAACATTGTTTGTTCCGCCTGATTTGAGAATGGGGGGTGTCCGAATGAAGTATCAGAAATGGCATATCGGTACGGCATCAGAGGAGGACACTGCCCTTTTGAAGGAAGCCGGCTACCCCAGTCTGCTGGCTACGGTACTGGCCGCCCGGGGCATCACCACCTCCGAGGCCGCTGCTGAGGCACTGGAACGGGAAAGCTCTCTGACGATCTCCCCCATGCTCATGCGGGATATGGGCAAGGCTGTGGCCCGGATCCAGAAGGCGCTGGCCAACGATGAGACCATCGTCGTTTTCGGTGATTACGATGTGGACGGCATCACCTCCACGGTGCTGCTCCTGGACTATCTGAAAAACTGCGGCGCCAAGTGCCTGCGCTATATCCCCCGGCGGATCGAGGACGGCTACGGCCTCTCCAAGGACGCCATCCAGGGCCTGCGGGACAAGGGCGCCACCCTGATGATCACCGTGGACTGCGGGATCACCGGCAATGAGGAGATCGACTTTGCCGCATCCATCGGCATGGACGTGGTGGTGACGGATCACCATGAATGTAAGGAAAACCTGCCCCGGGCCGTGGCGGTAGTGGACCCCCACCGTCCGGATGACGCCTATCCCTTCAAATATCTGGCAGGCGTCGGCGTGGCGCTGAAGCTGGTGCTGGCTCTGGGTGGGCCGGACCGGGAAAACGCCCTGTTCGCCCGGTACTGTACCCTGGCCGCCATCGGCACCATTGCCGACGTCATGCGGATGGAGGGCGAAAACCGCACCATTGTCTCCTGCGGCCTCGCCGCCCTGAACCACACGGATTTTGTGGGCATCCATGCCCTTTTGAAAGAGGCGGGGCTGCTGGGCAAGCCCATCACCTCCATCCAGATCGGCTTCGTTCTCTCCCCCCGGATCAACGCCGCCGGGCGCATGGGGGCCGCGGATCTGGCTGCGGACCTTTTGCAGGAGACCGATCCCGCCAAAGCAGAGGAGCTGGCCAAGCAGCTATGCGACCTGAACCGGGAGCGGCAGGCGGTGGAGCAGTCCATCTGCGCCGACGCCATCGCCCAAATTGAACGGCTGCGGCCAGAGGAGCGGAACGCGCTGGTGCTTTCCAGTGAGGAATGGCATCAGGGCGTGGTGGGCATCGTAGCCTCCCGTCTCAGTGAAAAATACGCCGCCCCCAGCTTCATGATCCATCTGAAGGACGGTTCCGGCAAGGGTTCCTGCCGTTCCTACGGCGGGTTCAACCTGTTTTCCGCGCTGGAATCCTGCTCCGACCTGCTGGACGGCTTCGGCGGTCACGAGCTGGCAGCCGGTTTCACTATCCCCGAAGAAAACATCGATACCTTCCGCCAGCGGATGAACCGCTTCGTAAAGGCCGCCTCCGGCGGTGAGCGGGCGGTGAGCTGTCTGGAAGTAGACGCTGCCATTTCAAACCCGGCGGATATGACATTGGAGCAGGTAGACCATCTGGCCCAACTGGAGCCTTATGGTTCCGGGAATCCCCGCCCGGTGTTCGCGCTGCTGGGCGCCACGGTGGACAGCGTTCAGGCCGTGGGTCAAGGCAAGCACCTGAAGCTGCGGCTCAGCAAGGGTCCCAGCCGGTTTGACGCCATTTTCTTCTCCATGCCGGAGGCCGCCGCTCAGTTGGAGCCGGGCTGCCGGGTGGATGCCGCCTTCTATTTGCAGGCCAATACCTTCCGGGGCACCACCACCCTGCAATTGCAGCTGGTGGATCTGCGTCCCTCTCTGACCCCCAGCCGCCACGAGGCGGAATCCATGGACCTGCTGCACCGCCTGACGGGGGACCTGCCCCTCACGGCTCAGGAGACCGCCCGGCTCATGATCTCCCGGGATCAGTTTGCCGCCTTCTGGCGGATCCTGGACCGGCATCTGAAGCAGGGCAAGCTGGAAACGGATCTGCTGCCCTATCTCCGCTCTCTGGCGACACAGGTGGGCGGCTGTGACAGTTTTCTCCGGGCTGCGCTGGCCCTGACGGTCTTTCAGGAACGGGGACTCATCTCCCTGTCCCGGCAGGAGGATCGGGTAACGCTATGTCTCAATCCCATTCAGGGAAAGGTGGATCTTTACGCCTCTCCCTGCCTGCGCCGTCTCCGGGGCGGTGCGGAGGTTAAACGAGGTGATTCGCAGTGACGATTGACGAACAGTTTGAGAAATTGGAGAATACCGTCCGGGAATACAATCCGGGCGCGGATTTCAAGCGCATCCGGGAATCCTATGAATTCGCCAAGCAGCATCACGGCGAGCAGCGCCGCAAAAGCGGTGAGCTTTATATCACCCACCCCTTAGCCGTGGCGCAGATCGTGGCGGAGGAGCTGCACCTGGATTCCGAATCCATCGAGGCGGCCCTGCTTCACGATGTCATTGAGGATACGGACGCCACGTATGATGACGTGGCCAAGCTCACCTCCCCCACGGTGGCGGATCTGGTGGAGGGCGTCAGCAAGCTGACCCGGATTCAGTACGCCACCAAGGAAGATGAGCAGATGGAGAACCTCCGGAAAATGCTCATCGCCATGAGTAAGGACATCCGGGTCATCCTTATCAAGATCTCCGACCGGCTCCACAATATGCGGACCATGGAGTATCAGACCCCCGCCAAGCAGAAGCAGAAATCCCTGGAGACCATGGAGATCTACGCTCCCATCGCACACCGGCTGGGTATGCAGCGGATGAAGTGGGAGCTGGAGGATCTCTCCTTAAAATATCTGGACCCCATCGGCTACGATGAGATCGTCTCCAAGCTGGACGCCAAGCGCCCGGAGTATGACGCTCTTATGAGCCGCACCCAGGCTCAGATCGATCAGCGGCTCAATGAAATGGGCATCAAGCATATTGTCTACGGCCGCATGAAGCACCCCTATTCCATCTACCGGAAAATGTTCAGCCAGAATAAGTCTCTGGATGAGATTTTCGACCTCTTTGCGTTCCGGGTGGTGGTAGACACCGTCAGCGACTGCTACAACGTGCTGGGCGTGATCCATGACCTCTACAAGCCTATTCTGGGACGCTTTAAGGACTATATCGGCACCCCCAAGCCCAACGGCTACCAGAGCCTTCACACCACCGTCATGGGCAACGAGGGCATCCCCTTTGAGGTGCAGATCCGCACCACGGAGATGCACGAGATCGCCGAGTACGGCGTGGCCGCCCACTGGAAGTATAAGCAGAACGGTCAGGGCGCCGGCACCGAGGGCAAGTACGAGTGGGTACGCCGCCTGCTAGAAAACCAGGAGGGCGCCGATGCCGAGGAGTTTATCCACTCCCTGAAGGTGGATATGTTCTCCGATGAGGTGTTCGTGTTCACACCCAACGGCGACGTGCAGAACCTCCCCGCCGGAGCCACCCCCATCGACTTCGCCTACGCCATCCATTCCGCCGTGGGCAACCGCATGATCGGCGCCAAGGTGAATAACCGCATCGTCACGCTGGACCATGTGCTGAAAAACGGCGACATCGTGGAGATTTTGACCTCCAAAAACGCCAAGGGTCCCAGCCGGGACTGGATGAAGATCGCCAAGAGCAACGAGGCCCGCTCCAAGATCCGTCAGTGGTTCAAAAAGGAAAAGCGGGACGAGAACATTGCCAACGGCCGCTCCGCTTTCGATGCGGAGCTGCGTCACTGCGGCATCGTCATGAAAGACGTGCTGGACCCGGAGTTCCTGCCTGTGCTGCTGAAAAAGGTGGCCTATCCCACGCTGGACGACCTGTACGCCGCCATCGGCTACGGCGGTTTCACTGCTCAGAAGGCGGTGAGCCGGATCCAGGGCGAGTTGCAGCGCCGCCAGCAGCAGCGGCAGCAGGAGCAAATGCTGGCAGAGGCTGTGGCGGAGCCCAAGGAGGACGCCAAGCCTGCGGACACTCCCAAGCAGCCCAAGGCCGTCAAGAGCGAGCAGGGCATCATCGTGGAGGGCTTGGACAACTGTCTGGTGAAGTTCTCCAAATGCTGCACCCCCGTCCCCGGAGATGACATCGTGGGCTTCATCACCCGTGGCTACGGCGTGTCCGTCCACCGGGCGGACTGCCCCAACGCCTCGGAGGAAAAGCGGAAGGAGCAGCCCGGCCGTTGGATCCATGTCTCTTGGGGCACCGATACCAATGACAGCTATCCCACCACCATCGAGGCGGTGTGCAAGGACCGGCTGAATCTGCTGCTGGACATCTCCTCCGCCCTCTCCACTACCAAGACCTTTGTGCTGGGCCTGAACACCCGCAGCACGGAGGACGGCTTCGCCATTATCCGCATTGAGATTCAGATCAAAGATGGAGCGCAGCTTTCCACTCTGATGAATAAGCTCCATCAGATCTCCGGTGTTCTGCGGGTCAACCGGCCCGTGGGCTGATCTTTCGCGGCATTGGGAACGAGTTTCCTTCATTGCCGCAAAGGTCCCTCTCGATAAAATACAAGACGTCTGGCTCTGCCTGTTTTGCGGGCAAAGCCCATTACGAAGTATGCCCTTTTGGATACTAAATAAGGAGTTGCTACCATGCGCGCTGTTGTTACACGAGTCAAAAACGCCTCTGTTATCATCAATGAACAGGTCAACGGTCAGATCGGCACCGGTTTTCTGGTGCTGCTGGGCGTAGGCCCCAACGATACGGAGGCCACCGCCGACAAGCTGGCGGACAAGATCTGCAATCTGCGGATCTTTGAGGATGAAAATGAAAAAATGAACCTGAATCTGGAGCAGGTGGGCGGCAGCCTGCTGGTGGTATCCCAGTTCACTCTGTACGCCGATACCTCCTCCCGCCGCCCCGGTTTCTCCGGCGCGGCCAAGCCCGACCTGGCCATCCCCCTCTATGAGCGGTTCATGGCCCACTGCCGGGAGCGGGGCTTTGACGTGCAGCACGGCGAATTCGGTGCCGATATGCAGGTCTATTCCCAGAACGACGGTCCGGTCACCATCCTGTTTGACACGGAAGAGTAAACTGATTTCAATGAGGTGTGTCTTATGAAGATCCAAGCCTTGCAGGTGGGGTCCATCGGCACCAACTGCTATATTCTCTGCGATGAAGCTGCTAAGGTCTGCGCCGTGATCGATCCCGGTGCGGAGCCGGAGCTGATCCTCTCCGCCGCGGAAAAACTGGACTGCACCGTGGACAAGATCCTGCTGACCCACGGTCACTATGACCACACCGGCGCGGTGGCGGCGCTGCTGGAGATGCTGCCGCCGACGGCGGTCTATATCCATCAGGCGGATTTTGACAGTCCGCAGACCCAGCTGTTCCCTCTGAAAAGCGAACTGGCCCGGATCCCCTTCGGCGGCGTGAATTTCTACGGCGAGGGAGACCGCATCACGGTGGGCACCCTGGAGCTTCAGGTGCTCCATACCCCCGGCCACTCCGAGGGCAGCGTCACGCTGCTGTGCGGAGATACCCTGCTCTGCGGGGACACCCTGTTTGCCGGTTCCTGCGGCCGGACGGATTTTCCCGGCGGCAGCATGAAGCAGATGATGGCCTCGCTGGCTCGGCTGGCCGCCCTTCCCGGGGACTACCGGGTCCTGCCGGGACACATGGAGCCCAGCACTCTGGACCGGGAGCGGCGCTTCAACCCCTATATGCAGATGGCACTGCGGGAGCAAGGCTGATATGAAGCTGGAATTTTTAGGTCATGACGAGCGCTATATCGTCGAACAGAGCCTGATGACCCTCTTCCCCTTGGAAAAACCGACCTATGACGCGGTACAGCCGGAAGATGAGGCGTGGTGCCGCCTTGCCGCCGCGGAAACGGCGGCGGACTGTCAGGTCACAGCGGAGCTGCACTATCACGGATACACCGCCGCCGGGACCTTTGCATCCCCCCTCACCGGCACGGACTTTGAAAAAGAAGGCCAGCGGCGCTACGCCGTGGCGGCCTGCTTCTATCTGGCATTTCTGGATCTGTATCCCAAGCTGCCGGAAGCGCTCCGCGCCGCGGAAAAGCTGACGCTGCCCCCCTGGGGGATGCTCACCGGCGTCCGGCCCGACAAGCCCATCACACGGGCGCTGATGGAGGGCAAGACCCCGGAGGAAGCCAAGCGGGAGCTGAAGGCGCGCTATTTCGTCCCTGAGGACCGGGCGGCGCTGGCTTTGGAGACTGGTGCCGTGGGCTATCAGGCGTTGAAGCGGCTGGAAAAGCGGGATATCGACCTGTATGTGGGTATTCCCTTCTGTCCCACCCGCTGCGCCTACTGCTCCTTTGTCAGTCAGAGCGTGGAGCGAAGTTTTTCTCTGGTGGAGCCCTATGTAAAGGCCCTGATCGCGGAGATCCGGGCTGGGGGAGAAATGGTGCGGAAAAACCATCTGCGGCCCCGCACCTTCTACATGGGCGGCGGCACCCCCGGCATCCTGACGCCGGATCAGATGGATGCCATCCTGACGGCTCTGGAAGAATCCTTCGATCTCTCCGCCTGTCCGGAGATCACGGTAGAGATCGGCCGTCCGGATACCATCACCGCCGAAAAACTGGCCGTTCTGAAAAGTCACGGCGTCACACGGGTCTGCGTGAATCCTCAGACCATGGAGGATCACGTCCTCGCCGCCATCGGCCGCCGCCACGCCTCTGCGGATACGGTGCGGGCCATGGAGCTGGTGCGGGCCTACCGGTTCCCCCACGTCAACATGGACCTCATCGCAGGTCTGCCGGCGGATACGCCGGAGGGCTTCCGCCGTTCTCTGGACAAATGTCTGGAACTGGGGGCTGATGACATCACCATCCACACGCTGGCGCTGAAAAAGGGCAGCCGCATTCTCATGGAGGGTCTCTCCATTCCCGACGGCGCCGCCGTGCAGTCCATGCTGGACTATGCCGCCCCTGCCCTGCGGGCCGCAGGCTTCGTCCCCTACTACCTCTACCGGCAGAAGTATATGTCCGGCAGCTTTGAGAACGTGGGTTGGAGCCGCCCCGGCGGGGAGTGCTGGTACAACGTGGACATCATGTCGGAGCTGTGTTCCATCCTGTCCTTCGGTGCGGGCGGTTCCACTAAAATGGTGGAGCCCGGCACCAACCACATCGAGCGGGTCTTTAACCTGAAGTATCCCAAGGAATACACGGAGCGGCCGGAGAAAATCCAGCAAAACCAGGCTGCTTTCGCGGAGTTTTATCAAAAATACGTTCCCGAAACTTAAACGGGCGGCCACGGCCGTAAGGAGGGTCCATTCATGGAACACAGCTATGAAGCGTATCGTGCCAAAGCGGAGGAACTGCTTCGGGACACTGTCTGCACCGTGGGTCTGGGAGCCAAAAAGCTGACGGACGCCGCCAAGCGGCAGCTGGAGATCGCAGACCTCCACGCGGAGGTCAACACCTGTCTCCGGGAGCTGGGCGAGCTGCTGTACGCCACCCACACCGGCACCCCCACGGATTCTGACCGGCTGCTGGAAAAGATGCAGGAGATCGATGGTCTCAAGGCTCGGCTCCGGGAGCTGGAGGGCGAGCCGGTGATCCACCTGCTGTGCCCCTGCTGCGGCAGCGAGGTCCGGGAGGGCGACGTATACTGCCGGGACTGCGGCGAAAAGCTGTAATGACGGGTATGTTCCGCTCCTGCGGCGCATACCTAACCAATAGCGGCGGTACGCCGCCGAAAGACTGTCGATAAAGCGATAAATTCTCCGCAGCGGTAAGGTAGGGCAGCCGTTAGCGGCTCCGCCACT
>OOBZ01002222.1_pt1 | contig 11969 bp, 10 predicted proteins | sample 1671601 | NCBI WGS metagenome assembly OOBZ01 (sample SAMN06348173, study PRJEB24527) | human gut metagenome | biome: human gut; feature: ankylosing spondylitis patient; material: feces | host: Homo sapiens | place: China | collected 2015-10
TGCGCCAGCGAAATCAGCTTATACAGGTTTGTCCGCCCCTGATCGCAGGTGGCAAGAATGATCGCATGATAAGTCGGCATCTTTTGTACATTCTGCACCGATGAGGTTCCCATTGCATTCACTTCGTCCAGGGTAGACATACCGCGCTCCCGGAGCATCTCGATAAACTTCACAAAAATCTCTGCCGTACATCCGGCATCATCCACGGCACGATGGTGATTTTCCAGGGATACGCCCAGCGCTTTTGCAACCGTATCCAGCTTAAAACGGTTCAGATTCGGAAGCAGGACACGCGCCAGGGCAACCGTATCCACAATCGTCGGCTTGCATGGAATATCCAGCCTCTGGCAGTTTTTCTTGATAAAACTCATATCGAAATCGGCATTATGGGCAACCATAACACATCCCTCGCAGAATTTCATAAATTCCGGAAGAATGTCTGCAATGACAGGTGCATCAATCACCATGGAATCATTGATCGACGTCAGCTGCTCAATCCGAAACGGAATCGGCACTTGTGGATTGACAAACGTTGAGAATTTGTCCACGATCTTTCCGTTCTGCACCTTCACCGCCCCGATCTCTATAATGCGGTTGGTCTCCGGACTAAATCCGGTTGTCTCCAAATCAAATACCACATAATCTGCATCCAGATCCTGGTTCTGGCTGTCCGTCACCATCCCCTTTAAATCATCGACCAGATATGCCTCCACGCCGTAAATGACTTTAAAATCCGAATCGGACGGTACGGTATGATTGGCATCCGGGAACGCCTGCACATCCCCGTGATCGGTAATGGCAATCGCCTTATGCCCCCATTTCATTGCACGCTTGACAATATCCTTGACATCTGAAACGCCATCCATATCACTCATTTTGGTATGGCAGTGCAGCTCTACGCGTTTTTCTACGCTGGTATCCATACGGACCGTTGTAAAATCGGCGCATTTCTTGATTCCGACGATAGAACCGATGGTAAGTTCACTGTCGAACTTATCAATGGTTGCAACACCTTTGACACGCACAAACTTTCCCCCGCTGATTTCTTTTAACAGCTCCGGTACATCATCATTTCTCGCAAAAATTTTAAGAACAATCGTATCGGTAAAATCCGTCACGGAAAAAATAATGATGGTCTTTTCATTGCGGATCTCACGGGTATCTACCGACAGAATCTTTCCGCGGATCACAACCTCTCCGATCGGTCCGTCAATCTTCTCAATCTCCATGCTCTCTTCTTCGAAGTCTCTTCCGTATATTACATCCGGATTCATGGATTTTTTGCCGTTATCCGACTCGAATTTCCGGCGGAACTCTCCCCGCTTTTCAAACTTCTGCTTTGGTTTTGCATAATTTGTACCATTTTTTGAAGTGTCTGCACGATTTCCTGCCGTTTTTGCAATTGTCTTTGTTTTTTCTTCTGTTTCGACAGTTTTCTCTTTTTCTTCCGTTTCCTGGGATTTTCCTTCCATAACCAGCTTCGTCCGCGCAACAATTCCTGCCACTTCCTGCCGGATCTGTTCTTCGGAATTTTTCCGGTATTTGCTCTCCTGCGGTTTCCGGTATTGTGGAAATATTTTCAGATTCATTCCACAGCGCTCACAGATCACTTTCTCTAAAAATTCGATAATCTCATCCGTACGGGCTTTGGCAATAATAGTCTCATCCATCGTCAGAATCAGACGGTTCTCTTCCGGAAATTCCATGTCCGCCGTCCGCAACAGATTGTATTCGAGCACACTGTAGGCATTCAGTTCATCTAAAATACTGTCCTTATACACCTCTATCAGAGACTTCGGGGTATACTGTTCGGAAAGCTCATAAGACTCTATGATCTTTACCTGTATGGCCCGGTTCTGAAAAATCTGTTCGGTAATCGCTTTTTCAAGTTTCCATATGTTTTTTTTGAAAATAAGTCTTTTTGCACGCAAATAAATGCGAATATGAGTATGTTCATGATTCGCACTTATTTTTGTCACTTCAGTTGTATCTAACAGCCCTTCGAGTTCTTCCTCCAGTTTCAGTGTCGGAAAGGCTTCACGAAATGCTTTTGACATCAGTCTTCACTCCAATGTTCCAATTCATAACGCAGTGCCGGCAGAAGTTCTTCTTCCGGTACTTTTTTGTAAATTTCTCCATGTTTGATAATCAGACCCTCGCCGACACCTCCGGCAATCCCGATATCGGCTTCCTTTGCCTCTCCCGGTCCGTTTACCACACATCCCATTACCGCCACTTTGATATCAAGCGGAAATTCCGAAACCATCGTTTCTACTTGATTGGCAAGCCCGATCAGATCAATGCGGGTTCTTCCGCAGGTCGGACAGGAAACCACTTCCACGCCCCCTTTGCGAAGTCCGAGGGTACGAAGAATCAGTTTTGCGGATTTAATCTCTTCCAACGGGTCCCCGGTCAGAGAAACACGGATGGTATCCCCGATTCCCTGGTTTAAAATCAGTCCCAGACCGATTGCGGATTTGATATTCCCGCTGATCAGTGTTCCCGCCTCTGTGATTCCCACATGCAGCGGATGATCCGTCTGTTTTGCGATCAGCTCATGTGCTTTGACACACATCATGACATCCGAGGATTTGATACTGATCACAAGATTATCATAGCCCATATCTTCGATCAGTTTCACTTTATCCATTGCGCTCTCCACAATTCCCTCTGCGGTCACACCATGGTATTTTTCCACAAGACCCTTCTCTAAAGATCCGCTGTTGACGCCCACACGGATAGGAATCCGGCGCTCTTTTGCCACATCCACAACCGCTTTTACACGCTCACGACTTCCAATGTTTCCGGGATTGATACGAATTTTATCCGCACCGTGCTCCATGGCTGCAATCGCAAGCCGGTAATCAAAATGGATATCCGCAACCAGCGGGATGGTAATCTGTTTTTTGATTTCCGTCAGCGCCGCAGCTGCCTCCTGGGTGGGAACCGCGCAGCGGATAATTTCACAACCGACTTTTGTCAGCTGCTTAATCTGTGCCACCGTTGCCGCAACATCCTCTGTCTTTGTATTTGTCATAGACTGAATCGCAATCGGATGATTTCCTCCAATCCATCTGTTTCCAATCTGTACTTCCTTTGTGATATGTCTCTCCATCATAACGCCTCTAGCCTCTTAGATAAATAGTTTTCGAATGTCATTGAACATAACAATAAACATCAGTCCAAACAACAATACAATACCAACCAGATTTACCATGCCTTCTTTGTTTGGATCAATCCGCTTTCTGCGGATCGCCTCAATAATCAGAAATAACAGCCGGCCTCCGTCCAGTGCCGGAAGCGGCAGCAGATTCATAACGCCCAGATTCGCAGATAAAAGAATCGTCCAGTTGAGCATATTCAAAAGTGCATAGTAATACCCGTCATTTTTTACAGACTGCTGATAGGTGTCTCCGATTGATTTTACGATACCGACCGGTCCGCTCAGTTCGTTTGGAGATACCTGACGTGTCACAAGCATTTTCAGACTCTGGATAGTGGTATAAATCCAGTACCGCACCTCATAAAAACTGTTTTTTAGGTTTGTGAGCACGTTTCCCTTTACCCGGACATTTCCCATGGTCTGAAATCCGTACAGATATCTTCCGGTCTCTTTATCCAGTTTCGGAACCAGTGTTGTCGTATGTTTCTGCCCATCCCTTGCATAAGTGACTTTAATGGTTTCCCCGGAATGAAATGTTCCGTATGCAGTGATTTCTCTGCTGAAATGAACCGAAAAATGATTCATCCGGATAATCTCATCCCCTTCCTGAAGACCTGCCTCTTCTGCGGCATATCCTTCCATTACCCCGGAAAGAACGGGCTTATCATATCCCACACAGCTCATCAGGATAAACGCGAAAATAAATGCAAGAATAAAATTAAAAAAAGGTCCTGCAAATACGACGCTCATACGTCCCCATACCGGCTTTTTACCAAATGCACGATTGTCCGTCGAATCTTCGTCTTCCCCTTCCATCATGCAGGCTCCTCCAAACGGAAATGCCTTAATGCAGTATTTGGTTTCGCCTTTTTGTATCCCACAGATAGTCGGTCCAAGGCCGAAACAAAATTCATTTACCCGGATTCCGTTTGCCTTTGCAAGCAAAAAATGCCCCAGTTCATGAAATAAAATTACAATACTAAATATTACAAATGCGATAAGAAATGATACAATTTTCATTTTTTTTACCACCTGCCCCCTATATATTCATATGTTGCCTGCTCTGTCTCTAAGATCTGCTCTAAATCCGGATGTGCGATATAGCTGACTTCTTCCATTGCAGCTTCAATCATTTCCGTAATTTCCGGATAAGCGATTTTTCTGTCCAGAAACATTGCCACTGCCTTTTCATTTGCGGCATTAAAAACCGTTGGGATATTTCCTCCCCGTCTGGCAGCATCATATGCCAGGGAAAGCCCACGGAAGGTATCCGTATCCGGGCGCTCAAACGTAAGGTCACGAAGAGCAAAAAGATCCAGACGCTTCCCGGATAAATGTTTACGCTTTGGGTAATACAGTGCATACTGAATCGGCAGACGCATATCCGGCGTTCCAAGCTGCGCAATCACTGCACCATCCTCATATTCTACAGCAGAATGAATGACACTCTGCGGATGCACGACAACTTCAATCTGTTCGAGTTCCACACCAAACAGCCATTTTGCTTCCATAACCTCAAGCCCTTTGTTCACAAGTGTCGAAGAATCAATGGTCACCTTGTGTCCCATGGACCAGTTCGGATGCTTTAATGCATCTTCCACCTGTATATGGAGCAGATCCTGCTTCTTTCTGCCCCGGAACGGTCCTCCGGATGCGGTAAGAAGGATTTTACTGATCGGATTTTCTTCGTTTCCCTGCAAAGACTGGAAAATGGCACTATGTTCACTGTCTACCGGAAGAATAGACACTCCATACTCCGCTGCAAGCGGAATAATCAGATGTCCTGCCGTAACTAACGTTTCTTTGTTTGCCAGGGCAATCGTTTTCTTTGCCTTTATGGCTGCAATGGTCGGCCGGATTCCGAGCATCCCGACAATCGCCGTCACCAGAATTTCCGACTCTTCATAAGTTGCAACCGCAAGTAATCCATCCATTCCGGTTTCCACAGGAATGCCCAGATCCGCCGTGCGGACCCGAAGGGAAGCTGCTGCCTCTTTGCTCCACACAGCAACAAGCTTTGGGCGAAATTTCCGCATTTGTTCTTCCAGCAGACGGATATTGTTTCCACAGGCAAGTGCGGTCACTTCAAAATCATCTGCATGTTCTTCAATCACAGAAAGTGTCTGTGTTCCAATGGACCCTGTCGATCCCAAAATTGCTATCTTTTTCATCGTTCACCTCTTACAGCATATGAAGCGCCAGGAAATAAATGATTGGTGCAGTAATAATCATGCTGTCAAACCGGTCGAGAATTCCTCCATGACCGGGAATCAGCTTTCCGTAATCCTTGATATCATAATTTCTTTTGATGGCAGAAGCTGTCAGATCCCCTACCATAGAAATCAGTCCGGCAATTGCCGCAATCACAGCAAGAATTACAATTTCTCCACATTCCAGATGCATCGGGCTACGGAAAATAAAACAATATAAAGCGGTCAGAAGCGCAGCCCCTGCCACACCTCCCACTGCACCCTCTACCGATTTTTTCGGACTGAGTTTCGGCGACATCTTGTGCTTTCCGATCAGCATTCCGACGCAATATGCACAGGTATCGCATCCCCACGAACATAAAAATACAAGAAAGGCAAGATATAACCCTCTCTCCAGCGTACGGATCTGATATACATAAGAAAGCATGACCGCTACATAGAAGAATCCAAAAAATGCTGCCATCACCTGATCTGCATGAAATTTCGGATATGCAAATACAAATACAAACATTAACAGAATCAAAAATGCCATAAATAAAATCATAAGATCCGGCAGAAACTTCCACTGTAAATTACAGTAATAAACGATTGCCGCCAGATATCCAACGCCTGCCAGAACGGTCTTTTCCATCTTGAACACGCGATATAATTCAAACATTCCGATACAGGAAATGGCAAGTGTTGCAAATAATAAAATTTCATGGCCTGAAATAATCAAAAACAGAGCCAGAATTACCAGCACGATTCCGCTTAACAGTCTCGTTTTAAACATCCTATTCTTCCTCCTTAAGTCCGCCAAAGCGTCTGTCTCGTTTATTATACGCTTCCACAGCTAATTCCAATTCTTTTTTATGAAAATCCGGCCACGGAACATCCGTAAAATAAAATTCGCTATACGCAAGCTGCCACAGCAGATAATTGGAAAGCCGCTGCTCTCCACTTGTACGAATCAGTAAATCCGGGTCTGGAAGTTCCCTTGTATCCAGATATCCGGAAAATGTGTTCTCATTGATTTCCTCTTCCGAGATTCTGCCGCTTTTTATATCAGCAACCATATGCTTCATGGCCCGAAGCATCTCATCCCGGCTTCCATAATTGATGGCAATGGTCAGGTTCAGTCCCGTATTTGCCGCGGAAACTTCTTCCAGTTCCTGAATCTTTTTCTGAAAACTTTCGGATAATCTGGAAAGTTCCCCAATCACACGTACCCGCATATTATTTTTATTTGCCGTGCGGATACAGTTTTTCAAATAACTCTCCAGCAGTTTCATCAGTGCAGCCACTTCGCTGTCCGGACGATTCCAGTTTTCCGTGGAAAATGCATACAGTGTCAGGTACTCAATTCCAAGCTCATCTGCAGCCTGACAAACCGTTTCTACATTCTTTGCTCCAACGGTATGTCCGTAATTGCGTGGCATACCCTTGCTTTTTGCCCATCTTCCATTCCCATCGAGTATAATCGCCACATGTTTTGGAATTTTCATCAATCTTGTTCCCCTCTTTCCTGCAAGTGAAAAAGGGACATAGCCACAGGCTTATGTCCCTTAAACATCTTATACTGTAAGAATTTCATCCGACTTGGCATCCACAGCCTTGTCAATCTGTGCAACATACTGATCGGTCAGTTTCTGGATTCCGTCTTCGAGATCCTTGATCTCGTCCTCGGAAATATCCTCCGCCTTGCCTACTTTTTTGAAATGATCCATCGCATCTCTGCGGATATTTCTCACAGCGACCTTGGCACCCTCACCTTTTTTCTTAATATCTTTTGCCAGCTCTTTTCTTCGCTCTTCGGTCAGAATCAGTTTTCCGTCATTCGTCGGGTTAATTCCCAGATCCGAACTGAGAATGGCTTTTTCAATTTCTTTTACCATAGATGCTTCCCATGGCTGAATCTGAATCATTCTCGGCTCCGGAACACTGACATTTGCAACGCTCTGAATCGGAGACGGTGTTCCGTAATAATCAACACGAAGTTTGTCCAACACATGCGGATTCGCACGTCCTGCACGGATTCCCGCGAACTCCTCATTTAAATTGGCAAGGGATTTCTCCATTTTATCCTGAAAAATCTGTAATCTCTCGTCCATATACTATATCCTCCTAGTCCACAGTAACGACGGTTCCGTTGAACTGGCCGTTTACCGCGTTTACAATGCTGTTCGTTTCACCAAGTCCGAATACATACATTGGAATGTGGTTTTCCATGCACATTACGGATGCTGTCAGATCAACGACCGCAAGTTTTTTATCAATGACTTCCTGAATGGAAACCTGATCATATTTCTTAGCGGATGGATTTACTTTCGGATCGCTGTCATATACACCATCGATTGCCTTGGCAAGATAAATTCCATCTGCTTCAATCTCTACCGCACGAAGTACCGTTGCCGTATCTGTTGAGAAATATGGATGTCCGGTACCACCTGCAAAAAATACAACCATGTTATGGGCAAAATATTTATTTGCACGATCCTTGGAATATAACTTTGTGATAGATCCGCACTCAAACGGAGTAAGCACGGAAGTCATCATTCCAACGGAACGGAAAATTTCTGACACATAAATACAGTTCATAACCGTAGCAAGCATACCGATCTGATCGGCTTTTGTACGGTCGATCGTCTCACTGGTACGTCCTCTCCAGAAGTTGCCTCCTCCGATGACAATACCAACCTGTACACCTGCATCTACCAATTGCTTTACCTGCTTTGCAACAACCGTAACTGTCGGCTCATCAAATCCATGATGCTTGTCCCCGGCCAGTGCCTCTCCACTGAGTTTTAATAAAATACGTTTCATCGTATCTGTCTCCTATGATTAATTTTACTTTCCGTCAAAAAGTCCCTGTACATCAATATCAGCATAGCACTGAGAGCAGAAACCTTCGATTACTGCACCGTTATTAATCTGTACGGAACGGGATTTGATATTTCCCATTACCACTGCAGATGTATCAACAACAACAGGTCCCTGTACATCAATATCACCCTTGATCGCACCAGCAATAACTGCAGAAGCAGCTGAAATATTACCAATGATCACAGAACCGGCTCCGATCTTAACCGTACCGGAACTTACAACTTCTCCCTCTACTTTTGCCACATCAGCAAAAAACTCTGAAGCTGCACTGTTTCCGTTAATCGTTCCGGTTACAACCAGCTTACCATTGCAGGTTACATTTCCATTGATGGTTCCCTGAATATCAAATGATCCGTCAGACGCGATATCACCGGTCAGAACGGTTCCTGCGGTTATAACAGATGTCTCATCTGAAACTGCATCCGGATTCACTTTGTTATTCATCACTGGTGCTGTTGGCTTTGGGGTTTCCATTGTTGTGTCGCTCATAATTTTTTTCTCCTCATTAAATGTATTGATTACCGGATCCACAGTTGGTGTGATCACCGGTTTTTTATCCTCTTTGTGAATTGGTGGAAGCTCCGACTCTAACTTTTGTGTATCAGACCCGTCATCCTTTTGTACCTGCTCCAGTAAACCATCCAGTTTGGATAATTCGGATTTTACATCCACATCTTCTCCCAGAGTGTTAACTACCAGATCTTCTGTCTTGTTTTCTTTTCCCGGAACGTCTGCTCCCGGCATCATTTCATTGACTGCCTGGGAAAAATCATCCTTAAAATCTTTAAATAATCCCATCGTGCTTCCTCCACTCATATTTATTCAACACTATCTGCCTTGATATATTGAATGACTTTTGTATTTTCATCAATCGGCAGAATCTCAGCTTTCATCTGTTGCAGTTTCTGAATCAAAGGTTCCAGAGCCTCTACCGTTGTTGACTTGTCATCTCCGTCGTGTAATAACACAACCGAGGTTTTGTATCTTTTTACTCCTTCTGTCACATTTGTCACAACATCATCCACCGTATAATCCGATGAAGTATCTCCTGCGGAAACGTTCCAGTCAAAGTATGTAATTCCCTTTTCATTTAAGACACGAACGAATTCAGCCATATTTACATTGCTGATCTCATTGCTGCTTCCTCCCGGAAAACGATAATAGAGACTATTGACTCCCGTAACGTCTTTCAGATATGAGGAAATCTTATCAAAATCCTGTTCAAATGCCTCTGTGGAGGCATATATTGTACTGTATTTGTTGGAAAAGGAATGCATTCCAAGTGTGTGTCCATCTTTTACAATCCTCTTATAGACCTCCTGCATATCCTTGGAATCATCCCCTACTACGAAAAAAGTTGCTTTTACTCCGTATTTATCCAATACGTCGAGAATCTTGTCCGTATTTTCATCCGGTCCGCCGTCAAAAGTAAGATATACTTTATGTGCATCTCCCTCTTTTGCCATATTGTCCTCGGAATCAATCCCCGTCACAACTTTATCGTAAGCAGATTTCTGTGTCTCCTGCCCACTGCTTTCTGTATCCGCAGCCTGCACATTTTCAGAATCCGGAATATTTTGCGAAACGGTTGTCTGTCCCGCTTTCTCCAGTCTCTTTACATGGCTGCTCAAACGTGCTACCTGCACCGTCAGAAGGATAATTGCCAACAGTGAGACAAGCATCCATACCGTAATCGTCACAATGATTCCCGTTTTCATACGGTTGATGCGATTTCTCCTCTGGCGTTGCTGCTCCAGAGCTTCTGAATCTTTTGTACTCATCCTGTTCCTCCACCGGGAAATATCCTTTTCTATTTTAACATATTTTGAAAACTTGTAAAGATTTAATTCCCTGTTGTTGTAAAATTGTTATAAAAAAGGAGCCACGGTTTCTTTATTTTTCCAAAACCACGACTCCTTATGTGTTTTCACACAGCTTGACTCTGTGAACGGATTATGCGTTCATCTGGGCAGCAACTTCTGCTGCGAAATCTTCCTGTTTCTTTTCCATACCCTCGCCAACTTCGAAACGAATCATCTTGGTGATTTTAAGATCCTTGGAAACAGACTCAAGATACTTAGCTACGGACTGCTTGCCATCTTCCGCCTTAACGTATGTCTGATCAAGAAGGCAGATCTCCTTTAACTGCTTGGATACACGACCTTCTACAAGACCGCCGAACATCTTCTCAGCAGTGATAGACGCCTTATCTGCCATAGCCAGCTCACCCAGCTGAACCTTAGCAGCATCGGAAAGGAAATTCCAGACATAATTCATATTGCTCTTATGCTCTTCGAAGTTATTGATATCCTCATCACTCCATACCTTCTCGCCGATTGCCTTGTCCAGTAATTTGTTTAAAATAGGCTTTGGAAGAGTTGTTGCATCATTTAATGCACTGTCAATTGTGATCTCTTTGATCTTTGCAAGTTCCTCAGCGGAAATATCGTTTCTGCTGATATACTGTGGGTTCATTGCAGCAACCTGCATAGCAATGTTTGTAAGAGCCTCTTTTGCAGCATCATCAGATGCACCGTCTGCAGCGATAACAACACCGATTCTTCCGCCACCGTGAATATAAGAAGCAACAGCATCACCGGTTACCTTTGCGAATCTGCGCACAGATAACTTCTCTCCGATTGTTGCTGTCTTCTCAACAAGCAGATCACTGAGTCCGTTTGTAGCAAGAAGTGCATCGATATCTTCGCCGTTTGCTCCACCGTTTAAATCAGAAGCAAGTGCTGTATCTGCAACTGTCTGAACAAACTCCTGGAATGTTTCATTTTTAGCAACGAAATCTGTCTCTGAGTTAACCTCAGCTACAACAGCAACATTTCCGTTTACTGCAACTCTTGCGATACCTTCCGCAGCGATTCTGCTCTGCTTCTTTTCCATCTTGGCTGCACCGCTTTTTTTCAAAACGTCAACAGCGGCATCCATATCTCCGTTTGTCTCTGTCAGAGCTTTCTTACAATCCATCATGCCTGCGCCTGTCATCTCACGCAGTTCCTTAACCATAGCAGCAGTAATTGCCATCTTTTTTTCCTCCAATTCTCGAATGATTATGCAAAAATTATTCTTCTACTGTCTCCTCAGCAGCTTCTGCAGCAACTTCCTCAGTTCCCTGCTTTGCCTCGATAACAGCATCTGCCATCTTGGAAACGATAAGCTTAACGGCTCTGATTGCATCATCATTACCTGGGATTACATAATCTAACTCGTCCGGATCACAGTTTGTATCAGCGATACCGATCAGTGTGATTCCTAAAGACTGTGCTTCCTGTACGCAGATTCTCTCCTTCTTAGGATCTACGATAAAGATAGCGTCAGGAATTCTCTTCATATCCTTGATTCCGCCAAGGTTCTTCTCTAACTTATCCCACTCTTTTTTCAGTGCAATAACTTCCTTCTTTGGCAGAACATCAAATGTTCCATCTTCAGACATGGTCTCGATTTCTTTCAGACGTGCAATACGGCTCTGGATGGTTCTGAAGTTTGTAAGCATTCCACCTAACCATCTCTCATTTACATAGTACATTCCGCAACGCTCTGCCTCAGTCTTAATAGCATCCTGTGCCTGCTTCTTTGTACCAACGAAAAGAATGGTACCTCCCTGAGCAGCGATATCGGAAATTGCATCATATGCCTCATCTACCTTGCCAACAGACTTCTGTAAGTCAATGATGTAGATACCGTTACGCTCTGTGTAGATGTATGGAGCCATTTTAGGGTTC
>OOBZ01002231.1_pt1 | contig 11937 bp, 5 predicted proteins | sample 1671601 | NCBI WGS metagenome assembly OOBZ01 (sample SAMN06348173, study PRJEB24527) | human gut metagenome | biome: human gut; feature: ankylosing spondylitis patient; material: feces | host: Homo sapiens | place: China | collected 2015-10
AGATCGTCGATCTGGTGCAAGAGACAGTTTGCAGCACCCGCAGCCAAATCCGCGTTGCAGGCAATGACTACCCAGTCGAGGTTGTGCGGTCAAAGTTGCTGAAGCTGAATGGCGAGCACATCCGCTTTGTCATGGACTGCCTGAAGCAAAACACAACACGGATTCGCAACATCCGACAATATTTGCTGACCGCGCTGTTCAATGCGCCGAGCACGATGACCAGCTATTACACCGCGCTGGTTGCGCACGATATGGCTGCATAGACTCAGTGAAAAGCTGTTCGACCTGCCAAGTAAGGCAAAAAACAGCGAGGCGGAAAACCGCCCCGCTGAGTCTTGTGCAGGATTACTTTTCGATTTTCTGAGAGAAGCGCATCAGGATGGTAGCAACCTGCGCGCGGGTAGCCGTTCCCTGCGGATCGAGCCTGCCGCCTGCGCCCTTTACAAGGTCTGCAGCAACAGCCCAGCGCATGGCATCGACAGCGTAGCTGCTCACGGTACCGGCATCAGAGAAGCCATCAAGGGGAGTCGTCTTACTTACGTCATAGCCCTTCAGCTTCGCATAGCGGTACAGAATTGTTGCAAGCTGCTCACGAGTGATGCGGCCAGCCATGTTTGTGCCGTCAGAGATGCCATTTTCCATGGCCCATTTCTGACCTGCCTCGTACCAGACCTTACCGCTGGAAGTGTCAACACCCTCCATGCGAGCAAGCATTGTGACGATCATGCCGCGCGTAGTATCTGCATGGGGCTCAAACTTGCCGTTGCCCACTCCGTTCATAATGCCATTGTCGTAAGCAAATTCGATGCCGTCATAGTACCATGTGTTCTCAGCCACATCGGTGAAGCGCATTGTGCTCTGTTCGGGCTTCTCGTTATGAGAGGGCTTTGTCGGCTTGACAGGAACCGTGGGAATGATCGACGCGACGAGCGCAGCATAGCGCGCTTCTGCGTCGGTCAGCTTTTTCAGAGTTTCTGCCGAAATGAGAGCCTTCTGCGCGTCGGTCAGCGCATCGTATGCGGCGCGGGCAGCATCAATTTTCGCTTTGCTGTCGAGCGTTACATCACCGATAGCGTCAATCAGATCAGTAACAGCCTTTGCCGCCGCAGCATCTGCGTCAGCTTCGTTCTTCAGCTTTGTGTATGCAGCTTCTGCATCGGTCAGCTTTTTCAGCGTCTCTGCCGAAATAAACTCTTTCTGCGCATTAGTCAGTGCGTCGTATGCAGCGCGGGCCGCATCGATTTTTGCCTTGCTGTCGAGCGTTACGGTGCCGATAGCGTCAATCAGACCTGTAACAGCCTTTGCTGCCGCAGCATCTGCATCGGATTCGCCCTTCAGCTCCGCATACTTGGCCTCTGCTGCTGTCAGCGTATTCAGATGCTTGACGAGAGCTTTCTGTGCCTCTGTGAGTGCATTATAGGCGTCCCGTGCAGCTTGGATCGCGTCACCGCTGTTGATGGTGACCTCGCCAATGGACAGGATCAAATTGTCAACGGCTGTCGGTGCAATGGTGATGATCGGTGTGACGTCATCAGTTGCGCTCGAACTTCCAAACAGATTCGTCTGCATTTTCTTGATAGCGTCGGTTAATGCTGCATATGCCTGCGATGCTGCATTGTTGTCGCCGCGATAGAAGTACTGGTTATTGCGAATCTCATTGCCCTTGTAGCAATTGACCCAAATGCGGCAATTGTCAACAGCAATGCAGCCGATATTTTCCTTCATGACACTGTATGCGGTGCCGCCATCCAAATAAAGGAGCGGTGCATAAAGTACGCCTTCAGGAATGCAGGCAACATTATAGCTGTATTCATTGCCATAACCGGTGTGCCAGCTATAATAGCAGCCGCCATCAGCCATAAGCATCATGTAGTCAAGTGCAATATTGTAGGAGCAAATGTTATAATTCAAATGCTGGTATGGTATAGCACCTTCAACCGGGTTTGCATCAATGGATTCAAAAGAATCCGAGCCTTCAACCTGCGCCATTTCATTTTCGCGCACGCGATTCATTGCACCCTGATTGCCGTAGGTATCACAAGCTGCAACGCCCTTTCTGCCAAAGTGATTCGGATTCATCAGAGAAGGATTCGAACCAGCCATATAAATAGCAGAATACGGGACTTTTTCGATCAGATTCAGCCGAATATCATTGTAGCTGGTACCAAACAATGTCACTGCCGAAGAATGCATATATGGAGCCTTACCCGTATTTCGAATTACATTGTTCAATACGGTGTTTCGACCGTTATTGTCTACAAAGCCGGGACCGTAACCGTAGATTTCCACGCCGCCGCTGCCCAGATCTTCCATTGTGCAGTTAATTACACGGTTGTTCTGCGTATAATTGTGCATGGAAACAGCGTAGGTTCCGAGGTGACGCATCGTGCAGTTAATAATTGCACAATTCGCTGTGCCGCGCATGAAAACAGCGGAATACGGGTTTTCAGAATTTCGCATAACGATCGGTTCCAGTTCATTCTCGCTGACAAGCTCGTCTTCACCCTTGCGATCTACATAGGAGAACTCCAGATCGCGGAATTCGATATACTCAACCTGATTTGCCCAGTTCTTATTCTCGCCATCACCCTCCAAGCGAATGAGTTCGTCGGCTTCCGGTGCTACAGCGTTCTCAAGGTCGCTTGTATTTTGTGGCCACCAATAGACTTTACCGGCAGCAGAATCTACGCACCATTCACCCGCTTCATCAAGGAACTTGGGTGCATTCATCAGATTATAACGGCCAAGAACACCATTGTTTTCTTGGAAACAATACGACCATTCAACCAAAATGGTCGGCATATATGAATGCAGACGTGCTGTGTTATTCCCTGTGTCGATATCCTTGACAACCGGAAGGTTGTTCCACCATACGGCGGTCAGCAGGTTGACTTCAACATCGCCATTGCTGGGGAGGTTGTCCAACTCGCCATCTTTGAAAGTGAGCAGCATACCTTTTTCGCTGGCATCGCTCTGAACAGTCGGCAGCGTAGGCGGATTGTCTTTGTCAAAACCCGGCCAATCTTGGTATTTGTCACTGTTCACCTGACGTGCTACCTGCTGACGCTGACCAGACGCATACAGATCATGGAAACGCCAGCCGGGTTCGATATCCAGCACATAGACATTTCCATAAGCAGCTTCGGGAAGTCCGGCCGGATAGTCCTCTGCCTGAAGCAGCTTCCAACCCTTCAGGTTTCTTCCGCTGTGGAATCTGGCGTTTTCGCCGGGATAAGACGCATAAACAATAGGCTTTCCTGCTTCTCCGGAATCTTCCGGGGTGAACAGTACGCTGTCCTCAAAGAAGTATTCACCATCGCGGAAATAAACGGTAATACCGCCATCCGGGAGCTCCAATGTGCGAAGCACATCGCGGGCGTGCGCTAGGGTTGCCCACGGCTGGTCAATAGAGCCGTCGTTATTGTCAGAACCATCTGGTGCGACATAGAAGAACTTTTCGCAGGGGTTATTGACTGTCACCGTGCAAGTTGCGCTGGCAGAAGCACCCGAAACGTTGGTTGTGGCAGTGATTGTGGCCGTACCGGGCGCAACCGCCTTGATGAAGCCATTCTCATCAACGGTTGCAACCTGATCATTGCTGGACGTAAAGGTTGCGGTCAGTTCAGCCTGTGCTTTAGAGCTGCTATAGACATCAGAGATTGCAGATACATCCCCAACGGACAATCTAATATCTTCTTTTGTCAGCTGCATATCCGTGATATCATAAGTACGCTCTACAATCTTGCTTCTGTAGAAACCTTCTTTGATACCAACGACACGCAGCGTGCAATTTTCACGAATCGTGATAGGGGCAGTGTAGACAGTGGATTCCGCAGTAGGATATGTTCCGTCGGTCGTATAATACAGCGTTGCTCCGTCTGTGCTGCAGCCAATTTCCACGTTAACCGAATTTAGATATGCACCAGACTCCGGGGAAACAGTCGGTTCTGCTACACGATTTTCCGTAACATATACTTTTTTCAGAGCAATGTCATCCAGCAGGATTGAATCGTTCCACGCGGAGAAGCAGAATCCGTTTTCAGGACGGTCATATGCATCTTCGGTACGCAGCTTTTCTACGCCATCTACGCTGAAAGTAAGAATGTTTTCAAGGCTTCGGAACGTATAGGTGTGCCATTGATTTCGATAGCCGGATTCCATATCACAGCTATCATCTGTCACCTGATACTCACTTGTGGACGTTCCCGGCAGATAGTGGCACATAGTGAGCTTTTCGCCAGCCATAATGACGCGATATCCGCTTTCGGAGCCAGCATTATGAACCCATACAGAAATGCTGTCCGTCTGGCTTCCGCTGTTTTTCATTCTGAAGCTCAGTTCAATATCTTCTGCTTTTTCTTCCGGCGAATAACTCACGCGGAAGGCATAGGGACCCGGAACCAGTCGGAGAACGTGGTTGTCGCTTACGTCTGCGTCCTCAATCCGCTCTACTGTTTCGCTAGCAGAAAGCCCTTGCCAGCCATCACGTTTTAATTTCGCGACGTCAGATTCCTGTTCAAAATCCAATGTCAGCAGCAGATCATCAGCTTCACTGGCTTCCGGCAGTTGTTCTAACAACAGATCGTCAATTAAAAAGCTGTCATTCCATGCAGAGAAACAAATGCCATTTTGCTTTGCTTGGGTATCAGGCATAGTAGTGGTCAGAACACTTCTTCCGTCCACCAACAATGTCAAATTGTTATCCACACATTTGAACGTATATTTGTGCCATTCGTCTCGATAACCAGCCGTCATTGGATACTGAACAGCATCATCGTTTGCGCCGCCCAGTCTTATACCGATTTTGTCATTATACAGAATCGCACGGCATCCCTGCTCTGTACCCTCATTAAAGAGCCAAACCGAAAAGCTGTCGGTTGCAGCTCCAGCATTTTTCAGCTTAAAACTGAGGGACAGATTGGACACAGCCTCAGTCAGACTGTGATAGACATGGAACGCTGACGGTGCGGGAGTCAACTTCATTGCCGTATCGGTGGCAAGCTCCTTTCTCTGGTCAGCAGCCATGCCCGAAAAGCTGTCCTGTGTAAAGTGATTCAGATCATCTGTGTTTTCAAAGTCCAGATTCAAAAGCGAATCGGATTCTTCGCCGCTGGCATTCAACGCTGTCAGTTTCAGATCGTCGATCAAAACGCTGTCATTAAATGCAGAAAAGCAGATGCCATTCTCGGTCAGGGCAGTGTGGTTCATTTCCGTCTCAGACAGTTGAACGCCATCCATGCTCACGGTCATTGTAGTGCCAATACATTTAATAGCATAGGTATGCCATAAGTCCCGATAATTCTCCGGCATCGCTATCGAATTAGCTTCAACGGATTGCCCGCCACAATGAATGGTAATCCTATCTCCACGAAGAAACATACGATATCCGTTTTCGGAGCCGGTATTGTGTATCCAAACAGAAACCGCATCAGTGGCGGCACCTGCATTTTTCAATTTGAAGCTCAACTCATAATTCTGATATTGAGCGTCCATCGCATAAGCAACCCGGAACGCATTTGGAGCAGGTGTCAGCTTCATAGCATGATTCACCTGCTGCGCAATTGATTGGCTGGCAGAATAATCTCCAAAATACGTTGATTTTTGGAACTTGCTCAAATCTGTTTCGTTTTCAAAATCCAGATTCAGCAAGGTTTTTGTGCTATTAGCAGCAAAAACGCTTCCCATGCCTGCAAAGAGCGATAGCACCATGCAGAATGTTAGCAGCAGAGATATAAATCTTTTCATTTGTCCTCCTCTTTCTGGTTTCCGAGAAATTTCTGGTTTCGTTCGTGAGTCCTAAGATGTTTTCTCCGAAGTACGCAGGGGCAGATGCAGATATACTGCATTTTGTTTTTTACTCTACTCTCAGCACCTCCTGTCAAAGCTGGCAGTACGATACGAAACGGCAGTGTCGTCGGTATCAACTGCTTTTTTATGCTGCATCAGACTTTTTCGCTCCTTATTGAGAGCTATTACAGTCATAATACACAAATGTATATTTGAAAACTACTGCAACTTGGGTATATAACACTATAAAATGAGTGCCCTGTGCTGCACACTTTCACAATTTTTCCACCGCCACCGAATCATGCCACAATGCGGACTAAATCCATGCAACAATTCACGAAATGTAGATCTGTCCCAGCTTTCCGTATCCAGTGCCGCCTTTGGGCTGTGTATGGGGATAGTCCGGATTTAGTGTCATTGTGATCTCTTTTGTCAGCGTTTCTCTTGTCGTCGCCGCGCGATCCTCGAAGCGGATATTCTTGAAATAAACATCCTTAACGGCACAAACCGCATCGGGGTCGAACACCTCACCCCAGTCCTCCGGATTCTCAGACCCGTTTGTCCATACAGCGGACAGCGGCCCGACGCTCATGAATTTCATTCTGCGCCGTTCAACGTCGGCGTAAGACGCGCAAACATGAATATTCTCAAAATGCAGATTGCGGCAGTCCGCGCAAACATCGAAAATGCCGTTTACCGGCAGACCATTGAAGCCGCTGTTTTTATTTTCATCGACTTCGATATCCTTGAACCATATGTCGTAGATATTTCCGACTGTGCCGGACACGTCATGGTGGCCTTCGACCATCACATTGAAGATGTTTGGCTGGCAGTAAAGCTTGAAGGTGTACACACCGGAGAGCCGTTCAAAAATGCACTGCCGGATATCACAATCTACGAAGCAATCTTCGTACAGCTTTCGGCCGGGGAGCAGCCGCAGCTCATTGTTCGGGGTTTTATTGTCGTGGACATACAGCTTTTCAATCGTGCCAAAGCTGATGGCGGACGTATCCCAGTCCCACGCATTGACTGCAACAACGTCATCGCCCATGTCCTCCCCGTAGAGATTGCATATTTCGCCGTAGGATGCCGGGCCGTTTAAATGCACACCGTCTCTGCCATAACGGATAAAAGAAAGATCACTGACGCGGAAGCGCTGCAGATTACTAAGCTGAATGGCATAATTGATACCACCGTTTTCAAATGCAGCATTTTGAATGACCAAGTTTTTCAGATTTACGAAAATCATAATTGACAGTGCGCCTTTGAATTCCGGAATCAAGCCGGTTCCCAACCGCTTATCCTCGCCGTCTCCGGCATTCAGTCCTCCATCCCAGATACCGCCGTCAACAGATATGTCGGTATCGGGGTTTTCGCACACCGCAGGCACAAACGCGGCATCGGCCACATGCTCATTGCGAATCAGGCATGTACGCAGATCCGGCAGATTGGCAATCCGCTGGTTTTTGCCGAGTTTCAGCCGATAGCCGCTTTTCATGATAATTGGCTTTTCAAGATACATATTTTCCCGACTGCTGATTTCAACGCAATGGTATTTATCCAGCGCCGCCTGAATTGCATCGCCGTAGATGGTGTAGCCGCCTTTTTCGTATAGGAGCGCGGAAAATTCCTCAATATCATGCCAGTCGTAATCTTCGGGTACATAGCTTGGGATTTCAGACAAGATTTCCGTTTTGAGTTTCTCCATATCAGTCAACCTCTTGGCCGCTTTTGCAGCAAGCAGAATGAAGCTGCAAACGGCCGCCTTTCTTGTGGAATTTTGTTAAGAATATGCATCGTAGAATGCAAATCAAAACTGGGTGCGTGGACTGTCCGCTTATTTTATCAGCATAAAAATGACCGGGATGGTAATACAGGAAAGCAGATGTGAAACCACGGTCAACCCTGCCGCAGTGGAAGTGTCCTTTCCATATGCGCTCGGAACCACTACTGGGCTGAGGCCCAAAGGCATCGCCAGCGCACAGGCTGCACAGGTGAAAATCGTTTTAGAAAAGGGGATAATTTTTGCTGCGAGAAGAAATACAAGTGGAATGAGCAGCAGCCGGATTACCGAAACCAAGTAAATTTTGAAGTTCAGCAATGTCTTTTTTAATTGAATTTTGGAGACTGTCACGCCTGTCAAAAGCATTGCAACAGGGGACATACAGCTTCCCAGAGAAGATATTATATTGGCCGTCCATTGGGGGATGTGTATTCCGGTCACTCCAATAAGCATACCAATCACCATCGCAATGAGCATAGGATTGGCAAACGCCTTTGCTCGTTCTTTCGGGCTTTGTTTCTCTCCGGAACCGGCAATCAGCAAACCCGGAACGCCCCACACATAAGCCATGATCCATAGCGGGAGTGTGTATAATAAATATTCAAAGAAGATTTCAGGAAAGATTGCGCTTACCACAGCATTTCCCATGAAACCGAAATTAGAAAATACCAGACCATAGGCATAGATGTTTTGCGTATATTTATCTTTTGCAAGGATTTTTGAAATGACAACTGCAATCGGGATAGATGCAAAAATGATTGCAAAGCTTACAAGCATCAGGTCGCGTGCTGCCACAAGCTGATCAACTGTGAAGCTCTCAATGAATGTATTTAGGATAAGCGCTGGAAGGAATACGATATTTTCAAATTTAGCAAGTACAGTGGAGGACTGTTCTGGAATAAATTTTCTTTTTCCAAGTATGTATCCAATGATAATTAAGGAAAAGAGAAACACGGTTTGAGATAATGTTGATTGAAAAATGTCCATGTGAAAATCCTCTGTCTTTATACCTCAGCAAAACGCTTGGCCAACCGTGCCGCCAGCGTCAGGTAAGCCTGCCCAATTTCCGGTTCGCTCGGCAGCATTCCGGGCAGCAGATGCGTATCTCGGCCGGAGCTGCTGTTGATATGGACAACTCTCAATTTTTTTCCGAAATCACGAGCCATTTGAAGCGGGTCGTTACCCGTACACACCGCATGTCCTGAGTCCAAACACGCCCCAATATATTCTGATTTGAAAGCGTCAATGTATTTCATGATCTGTGCAGACGTTGTAGTGCCGCAATCGGCGTATTGCTCACCCCAGCCATAGATATTTTCTATTGCCAAAGTGACGTTATGCCGTTGAAGCTCCGGCAAAAGCTTTTCCAGCAGCCGCATGTTTCCGTCAATCGTTTTCTGGGGATCGTCACAGAAATACAGGTGTGCGACTGTGGTTCTGCAGCCAATTTTGTCGCACATCTGGATTTCCCTCAGCCAGACAGGGAAAAACACATGCTCAAAGACATCGTAGCTGCCATCTCCCAACTGTTCATGGCTGGGCTGATAGTGAAGATGACTCTGACTAATTTCCAAGCCGGCGTTCCGAATCATTTCTGATTCCTGCTGAACCTCTGCGGCCCATTGCTTTGTCACTACTTGTTCCAGTGGGCTTTCGTAGAAAGCTATATCCACGCCGTCAAAGCCCGCCGCTTTAATTCCTCTGGCAGCTCGCTCCATGTCGCCGGAAAAGAGTCCTCTTGCCATTTCAAAGCCTACTGATATTTTCATATCCTATATCGCATCCTTTCTGATCCGTCCAATATGAAAGATGTATTTCTTACAAGATGCGGCGAGCAGTCAACGCGGATCAAGCGCTGCCGCATCCTCTAAAAAATACACATTTTCGAAGTTGGGCGGAGGCCCGAAGGTCCTCCGCCCAACGCATGTAAATGTTTGACTGATTGTAAGATTACTTACCAGCCCATTCGTTAACCTGACGCTGAATCTCGTCCAGAATGGTCTTGTAACCAGCAGCCTCCAGCTTGGACAGCATTTCGGGAATGCCGGTAGCCGGATCAATGCTGCCCATAGTCAGCGGTTCAATATACTGGTCATAGACAGCCGTGCAAGCCGCGATCTCGTTGGAAACAGCAGAAGCATCGAAAGTGAAGCCCATCGCAGTAGAAATCTTTGCAGAGTCGTTCTTTGCCTTTGTCTTTTCCCAAATATCAGCGGACTGACCTGCTCTGGGGAGAGCGTTAAACTGATCACCAAAGACCCAGTCAGTATTGGGATCATAACCGGCGGAAGCAATGGACGAAGCCGTGCCGTCCTCATTGACGGTGTAGTGCGTACCTTCGATACCGAAGCACAGCAGGTTGAACAGCTTTGCATCGGTATTCACGATCTTCAGCAGCCGCATTGCGGCCGCGGGGTTCTTGGAGGTCGTGGAGATCGCATTAACAGTAGCAATCGGAGCCTGCGTAAAGGTCCAAGCATCAGACAGCATGATGCAGGAAACAGGCTGACCGCCGAACTGATCGGGGTAAACTGCGGTTTCGCTATCAATGGTATATGTTGCGTCGATGACGGCAGCGTGCATGCCAGCCTTCAGATCCGGCACACCAGACTCCTGAACGGTAGCGGCATCCATGCGGATAATACCATCTTGGCACCAACGATACATCAGTTCGATGTCTTCCTGAACCGAGGGCAGCTCCCACTGGTTCACAACAGTCAGGCTCTCGTCTCCCAGCTGAATCGCGCCGGGAACCTTCGTGTTGATAATTGCTTCGTAACCCTGAGCCAGAGTCAGTTCATCAAACTGACCGGGGGCAACGCACAGAGGATAGATATCAGGATAAGCAGCCTTAATTGCATAGAAGAAGTCGTTCAGATCGCTCAGCTTCGTTACGCTGGAAACGTCCAGACCGAACTCGTCAATATACTTCTGAGCGATGGCAATCATGTTCTGCTTATATTCGCTCTGGTAGTTGGGGATGGCATAGATGCTGCCATTGACGCGGCATGCCTCAATAACACCTTCGGGAACAACATCCAGAATTTCCTTGCCCTCGTTTGCAAGCAGGTCATCCAACGGCAGGAAAGCGTTCTTTGCAACGTTGGTATAATAATCGTTGCACCAGCTGGAGGCCCAGCAGATGTCGTACTCTTCACCAGAACCGATGACCATCTGCATCTTGTCATTGTAGCTGCCGAAGTCGGTGCAAACAATTTCAAGATCCAAATTCAAATCGTAGTTCTCAAGAATGTACTTTTCTATCTCTGCAACGACCGTGTCTACGTCAGGCTGCGGTGCATTGCCTGCGACGTACCATTTGAGATGAATGGGGTCAGAGGTCGGGGCAGTCGCTTCCTCAGACGCAGCGGGGGTCGGCTCGGTTGCGGGGGTATCTGCCGCGGAGGGTTCGGTTGCAGGCACATCAGTTTTGGCACAAGCAGCCAAACCGAAGACCATCACCAGAACCAGCAGCGCAGCAAGAATACGGGTAGTGCTTTTCATTTTCGGTTTCCTCCTGATTTTTTGTATTTGTTAATTGAAAGCCACTGCTTTCAAGATTAACCCTTCACAGAACCTACTGTCATACCCTTGACAAAATATTTTTGGAAGAAGGGGAACACGATCAGCATCGGGCCAGCCGCCAAAACACACATTGCCATGCGAGTCGTCTCGCTGGGCAGCTTCGACAGGTCAATTCCAACCGTAAACATGCTCTGAGAGAGGAAAGAGATGTTGTTCATGATACGGTACATATAATACTGCAAAGAAATTAAAGACTGATTTTCTACATACAGCATGGACAAGTACCAGTCATTCCAATATGTAAAGGCAGTGAACAGGCCCACGGTCGCCAATGCGGGTTTTGCAAGCGGAACTACGATCTGGAAGAATGTGCGCAGTTCTCCCGCACCGTCGATACGCGCTGCTTCAATCAGTGTAAAAGGAATATCTGCCAAGAAGCTTTTCATCAAGAAAACATGCCAAGGTATGATTAAGTATGGCAGGATAAGCGCAAATATATTGTCTCTCAAATGATACCAACGGACGACTGCGATGTATGTAGGTACCATACCTGCGTTAAACATTAATGCAAAGAACACTGCAAAGCTGATAATACGGCTGCCCTTGAAATCCTTTCGGGTCATAACATACGCCAGCATCGTAGTAAGCAGCAGGCTGATTACGGTACCGATTACAGTTATGAAAATAGACACACCATACGCATTTAAAATTGCTTTCGGTGCCTCGAAAATATGCTTATAGGCATCCAGAGAAAAGCCTCTGGGAATCAAGCCGTATCCGAATTGCTTCAACAGTGTTTCATCGGAAAGAGATGCCGCAACAATATAGAAAAAGGGAACCAC
>OOBZ01002235.1_pt1 | contig 11921 bp, 8 predicted proteins | sample 1671601 | NCBI WGS metagenome assembly OOBZ01 (sample SAMN06348173, study PRJEB24527) | human gut metagenome | biome: human gut; feature: ankylosing spondylitis patient; material: feces | host: Homo sapiens | place: China | collected 2015-10
TTAAGCCTAATCCCGATTGTCATGACAGGTTAATTGTACTTGATTATGGTGAGGAGACAGAACTGGTTTATCACTGCGGGGCATCAAGTAAAGATGCAGGGAAGAAACTTTGTGCTATTAATCAGATTACAGAAACCGCAATTATTCATCCGGTAATAGATAGATTACTTTCATTGCCAGATAAACAGGTATAATTAGTAGCCATGCTTTGACTGCGAAAATGACGTAAGAGGTGATAAGAATGTCTAAAGAAAAGATAAAAGTGTATCTTTACACCCGTGTTTCTACAACCATGCAGATAGACGGATATTCTCTAGATGCACAGAAAACAAAAATGAAAGCCTTTTGTGATTATAATGAGTATGAAATTGCCGGGGAGTATGAGGATGCTGGAAAATCCGGTAAGTCTATAGAGGGAAGAATTGCATTTAATCAGATGATGGACGATATCAAATCAGGAAAAGATGAAGTGTCTTATGTCCTTGTATTTAAGCTTTCCAGATTTGGAAGAAATGCGGCAGATGTTCTTGCAACATTACAAGTGATGCAGGATGCAGAAAGCCAGGGAAGGTAAATGGAATGGTGGTTTTGCACCATATGGATATGCTCTCATTGATGGAAAATTGGTAGTGAATGAGGAAGAGGCAGTAGCTATCAGAACGATATTTGACCAATATGTGAATACAGATCTGGGAGCGAATGGAATTGCTAAGTATTTAGAAAATCATGGAATCCATAAGATAGCCAGGCAGAATGGCAAAAATCCATTATTTGATGCTGCTCTTATCAGAAGAATTATACAGAATCCGGTTTATAGCGGTAAAATCTCCTATGGCAGAAGACGGACAGAAAAGGTTCATGGTACAAGGAACGAGTACAGACAGGTTAAGAAAGATGATTATCTGTTGGTAGATGGTTTACATAAAGCTCTTGCATCAGAAGAAGTATGGGAGCAGGCACAGGTCAAGGTGACGGCACAGGCTAAAAAGTACGAAAAGGTCAATCGTGATAAGAAAGAAAAGATACATCTTTTATCTGGAATTTTGAAATGTCCTGTCTGCGGTGCAGGAATGTATGGCAACAAGGCCATTAAGAAGCGCAAGGATGGAAGCCATTATAAGGACTTTTATTATTATGGCTGTAAACACCAGAATATGACCAGAGGTCATAAGTGTGATTATAAAAAACAGGTGCATGAGGAAATGCTGGATGCTTCTGTTGCAGAGGTGATCAGTAAAATGGTTAGCAATCCTAAATTTTCGGCTTTAATACGCAGCAAGATAAATATGAAAGTAGACACCAGTGCATTAGATCAGGAAATAGCAAATTACGAAAAACAATTAAGACAGCTATATCATAATAAAGATACGATCTTGTCAGATATTGATTCGCTTGATTATGAGGATAAACATTATCAGCGAAGAAAAACAGATTTAGAGAACCGTTTGCACAAGACTTATGATAAAATAGATGAAGCAGAGGAATTGCTTATATCTGCAAAAACTAAGAAACGCGCTCTGCTGGCAGACAAGATTACCGGAGACAATATCTACAAGGCACTCATTTTCTTTGATAAGCTGTATGCCCAAATGAACGAAGCTGAGAAACGAGAGTTCCTGTCACAGTTAGTGGATAATGTACAGATTTACGAAGAACGCAAAGAAAATGGTCAGTGGCTGAAATCCATAGAATTTAAGTTGCCGATTATAGAAAATGAGTTTACACTAAGTTTGGACAATGATACACAAAATGAAAGCATCGTGCTCTTGTCCCACAAGTCACCAGATAGCCATATAGATGTGAAAGTTGAATTTGGAGAAGGTGAAGAAAAGGTACCTTTAGATAAAATTGCGGAGCGGGCAAAGCAATATCAGCCGGCTCCAAGGGTTACATATAAAATGATACAAGAATATATTGAAGAAAAATATGGCTTCAAAGTACATACAGCATATATCGCAGAGGTAAAAAGAAATTTAGGATTGCCGATGTATGATGCACCTAATATGGTAGAAGAGTTGAAACAGCCGAGAAGGCATCCGACGGTGGAGAAAGTAGAAGCGATAAAGGATGCATTAAAACATTTTGGGGTGATTTAATATGAGCGTTATTTATATGTTATTTACTGTGAGCTTTGATTATAATAACTATTGAAGAAATTATATCAGTTATTTGGAGGTCAAATGGAATGGGAAATGATATATTTAGCGCGGTAATTGAGCTCAACAAGATTAGACAGCAGGCATATGAAATATATTTACCCATAGTGGAGGAATTGTGCAACAGAGAGGTATCAGAAGAAGAATTGTCTCATTGTCTCGATTACTTATTAGATTTCGCAGATGATGCGAGTATGCTGGAATTGTATAAAAAGTTGTGCAGAAGATTTGTATACACATATCCTGGATGTATAAATTTTTATGTCAATGCCTATAAAGAGATGTGGGAAAAAACAGAATTCTGAAAGGGGTTTACATGAATCAACTTATAAAAATGGATGAAGAGTATAGGAAGTGGATTGAGGACATAGGAAAACGCTATAAACAGAGACAGATTAAGGCATCTGTTTCTGTTAATCAGGAAATGATTGGTTTCTATTGGTCTATAGGAAGAGATATTGTAGAAAAGTCGGCTGAAAGTAAGTGGGGCAGTGGATTTTTTGTTAATTTAAGTAAAGATATGAGAACAATTTTGCCAGGGGTTCAAGGCTTATCAAGTTCGAATCTCAGATATATGAAGAAATTTTATGAATTGTACAGTGATCCAATTCTTCCACAATTTGTGGAAGAATTGAAGAGCAAAGAGGATTCAATAAATGTTCCACAACTTGTGGGAGATTTATCGGATAAAGAATTGTTTTCGATTCCGTGGGGACATCATAGAGCTATCATTGATAAATGTAAATTGGACAGGGAAAAATCAATATTTTTTGTGAAGAAAACGATTTTAAATAATTGGTCAAGGGCAGTACTTTTAAATTTTCTTGATACCGATTTATATGAGCGTCAGGGAAAAGCAATTTCAAACTTTGAATACGCATTGCCTGAACTACAAAGCGACCTTGCACAGGAAATAACAAAGGATCCATATAATTTCGACTTCGTAGCAATCAGAGAAGATTATAGTGAGAAAGAGTTAAAAGACGCATTGATGGACAACATCACAAAATTTCTTATGGAACTTGGAAAAGGGTTTGCTTTTGTTGGAAGAGAATATACAATACCGATTGAAGGAACAGAGGAAAAAATAGATCTTTTATTTTATCATCTGTATTTGCATTGTTATGTTGTTGTTGAAGTTAAAATAGTAGCTTTTACATCGAGAGACATTGGACAGATTGGTACATATGTGAATATTGTGGATGATTTGGTCAAGACAGATTTTGATGCAAAAACAATTGGTCTGATTATATGCAAAAGCAAAAATAATATCCTTGCAAAATATGCGGTAAATAGTTCAAAAGAACCGATAGGAATATCTGAGTATAAGTTGTCAAATTTATTGCCTGTGGAATATAGAGCTTCTATGCCAACGATAGAAGAAATTGAGAATGAACTCAGGTAAATATTTTAAAAGAAACTAACGGATAAGGAGCATTGAATATATGTTGAATTCAAACGAAAGAATGGGTTTCATAATTGAATATATGTCTTCATATGATGAAAAAATCAAAATGGCAAATAAAAACGGATTATTTGATGCTGCAAAAATGTTTGAGTTATTTGCGATTGAGGTATGTAATGTATGGTTCGGACAGAAGTTTAGTAATCTGAATGATGAGACGGCAACTTATCCATATGTAGATTTGATATCAGAAAACAGAGAACTTTTAGTGCAGGTAAGTACTGTACAAGATGTACCAACAAAAATAAAAACTACATTGGAAAAGATAAGGGATTCAAAAGATAAAAAATGCTCGGACTTAAAGAATATTGTATTTTTTGTACTTAGTAATAATAGTATTGATAAGGTGAGAGAGTATAGTGGGGATAATCAAATTGGGAGTATTTCATTTACTATTAAAGATAATTTGATTACTACAAATGATATTATAACTAAAGCACAAAATGATCTTAATTTTCAGAAGAAATTATACAAGGTATTAAAGGATGAGTATGAGAACTTTAATATTAATATCAGAAAATTTAAAGGTGCATTGGAACTTAGTAATTCAGGGTTGAAAAATATTGAAGGATTGATTAACGGAGAGTATGAAATCGATAGAAATGAATTTCTTGAAAAAATAACAAAAGACAATGAGCGATATATTTCAATACAAGGTGGAGCTGGTAGCGGTAAATCTGTTTTATGCAAAAAATATGTTGAAAATGAAAAATTGGTTTTATATGCTCGTGCTGAAAGATTTTTGGAAGAAAGTCATATTGACGACATTTGGGGTTGCTGTATCCAAGACGTTTTAGAGTGTATTAATGGAAAGAAATTAATATTCTTTATTGATGCTCTCGAGTTTATTGCGGACTGTGCCGAAACAAAATTTGAATTATTACAGTATTTGTATGATATGGCGGCAGAATATCAAAATGTGTACATAGTAACATCTTGTAGAACGAGTGATAAAAATGCTTTTATTAAACTGGAAACAAATTTTTCAATAAAAATTTATGAAGTTGGCGATATAACAGAAGATGAACTTGCATTGCTTATGAAGCAATATCCGATTATTCATAAAATGTATAAAACAAATTCATATGTTGATTTATTAAAATCGCCCTTTTATATAAACTTGATAGTTAGTAATTCGATGGATATTGATAATATAGGTGATGAAAATTCTCTAAGAGAATATATTTGGAAAAACATAATATGTTTGGAGGAAAAATCTCGAATGTATGGCATACTCAGTAACAAAGTTATTGAAACTGTTGAGAAGATTGTGTTTGAAAGAGCTAGAAAATTTATGTTGGGTATTCATAAGGACGATATAGATAGAGACATAATGCATGCATTGCTTTCAGAAGGTGTAATTGCTCAACAAGGAGATTATATTAGACTGAAATATGATATTTTCGAAGATATTTGCTTTGAACATTATTTTGATAAAGCTTTTGATTTGTGCAAAGGGAAGTATAAGACCTTCTATGATGAAATAGAAAATCTTGGGCGATGTGTGTATAGACGGTATCAGATTTGGATTTCAAATAAAATGTTTATACAGGTAAATAGAGATAAGTTTTTATATAGCCTTACTTTTTCTGATGAGATTCCGCAAAGTTGGAAAAGGCAAACAGAAATTGGAATTGTTAAGTCAAGGTTTTGTGATAATTATTTCGAAGAACAAGGGTCGGAGATTCTGGAACAAGGCATGTTGTTCGACTTTGTGAAGAATATTAATTTGTTCGCATTTGAAGGTGAGTTATTACATATTAGACAAGAATCACCACAAATGAAATTGTCCCCAATTGGTAATGGAAGACCATGTATTATTCGACTTTTGAAAAACGAAGAAATATATAAGAAAAATATAATCGGAAGAGATGATATAGTTAAGTTATGCTTGGATTATGCGAAACAAGAAGATAAAGTGGCAGTTATTGCTTCAGATGCATGCGCTATGATGGAATATTATGTGGAATATTCGTTGCAGGAATCTGAGCAAGAAAACTATTATAAAATCATAGATGAAATATCGTCTTGCTTGGAAGCACTTTATCGAATGGCAGATAACTCAGAAGAGTGGTTAAAAAAGTTTTTTAATACATTGATTAATAATTATATTAATGGAAATAGAAAAAGTATGCGTAAGTCAGAAGATATTATGGAATGGACATTGAAGAATGCTTATCCTGCTTTGGTAACTGGATTAGCAAGCGAATTGTGTTCGATAGCTGATATACTATGGTTACGTGGAAAAGTAGATGTAGAGGAATTTGATTTCTATAGAGCCGATAGACTGTCTAAGGGTTTTGAATATGGATTAAGTGAGAAAGCTGAACATTATAATTATTTATATAGAACAGTGTACGAGAATGCATTTTTATGGAATCTGTTTCGATTGAATTTTAAAGTGGGATTTCATTGGGCAATTCAATTTATAAATAGGGTAATATTAGAATATGCAACTAATAATCCTGAATATGTAATAAAAATCAAAGTAAAAATTAGTGAGAGTAATGCAATAAAGGAATATTGGGGAAATGGAAACATGTGGCTTGCAGGGATTAGAGATCACAATGTACCTACCTTAATAGGAGATGTTATTTTTTGTCTTAAAGAAGCTATAATAAGCAGTTTGGAGATTTGTAAAAAGGATCATGAATTCACTGTTGCATTTGCAAATTATGTCAAAGAAACTATTTATTCGAAATCAAATAATATAGTATTGCTTACAATCATTGAGAGTATAGGAATGCACTTTGAAAACGAATTACCGGGTTATGCTTTGGATTTGGCTACAAGCATAGAACTTGTTCATTGGGATACCACAAGATATATGTTGTACAAAAAAAATCCGACAAAAGAGTTGCTCGAAAGGCAAATTCTTAAGACCATGGGGATACCTGAGCTTAAAGATAGATATGAGTTGGATAAAAAATGTGATTTGAGTATACAAGAATATGTATCTCATACACAGATATATTTTGATTCAATGGTTCAGGATAAATGCTATGGAATTCTTGATTATTTATATTCAATTATAAAAAATGATGCAGAAAATGCACAGGACTATTTACAGATTCAAAAAATGGATATGCGTGGTGCAAAAGCAACCAAGATAACCGACAATATAATTATGTTAGAACCCCAAATATCAGGGGAAGCAGAAAAAATTGTTCTAAGACAAGAAGAATTCAATAAACCTAAGCAGAGATTAAATGCGGCGATTAAAAAGTGTAATGATAATATGGTGTCTGGGCAGATTGACTTGCCATCAACTCTTGGTGCAATTAAAGTTATTTTAGAATTGATGAAGGATACTGATATGGCATTTCAATATGAAAATCTTTTGATACTTTTAATTGCTAGTGCAATAAATCATCAAGAATTAGAAAATGAGAAAAGGGAAAAGTTTTGCACAATATGGATTAACGGAATAGAGAAATTGTTTTCTAATGGAAGCTTTTTGGCAGATACTGCACTTATGCCAGTTTTATTGAATCAATTGGAAAATGACGTTGCTATTGGGATAAAAAATAAAATAAAGAAAATTGTGTTGGATTGTTTGATGTATAAGGGGCAACATGGTGTTATTGATGAAATGGCTAAATACGTGAAGAGATATTTAGCTAATCACGAGACTTTGGCACAAGCGGTATTTAATACAATTATTAAATTATCTGAAGATCAGATGGAACATCAAAAATATAATGCTAATTATTTGAAAGTGAGTAAGAAAGATAAGGAGTTTATATTTAATCCTAATATGCAACCTAAGTTGTCAGGAATAGATCGTTATATCAAAGATGATGATGGAAATTGTTATACTAGTCGCGAAGAGGAGATAATAGATAGGTATCTGCTGCAGGAAGAATCTTTAGAGATAGATGTTTTTGATATGAGTAACTATGATATATCTACAATATGCTATGTTGCAAATTGCGGCCTAAATTTTACGAATGAATCTTTTAGAATGGTTATTCATGAAATTTTGCTATGTGTGATTGATATTTGGAAATATACTAAAAGAAATTATAATGCTCACGAAATTTTTGATGTTTACCAAGAACATGAAATCATAGAGCTGTTTCAGCGGGAAATGATTCAAACCCAAGATGATGCAAAAATGGCAATCGATATATTATTTGAAGAGATTGATTTTACAAAATTTACAACAGATACAATTGAGTTCTATCAAGATATCTTTGGCAATTTTTTATGTGAATTTTTTGACTCATATGTTGACTCAAAAAGAAGAAATATATGTAAAAAGAAAATTCTATATATTGAGAAAAAAGTAAATGACATTGATGAGGAGTATGTTCGAATACAGTTATATAAATCTCTTATGCTTTCTGTAACGAGATATTGCACGGGAGACTGGAGTAAAATCAAAACAAATTATTCATACGTAGATAAGCAATTTTTGAATAAGCAATTTACAAAGTATGGAAAATATCACATAAAGGAACTGTTGAGAACGATTTACCAAATGCATATGGATGAATTGCTGCCAGAAATATTAATTTCTATTAGAAATAGCTTTCAAAATGCAAAATCTGAGGTAAATAAATTTAAAAAATCAATAAGAGAACAAGAAGCAATAGTACACTTGATTATCCTTAAATCCTTTATTACATATAGTGATAAAATTAAACAGGATCAAGAACTTATTGAAGCATATGAAGATATACTTGAAATATTGATCAATTTAAATTATGAGCAGGCGGCTGTTATTTTGGATGAGTTTAGGATTCATTAATGGATGCAGGTTATTATTCATCTGAAATAAATATAATAAGAGATGCATGTTCGCTAAATGATATTTGTGGATGGTATCGTCAAGGTTAGATTTTGTGGGAAAGTGGTAATACAGTTGAGACTGTGGTAGGACTACACAGAAAGGATATGTAGAAATCCTTGAATTTACGCACTTTGTAGTGTTTTCAGCTTCAACAGGATTGCTGAAAATCACAAGGCGCTTTGCTATTGTAGGTAGACGAATAGCGGTAGCGAGTGGGTAGTCAGTTGCAATGGCTGGCTACCTGCTTTTTTTTATTTTGGCAAATTTTTGACATTTTTGGAATTGTCCAATCAGGAATTGGACAATTAGAAACGGCATACAAAAAAATACCATTTAAGCTGAGCTGGACACATTATTCTGATGTATAACTGGCAATCCACATTCCCCGAAATCAAAATGCCGGCAGCGATTGAAGCAATTATATGGATATCATATGGCAAGGATGGCTGTGGCTATCCTTATATCCTTTGGCTGTTATATTCCGGTAACTTTATTCAGCAAAACAAAACCAAAGGTCGGTCTGTTAATGATTCCAAAGACCTGTGCATATATGTGGTTGACTGCAATCAGGTTGACCGTTTTATATTTTACAGAAATCTCCCTGACTTTTTAGTAAAAAAGACACTTCATAAACAGTTGACATTCGATAAAAAGTATGTATGCTTTAAAATAACAAATAGTGCAAGATATGAGTGGGGAAGCCGGTATGGGAAGAGAAAAGAGAGGGAAACAGACACTTAGGAAAAAGATGATGGTTGTTATGCTGATCAGTGCGATGTCAAGTATCCTTGCAGTGGTGATTGTGTCATATATGACAATCCGAATGATACGGAATGACAGTATTCAGGAAAGTATGCAGATATATCTGGAACAGATAACGCGGGAGACGGATAGTGCTTATTATGACATGATCAGTATTGTCAACCAGATGAGTCCTAGCGGACTTATAGGAAACGTGGTAGAGTCTTATTTAAGTGCTGAGGATAATTTTGACAAGTATACGGGACAGAAATCACTCAGAGAAGAACTGGTAAAGCTGGGATATGTGAATACAAAGCTGCTCGGTGTTACTTATTATGACCTGGAAGAGCAAAGTGAACTGATCAGAAATATCAATGTCAGGAATCTGGATCAAGTATATCAGACTATCCCTAATGTAACTGAAAATATTGGAAATACAATCCAGGCTATGCATTCACCCTGCCTGGGAATCAGGGAAAGACCGGTGATATCGGTAAAGCGGAGGGTTTCCTTCAGCAACAGGCAGAAATTGGATATTTATGCAGAGATAGAGCCGGATATGAGTGTTGCGGAAAGGCTAAACAAAGAAAACTGGAAATATACTTATATGGAACTGGATGAGAATGGTATTGTGCAGTACAGTAATAACCCTGCGATTATCCGGGGGCAGCAGCTCCTGTCCAAATTGCCGGAAAAAGAAGAGTATGCGGTGACAAGCCAGGAAGGATATAAGGTCATGGTATACCGCAGTGAGATAGGATATGCGAATGCCATTGCGCTGCAGGAGAATACATATCAGAAAGAAATGAATATGTGGAGACTGAAGCTGCTGGTTATCATCCTTGTGTCGTTCTGTGTTTTCTCCGGCTCTGTCATTTACCTCTACCGGTTAATATGTAAGCCGCTCAATCAGTTTCAGGAACAGCTGCTTCAGATTGGAGGAGGCTCCCTACAGATGGTAAAGCAGGAGTATGGTATCAAGGAATTCGATGACCTGATGCATGAAGTGGAGAAGATGAAGGACCAGATCAGGAATCTTATTGATAACGTTGTGGAAAAAGAAAAAAATATCCAGCGGATAGAATATGAGAAGCTCCTGTTCCAGATTAATCCACATTTTCTGCTCAATACTTTAAACTCTATCCAGTGGATGGCAAGGATGAGCCATCAGGATAACATTACGGAATTTGTGCAGAGATTAAAGAAGCTGCTGTCGTACAATCTGGGAAAAGAGGGGATGCAGACAACACTCCGGACAGAGATTGATATTGTGAAAGAATATATCGCACTCCAGCAGATGCGATATGATTTTGTGATAGAAATGAATGTGGAGGAAGGCAGTTATCTGGAACAGCCAACGGTGCGGATGCTGCTTCAGCCGCTGGTGGAAAATGCGATACAGTATGGACTTGGAAAGGATGAGAAAATAACAATACGGATCTTTGAAGATAATAGACGGGGATTAGCAGCAATCACCATAGCAGACAGCGGTAACGGACTGACCATAGAGGAGATTAATCAGATTAATGCACCTTTTGATTATAATCTGCAGAAAATGCAGAATGGAAACAGAGGGATTGGTCTGCGGTATGTAAAGGCAATGCTGGATTCATTCTATGAAGGACAGACGAATCTGTTTGTAAATTGCAAAAAAGGACATGGAACCAAGATTACAATTCTGATCCCGGTTCAGGAAGAGTTACGGGATAAAGCTAAAGTGACAGATACTGGTATAGAATAAGAGGGTATGATGGAATGAGAGTATTAGTTGTTGATGATGATAAACTGGCTAGGAAAGGTCTGATATCCATAATGAACTGGGAAAAATATGGATTTGAAGTTGTGGGCGATGTCCAGAATGGGAGTAAAGCACTGGAATTTCTGAAGGATAACATGGTAGATGTTGTGTTCACGGACATAGATATGCCGGAGATAGATGGGATTGAGCTGATGGAAAGATGCAGAACAGAATATCCGGATGTGAAATTTGTGATTTTTTCAGTACATGAAGATTTCCGTTATGCACAGAAAGCCATGAGGCTGGGAGCACTGGATTACATATCTAAGATAAGCTTTGATGGGGATGACTGTGACCAGATATTGGAGCGGGTGGATAGAAAATATAAGGATAATCTGTTAAAAAAGGAAAAAAGGCAGGAGGATCACGGATTACGCAAAAAGCTGGAAAATGCATGGATGAACACCAGATGGATATATGACGATAACGAGTTTGGCAGGTTGTGTGAAATGACGGGGGAAGTGGAGCTTCGCACTGCCGAAAGGATTTTTGTAAAGAGCCTCCACCGCATTCAGGAGATCACAGGGGAAGAGTATGAATTTCCGGCGCTATCCTCCGTAAATGATATGCTGGCATGGGTAAAAAAATGGAAGGATGAGCTGTACCGGACGTGCCTGCAGACAGAAAAAGCAAATGATATCTATAGCTTTGCAAGGATCATCCTATACATAGAAGAGCATGTAGAAGAAAACCTGAAGTCGGAAGATGCTGCGGCGGAGATTGGAATGAGCAGAAGCTATTTCAGCACGAGATTTAAAGAAATGACCGGTGATACATTTCATAACTATGTGATCAGCAGAAAAATGAATGCGGCAGCATGTAAAATGGAAAAAGGAACTGAAAATATCACACAGATTGCATCAGATCTGGGATATGACAATTATTATTATTTTACAAAAGTGTTTACAAAAGAATATGGATGCACACCAACAGAATATGCAAACAGGGTTAAAAAATGTTCGATTT
>OOBZ01002240.1_pt1 | contig 11901 bp, 13 predicted proteins | sample 1671601 | NCBI WGS metagenome assembly OOBZ01 (sample SAMN06348173, study PRJEB24527) | human gut metagenome | biome: human gut; feature: ankylosing spondylitis patient; material: feces | host: Homo sapiens | place: China | collected 2015-10
ATGCCAACTCGCGCGGCACCGCGCAGGCCAAGGCCGTGCTGTTCTTCATCCTCGTCGCGACCATCGGTCTTCTCCAGCTCAGTGCCAACCGCAAAAAGGAGGTGCAGCAGTAATGAACAAGCACTCTCTTTCCGCAGAAGCCCGCCGCAAGACGATCCTCTCCATCGTGCTCGGCGTCATCTGCGTCATCTATGTGCTGCCGGTCCTCACGGTGGTCATCAACTCCTTCAAGCTCAACACCTATGTCAAGACCGACACGTTCGCCCTCCCGAACGCGGAGAGCTTTGCCGGCTGGGCGAACTTCATCAAGGGCCTGACGTTCGGCAACTACCCGTTCTTAAAATCCGCCGGCTACAGCTTATTTATCACCATCGTCTCGACCGCGCTGATTTTGCTCTGCACGTCGATGGCCGCGTGGTACATCGCGCGTGTGGACAGCAAATTCTGCCGCATGGTCTATTATCTCTGCGTCTTTTCGATGGTCGTGCCGTTCCAGATGGTGATGTTCACACTGTCGAAGACGGCCGATACCCTCAAGCTCAATACCCCCTGGACCATCCCCATCATCTACCTCGGCTTTGGCGCGGGGCTTGCGATTTTCATGTTTGTCGGCTTTGTCAAATCCATCCCGCTTGAAATTGAGGAGGCGGCCGCCATCGACGGCTGCGGCCCGCTGCGCACGTACTTCTCCGTCGTGCTGCCGATGCTGCGGCCCACGATGATCTCTGTCGGCATTCTCGAGATCATGTGGGTGTGGAACGACTATCTGCTGCCCTATCTCGTGCTCGACCGCACGAAGTACTTGACCATCCCTATCCACATCCAGTACCTCAAGGGCAGCTACGGCACCGTCGACCTCGGCGCGACGATGGCGCTGATCCTGCTGAGCATCATCCCTGTCATCGTGTTCTACCTGCTGTGCCAGAAGTACATCATCAAGGGCGTGGCCGCAGGCGCGGTAAAGGGTTAACGCCTTTCATCCTTCATTTTCCAGAAAGAAGTGGTTCCATTGATCGAACGTTCCTCCGGCATTCTGATGCCGATCTCGTCCCTTCCCTCGCCCCACGGCATCGGCACGATGGGCAAGGCCGCCTATGACTTTGCCGACTTTCTCGCCGCCGCGGGGCAGAAATACTGGCAGCTCTTGCCGCTCGGCCCGACGAGCTACGGCGACTCGCCGTATCAGAGCTTTTCGTCCTTTGCGGGTAACCCGTATTTCATCGACTTGGACTTGCTCGTCAAAGATAAGCTCCTGACGCGCGCGGAGGTCAACGCCTGCGGCTGGGGCGACGATCCCCGCTATGTCGACTACGGCAAAATCTACGCGAGCCGCTTCACGCTGCTCGAAAAGGCCAAGACGCGCGGCTTTACGCGCGACCGCGAGGCCGTCGCGGCATTTGAGCGGGAAAATGAGCGCTGGCTGCCGAACTACGCCCTCTTCATGGCGCTCAAGCGCCACTTCGGCATGAAGTCCTGGACGGAATGGGACGACGAGGACATCCGCTGCCGCACAAGCAGCGAGGTCATCGAGCGCTACCGCGCCGAGCTGCGCGAGGATGTGGAGCTTTTCACTTACATTCAGTTTCTCTTCTTCCGCCAGTGGGAGGCACTCAAGGCGTACATCCACTCGCTCGGCATCCGCATCATCGGCGACCTGCCCATCTATGTGGCGATGGACTCCGCCGACGTGTGGGCAGAACCCGAAATGTTCCAGCTCGACGAGCACAACGTGCCCACCGAGGTCTCCGGCGTCCCGCCTGACTGCTTCAGCGAGGACGGGCAGCTCTGGGGCAACCCGCTCTACAACTACGAGGCCATGGCGAAGGACGGCTTCGGCTGGTGGATCCGCCGCATCGGCGGCGCGCAGAAGCTCTACGACGTCATCCGCATCGACCATTTCCGCGGCTTCGAGAGCTACTGGGCCATTCCCTACGGCGAGACGACCGCCAAAAACGGCCGCTGGGTCAAGGGCCCCGGCATGTCGCTCGTCGGCGTGCTGACCGGCTGGTTCCGCGACCTCGATTTCATCGCCGAGGACCTCGGCTATCCCTCGCCCGAGGTCGTGCAGCTGCTCTCCGATTCCGGTCTTCCCGGCATGAAGGTCCTCGAGTTTGCGTTCGACTCGCGCGACCCGAGCGACTACCTGCCGCATAGCTGCAACTTCAACAGCATTTGCTACACCGGCACGCACGACAACGCGCCCCTCGCCCTCTGGCGCACGGAGGCGGATAAGGCGGACATCGCGTTCGCGAAGAAGTACCTCGGTCTCAATGACGAGGAGGGCTTCAACGCCGGCATCATCCGCGGCGGCATGAGCTGCCAGAGCAGGTTGTTTGTCGCACAGATGCAGGACTATCTGGGCCTTGGCAAGGGCTGCCGCATGAACACCCCCGGCACGAGCAGCGGCAACTGGCAGTGGCGCATGCTGAGCGGCGAGGCGGGCAAAAAGCTCGCAAAGTCCATCCACGGGACGACCCGCATCTACGGGCGCCTGTAAGGAAAATATGGCACGGCGGTTTTGGGCATACGCCCAAAACCGCCGTGTTTCGTTATATTTCGGCAGAATATTACGAATTGTATTTATATTTTGACGGAAAAAGAGAGCTGGGTATTGCCCTGCTCTCACTTTTTCAATTCACAGGAGTAACAGTTTGCTGTAGTCCAGTGCAACGCGGACGGCTGCCCCCGCTTGCAGATCACTTTCATGTCCAACGGTGATACGCAGCATCGGCGCGCCTTCGGCGCTGCCCTCCGGACACAGCAGGAGAATGTTCTCCTCCACGCCGAGGATCATGCGGCAGACGGTGCAGCTCATGGCGCCGTTCTCGCTCATGGTGACGGCATTGTCTGGAATGCCAATCGTCGTAAAGGTATTTTCCATGCCAGCAAGCGGCAGCGCCACGTTCCACTCGGGCAGGTAGACTTTGCCGTCTCTCGCCTCGGCGGCGAAGAAGTTCTTGCAGCCCGCGAGGCGCGCCGCGCTGACGCTGCCCGGATGGCGGATCATCTCGTCCATCGGCGTAACCTCGCCGGTCCGGCCGTCTTCCATCACGCAGACGCTGCGGCAGTTGCGGTAACACTCATCGCGGTCGTGGCTGACCCAGAGGATGGGGCCGTTGAACGTCGCGAGCAGGTCGGCAAGCTCGATCTCAAGATTCCACTTTAAGTAGCTGTCCAGCGCGGAGAACGGCTCGTCGAGCAAAATCGCCTCCGGCTCGGAACACAAAATGCGCGCGAGCGCCACTCGCTGCTGCTGACCGCCGGAGAGCTGCGCGGGGTGCTTTTTCTCAAGGCCCTCAAGGCGGAACATGCGAATTTTTTCCGCCAGCACGCGGCGCTTTTCCGCCTTATCTCCGCTGCGGATGCCGCAGAGGATATTCTGCTCCACGCTCATGTTCGGGAACAGCGCGTACTGCTGGAAAAGATACCCGACCCTGCGCTGCTGAGGCGGCAGATTGATCTTCTTTTCGCTGTCAAACAGCACGCGGCCGCCGAGCACGATGCGCCCGCGGTCGGGCGTCACGATGCCTGCGATGCACTTTAATGTCATGCTCTTGCCGCAGCCCGAGGCGCCGAGCAGCGCTATCGTCTCGTCCGGCGCTTCAAACTGTGAGCGCAGATGAAACGCGCCAAGCTTTTTTTCAATATCGACAGACAAACTCATCTTCTCGCCCTCCTCGCCTTGCTCGCATCCGTGAGGAAGTCACGCCGCTCGAGCATGTTGACCGCCAGCAGCACGACGGCGGAGATCGCAATATTGGCCAAGACCCACTTCGTCGCCAGCACATCGTTGTTCGTCTGCCAGAGCTGATAGACCGTGGTGGAGATCGTCGCGGTCTTGCCGGGTGTGTAGCCCGCGATCATGCTCGTCGCGCCGTATTCGCCAAGTGCTCTGGCAAAGGCCAGCACTGTGCCGGCCAGCACGCCCTGACGGCAGTACGGCATGCGGATACGCCAGAAAATGTAGGTATTCGACAGGCCCAGCGTCTGTCCAGAATAGGCCAGCGTCTCGTCAAAAGACTCGAACGCGCCGCGCACCGTGCGGTACATCAGCGGGAAGATGACGACCACCGTGGCAAAGATGGCCGACCACCAGGTCATGACCATCTTGACGCCGAACGTTTCGAGCACCCACGCGCCGATGACGCGCTTGGGGCCGAACACGCGCAGCAGCAGATAGCCCACGACCGTCGGAGGCAGCACGAGCGGCAGCGTCAGAAGCACATCGAGCACACCTTTGACCAGGCGCGGAAGCTTTGCGATATAATAGGCGGCAAAAATGCCGGCAAAGAAAATAACGACCGTAGAGATCGCCGCAATGCGCAGCGAGTTCCAGAGGGGATACCAATCCATCGTGACCTCCCTTGTAGAGCGGAAAGTTTGCGCCGCGCACGGCGCAAATAATCTTGAAATTTTTTGCCGCGACATGTGCGTGGCAAAAAATACCTCTCACGCAGCGAGCGTCGAAGGCCGCTCACCGAAGTGAGCGGCCAAGGCGCAGAGCGCAGTGCAGCTCTTTAAAATGAAAGCCTTTTAGGCTTTTATTTTAGTTAGCAGGGCAGAAGCCGACGCTCTCGAACACGGACATGGCGTCAGCGGTCTGGAGGTAGTCGAGGAAGGCCTGGGCGGCTTCTTCCTTCTCGCCCTTCAGGACGGCGGCGGGATAGATGACCTGGCCGCACATCTCGGCGGTGGCGCTGTCGGCGACTGTGAGGCCGGCGGAGCAAGCGTCGGTGGCGTAGATGATGCCGCAGTCAGCGCTGGCCTCGCTCACCTGAGTGGTCACTTCCTTGACGTTGTTGCCGTAGGTCAAAGAGTCGGCGAGAGCCGCTTCGTCAAGACCATAGTAGGCGAAGATCTTCTCGGTGTACTGGCCGACGGGCACGTCGCTGTTGCCGATGGCGAGCATGACGTCGCCGCTCTTGAGGAGTTCAGCAAGCTGGTCGAAGCTCTCGATGCCCTTGGGGTTGCCCTCGGGAACGGCGAGCGTGACCTTGTTCTCAAGCAGGTCGATGCGGCTGTCGATCACGATGAGGTCAAGACCGTCGGGGTTCTTGTCCTTGTCGTCAATGAGGCTGCCGTCCATGGCGTTCATCTGCTTGGGGGCGGCGGAGATGAACAGGTCGCAGTCAGCGCCCTCGCTGATCTGGGTGAGGAGCTTGCCCGAGGAGTCAAAGTTGTAGGTGATGTTGACGTTGGGGGCAACTTCCTTGTACATCTCGGCGATCTGAGTCAGGGTCTCGGTCATGGAGGCGGCGGCGAAGACGACGAGATCAACGCTCTCGGCGTTCGCATCGCCCTGGGTGTCGTCGGTGGTTATGTCGTCAGTCTTGCTGCTGCAGGCGGCCAGAGAGAACACGAGCGCAAGCGCAAGGAGCAGAGGCAAAAGCTTTTTCATGTTCGGATACTTCCTTTCAAATTTTTTCTTTTTCGCGCGTTCATTGAAAAGCGCGGCGATACAGGAACGCGCAAGAACACGCCGCACGCAATTTATTTCCAATTCCAATCGGAAAACTTGGACAAAATCATTTCGCTATCCTCAAAATAGATAACGTGCCCCCAACATTTCGCGCCCGCAGGCGCGAAGCGTTAAAGTTGTCAAACAGCACCGACTCATTCGGTTCAAAAATCCACCAGTCCTGCCCCCCTAACCCCGCGCCCCTGGGGCGCGAAACAGCGTCGCAGACTTTTCCCCGCAAGGGGGATGCGGCATCCGTAAAGCGGCAAAGCCGCTAACGGCTGCCCAAGCCGCCGCGCACGGCGGCAAATAATCTTGATCCGTTTTTTGCCGCGGTCACCGTCGCGGCATTACGATTCCCGCGCCCGTTGGGCGTGCCAATCGTGCCGCTTCCTCGAAACTGGCTCGCTTCATCCGCCGCTGGCGGCGCTTCGCCAATTTCCATGCGCGTGGCAAAAAACACCTCTCAGCCTGCAGGTGTGCGAGCGCAAGCGAGTGCGCGCAGCAGGCTGTACCCCCCCTCAAAACGATGGCTCCGCCATCGTTTTGAAATTTTATTTTCCAAACGGGCAGATCGGATAGTGGCACGGCTTGCACCCAAGGCATAGCCCGCCTTCGCCGAGCGCCGCGAGATCCGCGCGTGTGACGGGCACATCCGCCGCGATCTTCGGCAGCACCAGATCAAAGACCGTCGCGCCCGCATACATCACGCACCCGGGCAGGCCCATAACGGGCATACCGTCGTCAAAATAGCCGAGCAGGAACATAGCCCCCGGCAGGACCGGCGCGCCGTAGGCGATGATATTCGCGCCCGCGGCCTTGATGCCGCCCGGCGTGTTGTCGTCGGGGTCGACGCTCATGCCGCCGGTACAGAGGATCATGTCGGGCTTCTTTTCGCGCATCGTGAGCACCGCGTCGCGCACATTCTCCACCCCGTCGCCGGAGTAGACGACCTCGAGCGTTTCGATGCCGTAGGTCTTGAGCTTGTCGATGACGACCGGCGTGAACGTATCCTTGATGAGGCCCTTTTTGACCTCACCGCCGGTAGCGACGATGCAGGCGGTCTTGCGCACATAGGGCTTGAGAGACAGCAGCGGCTTATCGCCCGCGGCCTGCTCGGCCTTTCGGAGCTTTTCTTCCTCGATGATGAGTGGGATGACGCGCATGCCCGCGAGCTTGTCGCCCTCGCGTACAGCCATGCCGCCCTTGCGCGTGGCGATCATCACCTCGTCCTGGCTATTCACGGCGACAAGGCGCGCGGAATCGACCAGAAACACGCCGTCACAGGCGGCCTTGAGCTCGATCTTGCCCTCTTTCACGCCGCTGCGGATCATATTCTCCTGCCCGCAGAGGGCCAGAAGCCGCTCCGCCGCGTCGTTTTCGTGCACCATGCCGGACGTCATTTCCCAGACATAGAGGTGCTCCTTACCCATGCTGAGCAGCACGGGGATGTCCTCTTCCGTCACGACGTGGCCCTTGCGGAAGCGCGCGTCCTTATACTGGTCCTTGATGATCTGCGTCATGTCGTGGCAGAGCACATGGCCCACCGCGTCCTCGGTTTTGATAAGTCTCATTTCTTCAGCACCTCGATCTCGTCTCCGGCCTGAATGCGGCCCTCTTTGATCACAATGGCAAAGATGCCTTCGGTCGGCATCACGCATTTGCCCGTCGTGCGCTTGATCTCGCAGTCGTTGTGGCACTGCTTGCCGATCTGCGTGACCTCAAGCTCCGTCTCGCCCACGCGCAGGCGCGTGCCGACGGGGAGCGTCTTGAGCTCGATGCCTCGGGTGTTGATGTTTTCGGCAAAGATACCCGCATCCAGCTCAAGCTGGCAGATAGCGCGCATCGTGTCCACGCTCTCGTCGGCCAGCAGGCTGATCTGGCGGTGCCAGTCACCCGCGTGGGCGTCGCCCACAATGCCGTGGCGGTATTTTACGTCGATATAGGGCACCTCGTGCTTGCGCACGCCCTTTTTTTCGCTGATGTTCACAGCGGTCACCTGTGCCATTTCTTCATTCCTCCGCTTCATAAACGCCGCTCTTGCCGCCCTCTTTATAGAGAAGGTGGATACCGTCGATGCGCATATCGCGCTGCACGGCCTTGCACATGTCGTACACCGTGAGCGCGGCGACGCTGACAGCTGTCAGCGCTTCCATTTCAACGCCCGTTTCGCCGTGGCAGCGGACCTCGCTGCGGATGTGCAGGGCGGTTTCTTCGATTTCAAATGAGATGTCCACCTTCGTGAGCAGCAGCGGGTGGCACATCGGGATCAGTTCACTGTTTTTCTTCGCGGCCATGATGCCCGCGACCTGCGCGACCGCCAACACATCGCCCTTGCCGATGGAGCCCTCTTTGATCTTGTCCATCGTCGCTTTTGCCATGCGGACCGTCGCGGCGGCGCGCGCCACGCGATAGGTCTGCACCTTTTCGCTCACGTCCACCATGCGGGCGCGGCCCTGTTCGTTAAAATGCGTCAGTTCCATCCTCAGCCTCCGATCGCAAACATGCCGCGGTGCGTCTCCGTAACGCCAGTCTCGTCCATGTGGTGGCGCTCCGGCTTCATCAGGATGCCGCGGCGGATGGCCTGCTCCAATTCCTCACCGGACAAGCCCCGCAGCGTGATCTCTGCGTCCGAATGCAGGCACGGCTTTAATTTCCCGTCCGCCGTGATGCGGATGCGGCTGCACTCTGCGCAGAACGCATGACTCATCGGCGCGATGAGGCCGACGGTCCCCTTTGCATCCGGCAGACGGTAGCACGCGGCCACGCCGTCGTGCGAAACGGCCTCCAACTCCGGACAGCGATCCAAAACCGCCTGCGAGGGAAGATACGTGCCAAAATCCTTTCCGCAGCCCATCGGCATGCGCTCAATGAAGCGCACCTGCCACGGATGCTCGCGCGTCAAAGCGACAAAATCGGTAATCTCGTCGTCGTTGACGCCGCCGAGCAGCACGCAGTTGAGCTTGATCTTTGCAAAGCCCGCGCGCTCCGCCGCCTCGATACCGTCCAAGGTATCCTGCAGCGTGCCAAGGCGCGTGATGGCGCGAAAGCGCTCCTCGTTCAGCGTGTCGAGGCTGATGTTGAGGTGCGTGACGCCCGCGTCGCGCAGCGGCCGGGCAAACTCCTTGAGCAGGCTGCCGTTTGTCGTGACGCAGAGCTCTTCAACGCCGGGAATTTCTGATAACATGCGGCAGAAGTCCACCGCACCGCGGCGCACGAGCGGCTCGCCACCGGTGACGCGGATCTTTTTGACACCGCACCTGACCGCCGCGGCGGCCATGTCGCGCAGCCCTTCCAAAGAACAGATGTCCTCGTGCGCGCACTTTTCAATGCCGCCGTCCGGCATGCAGTAGCGGCAGCGGTAATTGCAGCGGTCCGTGATGCTGATGCGCAGGTATGTAATTGATCTTGCAAAGCCGTCCAGCATCTGAAACGCCTCTTTCTTCCATGGTACAGCATGATATTTTAGCAAATATCACGCTCTTACGCAACACAGTCGTCCGATAATGTCGAACTCTATTTTTATATTATCGTAATCTTGACTTTTTTCGCAGTATTTTTTAGAATACAAGCAACGATTTTTGACCGGGAGGGCCGATTTATGACTGACGGCAACACCATCCGCTCCGTGGCGAAGGCGATGGAGCTTTTGCAGCTCCTCAGCGACGCGGGCGAGGCGATGACGCTCAGCGCCATCAGCGAGCGCGCAGGGCTGCCCAAGAGCACAGTGTTCGGCCTTTTGACCACCATGCGCGACTATGACGTCATCACACAGCACGCAGACGGCAAATATGCCCTCGGCCTGTGCCTTTTTGAATACGGCTGCCGCGCCAGCGCGTTCTGGAACATCTCGTCCCTCGCGCGGCCTTACCTCGAGCATCTGGCAGAAGCGACCGGTGCCTCCGCCATGCTCTCCACCTATGAAAACGGGCACATCGTCGCCCTCGACCAGGCCGAGGGGCGCGACAGCCTTCGCATCGTCTCCGCGCCGGGGGCGCGGCTGCCGCTGCACTGCACCTCGCAGGGCAAGATCGTCCTTGCCTGCATGAGTGAGAGCGAGGCGGCAAATCTGCTCGCCCGCGCGCCGCTCACGCCCTACACGCCCCACACGGAGACGGACGCAAACGCGCTGCTCGCATCGCTCCCCGCCTGCCGCGAGGCGGGCTTCGCCGTGGAAAACGGTGAGTATAAGATCGGTCTTCGCTCCATCTCCGCGCCGGTGTTCACCGGCGGCGGCGCGCTCAAGTACGTCGTCAGCGTACTGGGGATGTTCCGCTCTGTGCACTCGGACGAGTTCGCGCACGCCGAGCGCGCGGTCGTCGCCGCGGGGCAGATGCTTTCCGCCGCACTGGGCTATCCGGGAAAGTGAGACTTTTTTCCGCGCGGAAAAATCTACGCTTGACTCTACCATTGTTATAGAGTTTATGATGACTCCATCTATACTGATAAGGAGTCCTTTCCGATGCAAAACGATCTCACCACCGGCAGCGTCTTTCGCAACGTTTTGTCCTTTTCGCTGCCGTATCTGCTCTCTTACTTTTTGCAGACGCTCTACGGCATGGCCGACCTCTTCATCATCGGCCAGTTTGAGGGCGTCGCCAGCACGACCGCCGTCTCCATCGGCTCGCAGGTGATGCACATGCTCACAGTCATGCTCGTCGGCCTTGCGATGGGCGCGACGGTCAGCATCGCGCAGGCCGCCGGCGGCGACAAAAAGCGGACCGCCTCTGCCATCGGCAACACGGTCACGCTCTTCATGCTGCTGTCTCTTGCGCTGACGGCACTGCTGCTCGCGCTGCGCGGGGGTACCGTCTCCATCATGTCCACACCGGAGGAGGCCGCGCAGGGCACGCTCGCCTATCTCACGGTCTGCTTTATCGGTATTCCGTTCATCACGGCGTACAACATCATCGCCTCGATCTTTCGCGGCCTTGGCGACAGCAAGAGTCCCATGTACTTCATCGCCGTGGCCTGCGTCGTCAACATCGCGCTCGACTACTACTTCATGGGCACGCTGCACCTCGGCCTCGCGTGCGCTTCCGCGAACACCACGCCGAGTCGCCCGCGCAGTACCGTCGCTTGATGCAGTTCATCCGCGAGGAAGGCTACACCGCCGCCGGATTTTCGCGCGAGATTACAGTCATCGACTACGGCTTCACGACCGACACGGAAAAGTTCGTCACTGAAATCATGATCCCCCTGCAAAAGGTATAAAAAAGTTCCCGCGTTCATAGCTGGGTGTACGTAAGACAGTATTGCGTCGAGATTGACGAAGCGGCACGAAACCGCATGGAGCTGATCGTGCCGAAGCTGGCAAAGCAGTACGGCGTGACCGAGCAACTGAAAGCCGATAATCAAATGGAATGGGTGCGGCAGATGAACGCTTGCAAGGCACAGGCAGAGGAGATTGTGAAAGCGGAATTGATTTATGATTGAGCGAGGAAGTCCGGGCAGAAAACTGTTCGGACTTTTCTCATATAGTCCAAAGTTGCGGTAGAATTGTTCACAAGTTTTATGGTATAATTTGAATACGAAAAGTGAGCAACAAATCGGAATTTGATGAGGTGATTGGGTGAAAACTTATACAATTTGTGGAAGCATGAAATTTGCCGAAGATATGAAAAAAATTGCTTATGACCTTGAAATAAGCAAAGGATATAAGATATAATATATTACAATGTGTTTATTGTGAAGATAATATTGTTCCAACTGAAGATGAACTTTTAAAACTTGAAGATGCTCATTACAGAAAAATAGATTTAAGTGATGGAATATATGTTGTAAATATGGATGGTTATATTGGAACATCTGTGAAAAAAGAAATTGAGTATGCTGAAAGGCATGGAAAAGAAGTGTTGTATCATTACAATCAGTAGATTTTAATTCATAAAACAGTTAGATAAATTTGAATTTGACGAGGTATTGATAGAATGGTAGAAGTAAAATTTTATGACAATGTCGCAGATGAATTTTTGAAGTTTGCAGTGATAATATCCAAAACAGATAACAAGTGGGTATTCTGTAAACACAAAGAAAGAGAGACTTATGAAATACCAGGAGGTCACAGAGAACCTGGAGAAAGTATTTTAGAAACAGCTAAAAGAGAATTACAAGAAGAAACAGGAGCAGTTGATTTTAGAATTGAACCAATATGTGTGTATTCTGTTAAAGGAAAGACACGAGTAAATGAAAATATTGATGATGAAACTTTCGGAATGTTATTTATTGCAGACATTAACTCATTTGAGGAATTACATAGTGAGATTGAGAAGATATTGATTTCAGATAAGTTAGTTGAAAATTGGACATATCCTTTAATTCAACCTATATTGATTGAAGAAGCAAAAAAAAGAGGCTTTATATAAATAGACAAGCAACGGAAACTTTCAGTTTGGCGAACTGATAAAATCCCTTTAGGAACTAAAGGGCGCACTTCTATACTC
>OOBZ01002256.1_pt1 | contig 11855 bp, 15 predicted proteins | sample 1671601 | NCBI WGS metagenome assembly OOBZ01 (sample SAMN06348173, study PRJEB24527) | human gut metagenome | biome: human gut; feature: ankylosing spondylitis patient; material: feces | host: Homo sapiens | place: China | collected 2015-10
TGCCATCAGAACTGCCCATAATGCTTTAGCACCAACAGCTATTGTCTTGACAACAGATATAACCTTTGTACCGATAGAAATAACTGTACTAACAGCACCAACCAATTTACCAATAATCATCAGGACAGGGGACAACCCTGCAACCAATGCCATTGCAGTTGCAATATTCTGTTTGGTCTTTTCATCCAAGGAACTGAACCATGTAGTTGCTTTTTCAATCAAACCTGTTACTTTTTCAAGTGTAGGTGCAAGTGCTGACATGATGGTTGTACCAAATTCAATTCCTGCATTCTTCACCTGATTCAGTGCTTTTTTCACTTTGACTGATGGTGTCTCCAATTTATTCAGTGCTTCACCAACATCATCTGTCTTTGATGCCATGATTCCAACTGTGTTGTTGAATTCTTCAACACCACCATTCAGAATTGACAATCCTGCTTTTCCTGCTTCAGCAGATGACCAAAGTTCATTGTAAGCAATTCCATTTTCATCAGCATACTGTTTTGTGACCTGAAGAACTTCAGCAAGTGACATTCCTGACTGCATACATTCTTGGAAGGACATTCCTGTCTTTTCTTTGATAATTCCACCCAAATCTGTACCTGAATCACCAAGTTCATTCATCATACTATTCAAATAGGTTGTTGCTTCTGCTGTTGCAATACCTTGTTTGGTAAGCATCACATATCCTGATGTCAAGTTGTCAATATTTACACCCATTGCAGATGCAGTTGGGATAACTTTACCCATTGCAGATGCTAATTCATCAACTGTGGTTTTACCAAGGTTCTGTGTTCTAACTAATTTATTTGATATTTCTTCAGCAGTTCCTGCTTGTTCTCCATAGGCATTCATTGCTGTTGTAAGAACATCCACTGCTGTTGCTGTGGATGTGAAACCTGCTTTTGCAAGATTTCCTGCTGTTTCCACAAAGGAAACTGCATTATTGACATCAACACCTGCTGATAATGCCTGATAACCTGCTTCAGCTAATTCAGTTGACGCAAGTCCTGTTTTATTTGAAAGGTTGATGAACTGTTTTGACAAATCACTGACTGAAACTTTTTGAGTGTCAAACAGTGTTGACATTTTAGCCATTCCGTTAGTAAAATCTGATGCAGATTTTACAGATGCCCCAAGTGCTGTTGCCATACCTGCACTAACAGGTGCTATTGCTTTACCAACACTTGTGATTTTTTGACCTGCTTTGTGAAATGCAGAACCGACTTTTTCAGCCATGCTTTCTGCTTTCTTTGATGTCTTATCAATGTCTTCATTTGCTTTGTCATTCTTTATGAAGATTGAACCGACAAGTTTAAATATATTCAAGATTCATCAACCCCCTTTCATTCCAATTTAAAATCTTTCAATATTCCATAGGAATTTCCAATGATAGTTTCAAGCTGTTCATCAGAAGGTCTTTCTTGTTTGTTCTTTTTACCAACACCAAGTCCATTTTTAAATTCTTCAAATGTTCTTTCATCCCATGCGGGAAGTTTGTGAATATAGAATTCCCATAATTCTTTTTCTTGTTTTGATTCTTCAAAAGTATCAAGAAATTCACACAGTTTTCCCTGTGGAATTAGTTGGTCAAGCAACAAAAATGGACTTGCGTATTCCCTGAATAACAAGTCCATGAATTTAATTTCCCCTATTTGAACAAGCCTGAAACAACCTTGAAAAAATCCTTGAATTCATCCTTTTTAATTACTGCAATAATCATTTCAGTAAATGTAACCATGTCAAGGTCTGCAATTTCTTCAACTGTTAAACCTGACAATGCAGAAAGGAAACTGAAGATTTCATTCTTGCAGAAAGGAAGGTTTTTCATAATGATTCCAACCACATCCATGATGATAGTCATACCAAGCATTGCAGTTATGTCTTCATCTTCTGCTTCATCACCATTGAATGTTGACATCATTGCTTTCATCTTTTCAACAGTGACAAGTTCCTTCAAATCTTTAAATCCAATTTTGGAAAGGATTCCAAACATCAAAAACATATCTTCAGATTTTAATTTTCTCAATTCAAATTTCATTTATTTCAACCCTGCTTTCTTTTCTTTTACAATTTCAATAAATTTCTTCTTAGGATGTGAAAGGATTTCTTTCACCCTTTCAGCATCCATTTCAATTGTTTCACCGACTTTGTAAACAACATCTGTATTTTTATCAATGAATGATTCTAATATTTTAACCTTCATATGATTTCACCTTCTTTACATTGATAGTTTTGGAAAGTAAATGTGATAAGGAAGTGTGTCAAGGTCACTTTCAATATCTGCATGACATGCAAATTTATAAGCACCAACACCTTCTTTTTTATTTTCACCCTCTGATTCAAAACCGCTAATGCAAAGTGCATTGTCCATAATTACAATCACATCTTTACCTTCCAAAGTCTTTCCAACAAAAGCAATGTTTTCAAGATAGTCCGTATCTTCAAGATTTGGTTTAGATTCAATTAAATCCATCTTGGAATCTTTAGATGAACCATCTTTTCCAATAACTGCCAATTTAACCAACTCTTTTGTAATTTCCAAGAAGTTGATTTCCATTTCAGCAGTTTCACCGACTTTGACTTTCAATCCTTTAGTTGCAACCATTGCCCCATCAGCAGGGATGTCTACAAATTCAGGTGTGATTGTAAGTTTTGAACCACCTGATGTTGCACCGATAATTGATTCTTCAAAGTTCCAAGATTCTGAATATTTCAAATTCTTGTGAATCGTACCTGCACCAAACATGACGTTTTTTGGTGTGTCTTTAGTCACACCTGTTTTTCCATATTTTGCCATTTTTACACCTTCCATTCTTTCACTTCTAAATTGATTTCTAATCTGTGAACACTGTGGTCAACTGATGGAATATAATTTCCTGTGGAAAAAGAAACAGCAATCCCTGCCCCACTTGGTAGGATTGCTGTGATTCCTTCATTTCCAAAATACCTTTTAACCTTATCTTTCACAGATTCAAGTTCCATTTTTGATTTAACTGTGTTACCTGTCAGGATGAATGTCGATTCTTCCATCCCATCTTCATTCATGGATTCAACTTCCAAATAATCTGTAACCCAATAGGTATCAGGAACATTGGAAGTCCATTCTTTGAATTCAAAAGGGATTTTCAATTCATCCAGACAGGAATTTATGAATTCAATTCCTTCAATTGTCATATCAAATACCCCCAAAATATTTTTCAGCAACACTTTGAATTTTTCCTTTGTTGCTTTCAAATGCTCTGAACAATGGTCTGTTTGCTTTTTTACCATTAGTATAATAAGCATTCAATCCTTTCTCACGCATCATAGCAACAATTTGTTTTGCTTCTTTTAATGTGTAAGTCTTTCCACCCTTTGGTGCTTTAGGTTGACCGCCTGTGTCAACAAAGACCCAATAACCTTTTCTACCATCACCATTTATTGCATGTTCACCTGTTCCAAATTCTTCATATATTGCATTCCAATAATTAGAACCAATGTGAACTGCGAGTTCTGCTTCATCAACTTTGTATTCATAAGAACCTGCTGTCTGTGATGTTTTTCTTCTTGAATTTCTCTGTGCAATCGACCTAATTTCACCACCAATTTCATGAAGAAATGAAATTGCTTTGTCTTTTAATTCAGCTTTTACCTGAACAGAATAATCTTCAAAGACCACGTTCTTAGACACCAAGACCACCCCCAACATACTGAAGCATGATTTCCAAATGCTGATGTAATTCCATAGGGTCATCAATCATGAGTATCTGATACACATTCCCATTGATAACCATTCTTGCATTTTCTGATGTAGCATCCACAACCTTTCCATCCTGTTCAGTTGATTGGATGACACCTGTCTTCAGGTTGAATGGATTCCAAACCCATCCTTTTTTTAAATTTCTGAATGACTTAAAATCACACATGAAAATATATGTGGTACTTTGCAACTTAGCATCAAAGTCATGACCATTCTGACCACTTAAATAATCAAGCCACCCTTTCATGCAAGTCACATCTTGCCACACATGTTCCTTTTCACCAAGTGCATTCTTCTTTCCTTCATCTTTAACCTGAATCAATGCTGTAATATTTCCACCAAGATTCTTCATTATTAAAACCTTGCTTTCATGTAAGGTTTTAGAAAACCAAGCAAGGAAACAGGATAACCCATCACCTGATTTTCTTCATTTACATCATAATAAGTAACTGAATGCCTGCTGATAGATTCAGATTTGATTCCAACCTTGTCACGCATATTACATTCATATTTCATCAGATTCACCACACCCTGTTTGATGTCCACAGGGTAAACAATCTTTGTAACCATGTTGTGTGGCACATCATGCAGTTCTTTTGTAAGTCTGATGAAGTCTTCTTTGACTTCCTTGACTACATAAAGACCATCATTCACCTGTGATTCAGAAATCTGAAGTGTGTCACCCACTCTGATGAATGGATGACCACCAAAGATTCTGTCACGCATGGATTCACCAATGAATCTGATGTTCCTATTCTGAAAATTGTTGTTGGTGTGCTTCCTGATAAGAAGTTCAATTCCATCAAGTTTTTCCTGCAAGATGGATTCATCCTGACCAATAAAGTCAGGATATTTTTCCATCAATTCTTCTGCTGATATAATCATCAGATTCACCTTCTTTCAATGAAGACTATTTTGTTGTTTTGGTTCTCAATACAACAACTTTTTCTTCATTTGTAAGTGCAGGCATACCATGGGCAGTGCAGACAATGCTATCTGCAACACCTGCTTCACGAACATGTTCCACAAGGTTTCCACGTTTCAGGAAGTATGTGATTGCAGGCATGTCATCCTCTGTTTCTGCATCATTGTTCAACTTAATGATTGGGTTGAAATATGCAGGTGTAGAAACCTTTGTCACCATATCATCTTTTTTAGCGAATGGAAGTGTTTTCTGAACTTCTGCAAGGTTTTCATCATCAACCTTTACAGAACCACCAACTTTGTAAAACGCATCATGTTTTGCAACTTTGTTGGACACAACTACATCACAACCTGCAATTCTACCAATTGCACCTGACACCATAACATCATTTCCAAATTTGGATTTATCAATGAAATTAGGGTCTTTTCTTAACTGTGTTTTCTGCTTGCTATGAATAAGAATAACCTTTGCAGAGTCTTCTTCTTCATTAAACATATCAACAGCATTTACAATTGTATCATAGGAAAGAACACCTGTTGTTTCATCACAAATATTGTGTGATTCATACATACAAGCAACTCTGTCATTGTCTAACTTTTCAGAAATAGACATTGCAATCTGCTGTGTCGCTGTTCCCATTGGGTTTCCATAACCTGATAACTGTGCTTCATCAGTAAGTCTGACACCTTTACCAATTTTCTTGATGCCATATTCAGCAGTTGTGAATGCCATCTTTGTTGTGTCAATTGGTTCACCTTCTTTGTAGTCTTTAGCTTCACCAATGTAACCCCATCTTGGAACTGTAACAGTAGAACCTGCCTGTCCCTGAAGTGTGTTATCAACTTTTGTGTAACCACTCATTACTGCCTTTTTCTTTACTTTTGCGTTAATCATATCTGACACAACCTGTGGGTCAAATACCTCACCATTTACTAATGTTGTTGTGTTACTTAAATCTGCCATACTATAAATACCTTCTTTCTTTATTTTGTCAATTCTGCGTACAATTCAGGGTCTTCAGTTTTCAATTTGATTCTTGACTTATAACCCATCTTTGCAAATTCTTCTTTGCTGACTTTTTTTTCAGTTGTGTCAGTCTTTTCCAACTTCTTTTCTTCAATGACTTTCTGCTTTGCAGAATCAAACTGATTTGGGAACTGTGTCTTCAGTCCTTTGACCTTGTCATCAAGACCTTTAACCTGACCATCTTCACCAAGTTCAGGTGACCAATCAGAATCATGATTCATTTTGTAAATCAGATAATCAATGTCAGATGCTTTCGCACCTGCTGACAGAAGACCAATCTTCAATGCTGATTCAACTTTTGCCTGTTCAAGTTCTTCATTCTGCTTTTCAATTGTTGCTTCATACTCTGTGATTTTTGACTGGATGTCTTCCTGTCCTTTGGTAGCTTTTTGAAGTTCTGCAATCAAATTTTCACTTTCAGTATGCTTTGCATTTAAAGCATCATGTTCACCTTTCAGTTTTGTGTATCTAACATCAAGATTTTCTTCAGATGCAGTGAAGATTTTATTTGCTTTCATATCTTTGATAACTTCTGCAATCTGTTCATCTGTCAAACCTTTTGCTTTTAAAATTTCTTGTAATGTCATTTTGTTTCCTTCCTTTCACATACAATTTTTACAAGTTATGTCTTGTGTGATTTCTGTTTTAGACATTAAAAAAGAACAGTTTAATGTCTTATTCAGGACATAATAAAAACACCCTGTTTCCAAGGTGTTTAAATTCAATAATCAATATCTTCTTCAAGTGTTGGTGGTTCAGCAGGTGTCCCTGACTGAATGCACTGTTCAATATCATCAATGATTTCATCATCTGACATTTCCATTGATGTAACCAAAGGATAACTTTCATCAAATGCATTCATATATGATTGTAATGCTTTTTCTAACTTTGTCATATTATTTCACCACCTTCAACATTTCTTCAAATATTTTAACTGATTCAGGAAAATATTCATTTATTGCTTTCCATGATTCAGAATTATTCACCATTGCAGAATACATTTCTGCAAATCCTTCTTTTCCATTATCTCTTTTTTTCCAATAAGATTTTCCATGACCGACTCCAAAAGGATAATCTTTTGTTGTAACAGGTTCAAACATATCAGATATATCACTTCTTGCTGTCAATGAATATTTTGATGATATATCCTTTATGAATTCCCTTTCTGCTTCACTTAAATCAGTTATATCTTTACGTTTTGCAAAATCAAGTATTGCTTGTTTTGCTTCTTTCTTCAAAGTTTGTCCAAAAATTCCATTTTTATATGTTTCACTGAATCCTTTTGTATTATCACCATTACCATACTTCCTATTGAAAATGAAATCCATATGATGACCAAATTCATGAAATACAACTTGAAATGGTGTTTGGTATGAACTTCCTTGTGATGCTTTGGTGATATTCAAATAAACAGCATCAACATATGAACTATAAAATGCACCTGTTGCCCTTCTACCTGTTTTATTCTTATATTCAACACCTGTTATTGTATGGAAATCTTCACACACACCATCCCATGCTTTTCTGCAAATATCAGGTGCTTTATCTAAGAAGTTTGTTATTTGTGAATGATACTTTTTAGGATAAGATGATAAACCACCTAATTTTACAGGTTTATCATAATCTTTCACATTCATTGTATCAACTTTATCAGGTAACTTCAAATACTTCTGTTTAAAGTCATCAAAATCTTGTGACTTATCAAGACCAAAGAAGTTTGCTCTGTCCTGAAGTGTTTTCAGTTCAAATTCATCCAATGCCCATTTTGCCCTTTGTAGAAGTTGACATCTGCAATTGCAGACGTTCCTTGCAGAACCACCAATGGAAGGTGCATCCATCTTTTCACCATCCACAATGAATGGTTCATCAATTTCCTTGATTTGACCATCTGCAATTCTGTGTGCAGGTCTTGTGTTTCCATCCAATGTGGAATCCCATTGTTTCACAATATCAGCACCCTTGTTTTTTGCTTCATGTGAAGCATCCAAAAATCCCTGCTGATTGATTCTGTGACCTTCTGTTCTAACAATACGCATTGCATCACGCATTGCCCTATTGAATGGACTGTTCATGTTCTGTGCAACTTGATATGCAACTTCAATCCAAGTCTTTCCTGATGCAATTCCCCTTGTCAATTCCTGTCTGACATTCCTTTTCAATGTTGACAGGTTTTCAGGAAGAACCTTGTTCTGATAATAATTCTTTGACAGTTTTGAATCTGTCATTACTGCTGTGACCATCTTCTTTGGGTCAATTGGAATCACCAATGGAATTCCTTGATTGTGCAGGTCATACATTGAACCAATATAACCTGTGGAATATGACCCTTCAAAGAAGTCTTGTAATGTTTCATATTGACCTTTGTTCAGGTCATCAATGACACCTTCAATTTGCTTCAGAAGAACTTCTTGATATTTCTTTTGATAGATGATTGATTGAAGGTTCTGCATGTCCTTCCTTGCATTCAAGGCAGATATTTGAATTTCAATGTCATACTTTGCTTTCTCATAGGACTTTTTCAATTCTTTCAATGCCCTTTGTTCCAACTTCAGTTGTGCTTTGGTGATGGTCTTTTCAACATTATTCAATCATATCACCACTTTCAACCATATCCAATGCCTGCTGATTATCCATCATGTCATCTTCAGGTAACTTGTCTTTGATAGATTCATAATCAACATCAAGTGTTTCACAGATTGCCTGAATGATTGTTTCATCATCAAGCACGTTTTGGAGTTCCAACAAGGTTTCAATCACAATCTTTTTCTTTTCTGCATCAATCTTTTCAATGGTTGCATTGTCCTGTGCATTGGTCATCACTTCTCTTTCAAAGTTAAAATACACATCATTGATTTGATAGTCTGTTCCATCCAATCTGTTGATTTCCTGAACAATCACTGTCACAATCTTTTTCAAGAACTGCTTCATCCTGATTTCTAGTTTATTACACTTCAAATCCAACAAAGCATATCTTGATTTGATGACCACATTGGTCACATTACCATCACCCAACTGTGCAGAATTGAATCCCATACCAAATCTATAAATATTCTTTTCGTCTTCCTGCATCTTTGCTTGTCTTGCCTGATATGGAATATCTACTGTGTGGACTTCCAAACCACCATCAGGCGAAGTTCCAATCATTTTCTTTGTCTTCAGATTCACAGCAAGTTCATCCAACGAATCGCCCTGAAATCCTTTGACCACATGAATTGGATGGTCAAAATCTGCAAGGTTATTGGAAAGACCACAGGACATCATGTCATAATCATCAATCAAGGATTTTATTGGATGCAGTCCTGACCACTGTTTTTTGTTATTATCCAGTCTGAAAAATGGAATAAATCCAAATGTGTCATAATAAATGGAATCATCACCTTCTTTGTGATAGATGACATGCGGTCTTGGATTTATTGGTTCTTTATCATCTGTTTCAAGTTTGTTATCTTCTAAAACAAAGAAATATGTTCTTTCATCATCCCAAACCTGAACCCTTGTCACAATCTTGTCATCTTTCATGATTCTGTCATCATAATAATAAATGATGTATTCTTCACCATCAGATGAATCTTTTGCAGTGACTTCCACAACACCAAGTCCATCTGCACACTCAAATGACATCTTTCCATTTCTGTTCATGTAGACATACATATATTCAAAACCTTTGGACTGTGTCCCTGTCAGAACATCATTCAATTCACAGATGAAGTCATCATCAAAGTATTCATCCAATCTTGTCTGAAGTTCAGGAATGTCTGATTTAATCAATTCATCTTTACCTGATAACATATACTGAACAGTTTGGTCAACCAACTCTGTGAAGAAAGGATGTGGAATCTTGACATTTGACCTTGTATCATCTTCAACAAGTTTTCCATCAGAATTAAAATAAAACATCCTATAATCAAGGATGTCATGTTCACCATCATAATATTTCTGACCAATCTTTGCTTCTCTTTTTCTTCCTGAAGTTTTGTCTTCACTGATAAACTTCAAAATTTCATCATTTTCCAACATTTCATTCACCACCTTTCTTCTAAAATAACCATGTATTCCCAATGATGTCATCTTCAAGTCCATACCGCATTGCATCCATTAGATGGTTGAAGTCATCAATTGGAACATTTAATTTTTTACCAAATTTGTCTTTGTCCCATGTGTAGTTGGATATTTCTGTAAGGAAGTTGACACATCTTGGATGAATGATAATTTCAAGGTCTTGAATCCACTGAATACCATTGTTGATGCTGTCCTTTCCTTTCTTTGCTCCTTTTATTCTTAACCCAAGGGATTTCAGTTCATCAATGGATTTTGGTTCAGCAGAATCACCTGTGAACTTTTCTTTTGAATAGCCCATTGATGATAGTTCTTCATATATTTTCTTATTGGATAACCCTGTTTTGTAAAGTTCATCCCATATATACAATTTCTTATTTTCCAAATCAAGGAACATTATTGGTGATGCTGTTTCATCATTGGTATAACCAAAGTCCAATCCACATCTTGTCTTCAGTCCTTTAACATCTGCAAGTGTGAACTTTTCTTCTTTCCAATTCTCATATATCAGACCATCAACAATTCCCCATCCACCAAGACCTGCAACAGCATATCTTCTTGGATTGTTCTTCTTCATTCTTTCAAAGACTTTCAAGTCTGCCTTGTCCAACCATTCATTACATAAATAATTGGTAGTCATTGCAAGTGTGTCTTCATCAGGATTGTCAAAGAATCTTTTCTTCAACCAATGGTGTTCATTCCATGGGTTGAATGTCAATGTGACCTGCTTGAATAACCCTTCAGGACATTCACCACGAATAGATTCATCCAACATGTCAAAGTCTGCTTCAGACATGATTTCATAGGCTTCTTCAATCCACATCCAACACAGACATCCTTTGTCTACTGCAATAGATGTGACTTTCAATGGGTCATCCAATCCCCTAAAATAAACCTTCTGACCTGTTGGAAGATAGGTTGCTTCAAGTGGGGACAATGTGAATGACCATAAGTGGTCACAACCAAGTCTGTGACATGCCCACTTCAAATCAGCAAAACATGAATCCTTCAATGTTCTGAAGGTTTTACGAATAACTAAAAGGTTTGCATCAGGATATTTCATCAGGTTGTAAATAAACCATAATGCAGTTGTCTTTGATTTCTTTGATGCTCGTGAACCTTTGCAAACCCTATATCTTCCTTTAAAATTCCAAAACTGTTTATATCCTTTTCCAACAATGGAAGGAAGGTGGAAATATTTCCTGTTCCTATTCAAAGGAATCACCTTCCCTTAACCTATGACATCCTTTTTCTTTACAGTGATGTGTGTCCATCAATCCCTGTGTTAGAACCCCATGATAATAAGTGCAATATGCTAATGGGTGAACTGTGAAGTTCCCATCAATACACCAATATTCATTCTTAGTTCTTGGGACTTTCTGTCTTTGCTGTTTTCTTTTTCTCTGTGCTTTTACATTTTCTCTGCTTCTTCCTTTAGTCTTCAAGGTCTTCTTCACCCCCAAAGACAGGCAACATCAGATTTACATTCATGTTAGTATCAAGGACACCCTGCATTCTTGCAAGTAGCTGAATAGCCTTGATTCTATCATTCTGTGATGCTGTCTTTGTTTTGGTAACTGCTTCAGAACATCCATCACCACATCCTTCAACAACAATCACTTCTTCTTCTGATTCCTGCAAAATGATAGATGTCAGGACTTCCTGCATCTGTCTAGCATCCAATATTTTTTCTGATTTAATTTCTGACTGCAATTCTCTTATATATGACTGAAGGTCAATTTTTGTCAATAATTTTTGTCCAATCTGCTTTGCAGTCTTTTCAGAATATCCTGCCTTGATTGCTGATTGTGTCGCATTTCCACACCCAACGAATTCTTCACAGAACATCTTCTGTTTGTCTGTCATCCTGACACCCCCTTTCAAAAATTTACATAAAAAGGACACCTGCCCTTTTCAGGGTGGTGTCCTTCACTTATTTATAATTATTACATCTTACATTTTACATCAATCTATATGAAGAATCAAAGGGATTACTGTGGGATTACTGTGGGAACTTCTCATTAAATTCCTCAAGTGCTTTTGTATGAATCTCTCTAATATAATCATACGAATATCCCATCTTATTTGCAGTATGCTTTAAAGATA
>OOBZ01002262.1_pt1 | contig 11847 bp, 25 predicted proteins | sample 1671601 | NCBI WGS metagenome assembly OOBZ01 (sample SAMN06348173, study PRJEB24527) | human gut metagenome | biome: human gut; feature: ankylosing spondylitis patient; material: feces | host: Homo sapiens | place: China | collected 2015-10
GGCGACCACCGAGATCTACACTCTTTCCCTACACGACGCTCTTCCGATCTGATTATCATAATATCTTATGTTTGTAAAAATCTCATCTTTTACTTTGTGAAAAACTATATATTTGTTGACAGCTGGAACGTAATATTTAGAGGATAAGTAGTAATCTTGATGTTCAGAAATTTTATCTGCCAGCATATATGCTAATTTGTTTTTAAAAGAATTTTCAACAATTAAACTATTTTTGAAAATAATGTTTTGAAAATTTTTATCAAATAAGTAAAAGAGATATAAAAATTCGATGGATGTACCTGGTTTGAATTTATCATTGTTCATCAAAGAATCTTTATAACCATTTACTAAATCATAATAAGAAATATTTGAAAGAATATCTTTAGCAAACTGTTCATCAGAAATGAGAAGATTGTGTTTAGTTCTTAAATGTTCAATTTGTTCTTCGTAAGTTAAAAATGGTCTATCATAAAAAATTGGAATTCCCATAAAATCCTCCAATACAACTAAAGAAGCCCCACTACCTATAAAAGATAGTGGGGCTTCAACCGGCCGCATGCGGTACCGGTGCGTTCCATGTCTAAATTTTATAGCATAGTAGATATAAAGTCAATACATTTTTATAAATAAGTGTTATAAAATTTGTTTATTAATTTCACCTTTCAAAATCTATAAAAATTATCCTACCTTGTTTTCGGATTGATTTATGTTCTCTTCATTTTTTGATTTATTTAATTCAATAAAATAGTTAATATTTGCGTTTACCGCTCCTTGCTGTTCATCAGTTAAGAGGCGGTATTTTTTTATGAGTTCTTGTTCATTAATGTTTAAATTAGTTTTTTTACCTGTTAGAGAAGAATTAAAATTTTCTGCTTTAAGTGATTCGACAGGGATATTTAGTTCTTCACATATTTTTATTACGGTTTCTACAGCAGCGCCCCCTATTGAGTTATTCAACATAGATAAAAGTGATGTATATGGAATACCAATATGCGCAGCAAAACTTTTTATATTGAAACCACGTTCTTTGATTAATGATTTTATAAATTCTTCGCGAGTCAAAGTTCTCACCTCAAAAAAAGAATAACATAGAAAACATATAATTTCAAGTTTAAAACACGAAATAATGTAATTTAAAGCTGTAAAACAGATTGACAGCAATAAAATATCGTGTTATATTACAGAAAGAATACGAAATATCGTGTTAAGGAGGTGAAATCATGTATCCTCAAATTGATATTGAACTTGTTAAAGCAAGAATGAACAGAAAAAAGTTAGCAGAGAAAAGCGGTATTTCATACAACACTTTGCTTCTAAAGTTAGCAGGTAAAAGTATTATTACTTTGGATGAGAGTTTTGCAATAAAAAAAGCTCTAAAAACGTCTTTAAGTATTGAGCGCTTATTTAAAAAAGAAAACTGTAATAAAGAAGGAGCATAAAAATGGAAAACAAAAAAGCCCTACTGTCTGGCAGGGCTGTGGAGGTGAGAGTGTGTACGCTTTACTTGCAGGCTTTACTAGTTTAATGATCTTTTTACCTTTAGCATTATATTTATATGAATTGGAAAGGTATGTGTATGCTGGTATCTGCAGTTTCTTTTGTGGTGTAGGTGCGATTCTGCTTTTTGGAGCCTTATGGAAATTGATATTTGAATTAATAACGGGGTAAATATGTTGGTAATAAATTTGTTCTTGATAGTAATGATTGTTTTAGTTTTAGTTTTTGCTGCTGGAATAATATTCTATGCAAGGCAAAAATTTGCGATGTTAATGCTAAGCTTCTTTTTTGCAGGGTTGTTGTTTGCGTCAGCTATTACTTTATTTTTGATTAGTCTGTGTGGGATTGCTGACTTGGTATTTGGTTGATTTTGTACATTAATTTAGAAGTTGTTTTAAAGGATGATTCTGGTGTATACAAGTCAACTTTTATACTTTTAGAACCGCAAGTTGTATATAAGGTTAATTTTCCGGATATATCAGCAACTTTACCAAATGGGAAAATTAGATAACCATGCCTTATTTCATATGGTGGTATAAGTAATGGCAACGAAAGCTGTTGTGTATGTAAATCTAAAGTAAAAGGATTGCCGTCTACATAAGATAACAAGTAGTTAACCCCTGAAATTTTACTATCAGTTCTTGTAGTTTTGTTTGTATTTGATTCGGTAAATATTGCATGGCTTATAGATATGGCTCTTTCAGAGTGATTTTCAAGCCTTAAATATATTAAAATTCTGGAATTAGACGGCATTTTATCGTCTTTTAAGGACAGTAACTCTAATAATTTAGCATCAGTATATTTTACATTATTAAGGTATTTAAAAATGTAGTTTGGATACGTGGAATCTTTAAAGATTTTTAGGCGAGGGTATTTTAAGTAGATTTGCCAAACTATATGGCAAAACGAAATAACTAAAGCGGATAAAGAAAATAACAAACTGAAATGATCTTTATATGTAGAAATAAAATTTAACACGTTGGCACCTCTTTTCTATATCAATTATAGCACGGAGGTTGTGAATTATTGAAAAATAAATCCCTACCAGTAGGTAGGGCAGTGGAGGTGAGAAAGTGGAGAATTTTAATGAAGTTATGGATATTGATACTGCAATAAATAAGGTGGCTGAGCAAATAAAAATTCAGCTGCAAAGTATAGTAATAATGAATGCAATACCAGATTTAATCTCAATAGAAGATAACATCTATGAACATCTTAGCAAGGAAGATGCCGAAAAAATCGCGATGCAAATAAAGACAGCCTTAATTACTTTAGCAGCAATTAAGGCTATGGGGCTTAATAAGAAATGTGTGGATTATTTACTTAAATATGGACTAATTACTCACAAATAAGAATGGTAAATAGCATATTCTGTAAGTGTTTGTAAATCTGTATTGATAATCAAGGACAGGAACCATTAAAGATTGGACAATCTTTAGTATTTCTTAAATCACATTTTGCATTATTGCAGTCAAATTTAATGCGTTTGAAATTATTGATGTTGTTTGGGTCGTTGACTTCGAAATAAACAGTAATATTTTGGCGTTGTTTACTTGTGGAGCAATATTCGTTGTGAAAACCTCTACTTCGTAACATTTTGATACCCCCTTTATAAAAATATTATATCATAAAGACATTTTTTTAATTGAACCAGGTGAGAATATGAAAAGATTTTACTTTACTTTTGGTAGTAGTGACAATATGCCCTTTGTAGGTGGTTGGGTAGAAATATTTGCCAGAGATTTAAAACAGGCTGCCAATATTTTTAAAAAGATGTACCCGAATACTTTAAATGACGAGGTATTGAATTGTGCTGATTATTATACAGAAGAACAGTTTTTGCAAAGTGGAATGGTTAAGGAAAACTTAGGCAAACGATGCCATGCAATTATCTTAGTTAATGATTTCTATAATGACATACCTAAATGTTTTAGTGTTTTGTCTTTAGAGTAACCGATGAATGGCAGGGCAGTGGAGGTGAGAAAGTATGGAGAAAAAAATATGTCCTAAATGCGGGAAAATTTTAAAAAATAATTTTTGCAGAGATTGCTTTATTAATAAGATTGAAAACGCAGAAAATGCAATAAACAATGCTCAAAAATTACAAGATAAAATTTGTAATGAAATGAAAGCAACGAAGTTTCAGGTTTTAAAAAAATTAGTCATTATCGCTGGAACCATTTTCCTCACTGGGGCTATCATCGGATATTGGTTCAGTAGATGGCGATTCGTTTAAGAGCTTAATTTCATCAATTGATGACTTTAATTGTTTGTCAATTTGAGAATCTGTTGGCTGATTTAACTGATTTAATAATTTAAATTGTACCATGGAACCTTTTTGTATTTGGTCAGAAATCATAATAGCACTTGTTATGAGTCGTTGTTGATCTTCAGCAGATAGATTATTAAAATACTTTTCATTTGCAATTGAATTTCTGATAAGTGTCTGCATAATGTCTGTTAATTGCACATTGGACTCTTCTAATAAATTTATTGCTTTCATTCTTTTGTAAGCTTTGAATGTCTCAATAGCTTCTATAATGCAAGTTTTTATTAGAGGAATTAAAATTGTAAAAGCTTCGATAAGTTCTTGTCCAGATATTGAAAAATAAAACCATTCAGAGCCACTTTCTACTCCTTTAAATGTAACAGTCCCTTTGAAGTTTGGAATATTGCTTATTTGATTTAGAGAAGTAATTATATTTTTGGAAAAAACCTTTAGATCAAGTAATTCTTGTTCTTCATCAGGAAAAGAGAAACATAATGTATTAGATTCAAATTTTGGCGCTGTTTCGTTGTAAATGAACTCAATAACCGATATTTTCGCTTTAATACTTACAAATACAGATATATACAATCTATAAATGTTTTCTGGTATTAAAACGGTTTCTGCAAAAATATCTAAATAATTTTCTTGAGAAGAAATACGTTTAATATCTTCTTGAAAAATACTATATTTATTTAATTTATGAAGAGTAGAATTTACTTCTACCATATTTTTTATTAGGTAGTTGTTGGGATTAGTCATCTTAGTAGATGTAGATGTAGATATAGATGCTTTTTTCTCTGCAACGAATTTAAGTTTCTCTGAATATGATTGTAATTCTGTATAAAGTTCTGATAAGCGCATAAATATATTCCTTTCTATGGTTTTTTATTAAGTATTATACCATAAAAATTATTGTTACAAACTGAGAGCAACCAAGTTGATATGAATTTGTCTACAGCCTGTAAAATAGCTGATATTTTCAATATACCATTGTCTCATATAAGAAATTATGAGGAAGCTTTGGCAGCAAATAAATAAGCCCTACCGATAGGTAGGGCAGTGGAGGTGGCAAAAATATTAAAATTTGCACAGCTTATTGTTATTACTTGGCTTATTACTAATCTAGCAAATCATTATTATAAGCATTTATATACTTTGAATGAGCCTGTTTATAGATCAACAATAAGCTATCAGTTTTTAAAAAGTATAGTGATTATATCGGTGCTATATTTTGGTGGATTTTGGAATACTTTAGGCGATTTGGCAAAAATGATAATTGTTTCTTGGATCATATCAAGATTAACTGTTTTTTCTTTTATACAAAAGGAAAAAGTTAATAAATATGACTTTATAAATGAAGTATTGGCAACAAGTTTTATCATTTTTGTTTTATGGCTGGGAAAGTTTTGGAATAGCCTTTAGTTGTCAGAACAACATATAGATTTAAATGCAATTCCTAGAGGTGTTATGTTACCCGGTTGAGTGAATGGGTATAGATTTGCTTGTCCGTAATGATTGCAAGAATTCTTGTAATGTTCTGTAACAAGGTATTTATTGATTGTTTCCTGATGATTACCGCCAATTAGTACATTGCCAAAATTATTTTGAACAGTTATTAAACCTAAACGGCAAAGATTACTTGTGGAAGAGGTGAGTAAAATTGTTAGGACTTAAAGAGTTTGCAGAAAAAGCAGGTCTTTCTTATAACGGTGTCCGGCGTATGGCTTTGGCTGGTGAAATACCTTGTATTCGTATCGGCAATAGGTACAAATTTGCTGAAGATGCGCTGGAAGTGGCAGCGGAAAAACAGACTGCCAGACGACAGTCAGAAGCGGAGATGAAAAAAGTAAGGGCTGAACGTATGTACTATGCCAAATGCAACAGAACAAAGAAATTTGACTTGGATGAATTTCGGCAGAAAATGATGCAGCAAATGAGAGAGAGGTATGGCGGATGAAAGCGATTGGAATTGCATTGTTGATTGCGGCAGCGTTGTTATGCAGCGGATTAAATACTGAATATGTAAAAACAGAAGCACATTATACAGTACAGCCGGGAGATACCTTATGGTATATTGCAGGACAATATTTCAATAAGCAGGACAAAGAAAGTCATTTCGGTGAGTTTCAATGTAAGATTAGGGAAGCTAATGCTGCTAAATTTGCTGGTAATCGTCGTCTGCAGCCTGGAGATATCCTTGTTATTCCTTTAGAAATAAAAAAAGACCTGCGCCATAACAGCACAGGTAAACACTAATAAGCAATTACATTATAACACAGAGGTAATAAAAATGGGAGATATCGTAGATTACCATGTATATAAAGTTGAGATTTCTGGCGGCATAACCGTAGATTACAGCATCCAACAGCTAAATGGTAGTGAGCGCCGTATGAGAGTAAAGCTGTATGAGAAAGCGCATGAAGACTTTTATAAGGCGTATGAAGCAGTAAAAGAATGTTTCTGTCAGATGATTGGCTTGCCGTTAGTTGATGCAGAAACTGGAGAAAAACTGGAAGTAGCTTTACGAAAAGTTACTTTTGTTAGTAAGACAGACTACGGGCAAGGCATGAAGATTACTGCCGAAGTCAAAGGCATAATGAAACATAGCGTCCCAATGAAGTTTACCACGTTGCCATACTATGAAACTGCTTTAGCCAGATTTTCTACGGGAGAGTTGACGGCATGTGGTAGCGAGATATATTGCCATGTTCAACAATTAACAGGCTTTCAGCTTGCTGCCATGAAAAGATTTCAACAAGAAGCATTTTATTATGCGCAGTACGGCAAAAAAGAACAACCCACATTAGAAGAAGCTGCCGAAGGCTATTTTTTGGAGCAAGGTAACAATGAGTGATTTTGTAAAAATCTATAAATCACATGGACTTACATTGCATAACTGCCCTATATGCAGGCTTTCTTCTGGAATGCAGCACCATTGGGACGGTAATTCCTTATTCCTGTACTGTGCTAATGGATGCGGTAGCGTGGAGGTAAAACGTGAAGGTGAAATGACGGCAGAAGATATGATCATCGAAGCCGTAAACCGGTGGAATGCCGGAGAGTGGGAATAATGATTACTGAAAAAGATGTAATTGATGCCTGGTTATATTGGCGCAAAATTGGACTGATACCGCCTGCAGTAGAAAACAAAGCTGAATTTATAAGCCACGTAAAAGTGATACATAAACATTTTGCTAAAACAGCAAGGCACGTATTTAAGGTAGCTGTAATTGCTGCTGGCAGAGGAAATCACCGCTGGCCAATAATGCTAGATATTGAACTGGCTATTAAATTACAAGAGGATGTGTAAGTATGAGCAGTTTAGCACGTAAACAGCGCAGAGCTTTACTTAAAAAGAATATTGGCCAAAAGGCTATTTTGAGTGAAGAAGAATACAACCAGTTATATGATGCCATCAGGAAAGATGTATGTCAGCAGGTGGTATATAAAATACTGGCTGTAGCCATAGGTATTTTGGATAAAAGCTATGGAAAATTAAAACCACGTAATACACGGTTTGAGGTGTTTTTAAAAGAGTATAAACATGAGCTTGAACTTTTGGAAGCACCTACACTTTTGCAAAACGAGTATGAAGAACGACTAAAGAAAGTAGGTGTTGAAATAAAATGGTAGGAACTGACTGGATTGAAATGTATAACAAATGCCGGTTGCGTGACCTGGGATTTAAAGGAATGAGCGCATACCAGCAGGCAGAAAAAGTTTTAAAGGAATATGCGGAAGGTAAGCGTGGTATTAGTACATTTTATGCGGAATGTCACAGAGTGATGCTGATTGAACGTAAGATTTGGCAGCAGGAAAGCGGTTTTATAGCTCAACAGCTGCCGGAAGTATTATTTAATGCAATGGAACGATTTGATAAAGCTATTGAAAATGAATTGGAGCATCCAAGTAAAGGTTTAAGAAAGCAACGACAGCTGCGAGGCAGAAGACGATGGCGTAAACAAAGGTAATTAGAGTAATGAGAAGATGGATGGTGGGTACAGTTGAAAGTCAAAGAGCTTATCGAACATCTTGGAAGTTTAGATCAGGATAGAGAAGTAAGACTTGAAGATGAAGACGGACAGACCTTTGAAGCAACCATTGTTTTTGATTGCAAAGACTTTAAAAATGGTGAGAGGTTTGTGGTTGTTAAATAAGGCTGCACTATATACAAGCAATGGCGCAGAACAAAATTCTGGGAAGTATAGGCAGCCTTTATTTTATAAGAAGGTAGATGTTTGGAAAGGATAATATTTCAATGGAAGTTTGCTGGCGTACAGGTTGGTATGTATTGGCTTATGCAATACTTGCACCTTCATACTGTTGTCCTGAAAAGCATACTGTGAGTATATGCACGCGGGCAGCAGAAAAAAGGTATGCGTTACAGAATGGGTAACAATGGGGTTATTTAATGAAATGGTAGCAATGAGAGCTGTATTAGGTAACAAAAAAGCTGCAGATTTATATGGTATAGACCCGAGTAATTTTTGCCATATGATGAAGAAGCATAGATGCAAGAAATGGTGGGCTAATTAAATATAATGACTCGTTGGGATTATTTACCGGAATATGTAAAAGTTAAAAAGCATGGCAGCAGTAGTAATACTGCTGCCGTTCCGTATAAAGAAGCTAAATATAAAAATTTAAAAGTAGAAATTGACGGGATAAAGTTTGACAGTAAATTCGAAGCTGAGTTCTATTTCGGAGAATTGCAATGGCTTGTGGCAGCGGGAGAAATAACGAAAATTGAAAGGCAAAAAGCATATCTTCTGCAGCCTGCTTTCAAATATCAGGGTAAAACTATCAGGGCTATACATTATGTAGCTGATTTTGTTGTTACCTATAAAGATGGCAGAGAAGAAGTTATAGACACTAAAGGTTTTCAAACCAAAGACTACCTGCTGAAAAAGAAACTTCTATTATATAGATATCCTGAAATTAACTTTAGAGAGCAACATCAAAAATGAAATTTATTTTCAATAATATATAGCAAAAATGGGAGGTGAAAAATGCCTCCCAAAACCTTGATTAAGTATATTATTTTGACGACCTGTATCAGAAAGATGGTGATCTGATGGCATATGTAAAAAGAACATGGGTTACCGGTTCGGTAATTGAAGTAGAAAAATATTTCACATTCACTTACAAAAATAATAAAGTAACCAGAATGCCTAAAGTGAATCAGACACCGGAAGCAATGCAAAAGGTTAACGAAAGAAATGCTGTTAAGAAATTACGCAGGTTACTTAATACTAACTTTGGTCATAATGATATGCATTTAATTTTGACTTATGAAATGAGTAAAAGACCAGACTGCAAAGAAGCTGCTAAAAAAGACATTGAAAAATTTTTACGCAATTTAAGAAAAAGATATAAAAAATCAGGATATGAATTACGGTATGTATCTGTAGCTGAATATGGCAAGAGAAGCATTCATTTTCATTTGGTAATAAATAAAGGCATAAGCATAAATGAGATTGCAGAAACTTGGCCACATGGAAGAATTCATATACATCCTTTGGACAATAGTGGAGATTATTCTCAGCTGGCTGAATATCTTATTAAGCAAACGAGAAAAACTTTTAATGATCCAGACAGAGCAATCTATAAAAAAAGATGGAGCAGTTCAACCAACCTCAAACAGCCAGAAGCAATCGTGGAAGTTGTCAAATCTGAAAGCTGGAAAGAAATGCCTGTTGCTCCTGCTGGATATTATCTGATTACAGACAGTATCTATACTGACGTATCAGATTTAACTGGCTATCCGTATCAGTATTACAAATGCATTGCTATAGACAATAATGCACAAGAAAGGATGATGAAAAGATATGGAAAAAGAAAAAGAAAAAATAATAAATCATGCTGTAAGCACAGCAGTAGAAGAAACAATGAAAAGTATGAGCCAAAAGCCTAAAAATATTTATAAGCAGACAGAATCATTACCTATATTAAGTTTTTAGTCGATCCGATTTCTATAGTTGGAGGTGGTATAGTGACCAAAGATGAATTAAAAAGAACACTTAAGTCAGCATGGCTGCTGCATAAGCAGATAGAAGAGCATTTATCTGAGTTGCAGGAGCTTAGAAGCTTTGCTTGTAAGATCACACCGGTATATAGTTTAGTGCCGGGAGGCAGCGGCAGTGGTCAGAAGCTTGAGAATAATATTGCTAAGATAGCAGACATAGAAACCTTACTTCAAGATGAAACTGATAATTTTTTAAAAAGCCTGCAGGAAGTACGGGAGTTAATTAAACTGATTGATGATCCCATGCAGAGATTGATACTGCAGAAGCGTTACCTTAATTACCAGAAGTGGGAAGTGATAGCTGCAAATTTAGGGTATTCGTGGCGTAGAGTGCATCAGTTACATGGAGAAGGATTGAATACAATATTGAATAATGTGCTATAATAAATTAAATATAAAAATTAGGAGGATAATATGGTTAACTTGAGTGAAGGCGCGATAAAGGTATTACTAGATGTATATAATGCAGACGATTGTATTAAAGGATATCCCAGAAATGATTATATGAGCCAAATTGTTTCTGAATTAGTGAAATATAAATTTATTACGCCAACAGTACCTATAAATGGTATTAAATCTACGATAGTTACTATTAGATTAGAGCCAAATGGGAAAAATATATTGAAATGTTAGATAAACAAGAGAAATAATAATAAAAGCCGTTGACTTTAAATGTTAACGGCTTTTATTATGAATATATATTGCGAGGTGCGTTGGTATGGTTAATAATATAGAACTAGTAAAAGATTTATGTAAATCCATGTTTACTGATGGGGTTTGCATAAATAAAAAATATCATAAGTACTTTAATCCAGAGAATACAGAATATTATGTACCTCGTGGAAATAAACGTGAGATAACAATATTATTTAATAATAAAGTGTTTAAAGCTGATTATAGATATGAAGGAACTCAAGATAAGAAAAGGCATAATGAAAGTATTAGATTTAAGGATAGTATAAAAAAAGAATTTCAGAATGTTTTCCCTAATATGGTAGGAAAGATAAAAATAAGTGTAGGGGAAAATCTAAACGAGATTGTTATTGAACCATTGCATAAAACAATTGATTATAGTGAAAAACTAATTTTAGAAGATTATAATGTGAAAGAAGGTGAGATTTCAGAGAAAATTATAAAGAGTATTAAAAGATGTGGTACTTTAATAAAAAAAGCTAAAAGTATATTTAAAAAGAAAAATGGCTCTTTAAAATGTCAAATATGTGGATTTGACTTTGAAGAGGTATATGGAAAATTAGGAGAAGATTATATTGAAGGACATCATATTATTCCTTTAGCAAGTCGTAAAGAAGAGTGTATTTCAAGGATAGAAGATATAGTACTGGTTTGTGCTAATTGTCATAGAATGTTGCATAGGAAAAAGGGAATAACAATTGATGATTTGAAAAAGTTATGTAAGAGCAAATAATAAAAACATTGCATAGAATTTCATACTAAAAATATGATATAGTTATACTAGCGAAAGCGATAAACAAAGAAGCCGTTGGCAGTGATGTCAGCGGCTTTTGTGTTATAATATAACCATCTAATAATGGATGGTGAATGTGTTGGATTGGACGCAATTTATAGTTAATGTATTGACTAGCGGTGCTGTTAGTGCTGTTGTGAGTAGTTTATTTTCAGAATGGCAAAAGCGTAATGATTATAAACGTGATTACTACAAAAAGATAATAGATCATCGTATAGAAGCGTATGAAAAATTATCTATTTATTTAGATTCAGTTTGGACAAAGAAGCGCAGTACAGCTTTAAAACATGAAGCTGAAATATATTCATGCTTTGAAAATGAAGAAACTTTAAGAAACGCTCATCAACTGTTATTTAATTATTGTCCTGGAATTCACTGGTATTCTGAAAATGTCTATCAAAATTATTATATTCTAGCAAGATATTTAGTAGATACCATAGATATCTTGAATGGAACTAAAGAAGGTAAAGCAATTCAAGCGCAAAATCATAGTGTTGTATTAAATGATTATATTGCAGAAACGATAAGATCGGAAGAGCGTCGTGTAGGGAAAGAGTGTAGATCTCGGTG
>OOBZ01002277.1_pt1 | contig 11821 bp, 9 predicted proteins | sample 1671601 | NCBI WGS metagenome assembly OOBZ01 (sample SAMN06348173, study PRJEB24527) | human gut metagenome | biome: human gut; feature: ankylosing spondylitis patient; material: feces | host: Homo sapiens | place: China | collected 2015-10
TTCCCTACACGACGCTCTTCCGATCTGATCTTCAGCACGTCCCCGGAATCCGTCGTGAGGATCACATCCTCGCCGTTGCGGATTTTTCGGTTGATGTAGCCCTCAATTTGATCCGCCCAGCTGTTAGGATCATTCCCGAAAATCACCTGCCGGTCAGCCTGCACATACTTTTTCCCGTCCGGCAGAACTACGATCGTGCCCCTGCCTTCCGGCGGTCCCGTCGTCTCCTGCTGCGCCTCTGCCCTCCGGGCCGGGGCGTTTCTTTCTGTCTCGGCGCGCACGGCCTCCTGCACCGGTGCGTCGCCGGAGAACCAGTTCAGTCCTGCGTAAGCGTCCGCCGCGATCTCCTCGGTGAGCAGCCGCTCGATCTCGTCCTCGCTCATGTTCTCAAAATCGTAGATGCTCGCGTAGGCGTCGCGGTAGCTCTCATACATCGCGTCGTATTCCTCGGCGGTCATGCTCTCGCGGATCACCTCGTCCGACGTCTGCAAAACCTCCTCGGAGATGTAGTTGTGGAACAGCTCGTGCCGCACCAGCGCCTCCGGGCTGATGGCGTTGCCGCGGCTGTCCACGGCGTCCACGCGGAAGAACACCCTCCCGCTCTCGGTATAGGCGTTCGCATAGCCGTTGTTCACCTGAATGGCTCCGCGCACCGCGACCGGCTCGATATTGTTCGCCGCGAGAAGATTATACGCTCTCGCCGCGTCCCCGCCGAGCCTCTGCGCGTCCACGACGGTCACGGCCTCCGTGCCGCCGTTTCGGATTCCGAGCTGCGCCGGGGTTACTTTCCGTAGATCCGCCTGCGCGTCCGCTCCCACGCCTCCCGGAATTTCCGCTCGGCCTCCGGCGAGAGCTTGCGCTCCTCCTTCTGCGGCAGCTTGTCCGCCGGTACGGAGATCATAAGACCCGTTTTCTCGTCCCTGATAAGCACTCTGTTCATTGTTCATTTCCTCCTGAATGTTGATCGCCGCCGCGGGCGTCGTGCTGATTCCTTCGTTCTGCGCCTTCTGCGCGCCCACAGGCGCGTTTTGCACCCCGGCAGTATAAGTACCTTCCTGCGTGCCGGAACGCCCGCCCGCCTCCATCTGCTGCGTCAGATACTCCGCCGCGCGCTTCATATCTTCCTTCGTGCCGATCTTCCGCCGGAGATCGTCGGCGTTCTCCGCGTCGGTCAGCTCGGCCAGCGCGTATATAACGCCGGGGTTTTCCGTCTGCGCGTCCTGCATCATCTGCACAACGTTCTTCGGCGTGGTGTCCAGCCGCTCGGCTGTCTGGTTGATGTTCGCGCGGTTCGTGCTGTACTGCACGCTGCTCGACCCCAGTGTTGCCAGCGCGCCGCCGAGGAACGAAAGCCCCTCCTGTCCGAGAACGGCAAGCACGGTCGCAAGCTCCGCGTGCTTCTTCTGCCAATCCGTGCCGCTGGTCCGGTAGTATTCGAGCATTTTCGGGATCCCGCTCTCTTCCGTGCCGAACGCCGCGTCGATCGCAAGGTTTATCACGCCGTTCGCCGCGTCCGACATGACCTCCTCCATGCCCTCAGGGATCATCGTGAGCGCCATGCTCTTCACGAAGCTCAGCGGGTTTGCCTTGATCTTTCGGATGACCCATTCTCCGCCGACCGCTTCTGAGGCGTACTCAATCGCGCCGCGCGTCAGACCGAGCGCCAGCGCTCCGGCGTTGGAGTATCCCTTTTCCTTGCTCTCGGCGATGGACAGGGAAGCCGCCTCCGAGCTCATCAGCGCCGAGCCGAGAATGTTCGTCGCCTTCATCAGCGTGTCGCCGGTAAGCCCCACGGCCTCGCCGATGCCCTTGGCGACAAGCGCGTTCATCGCGCTGTCCGCGGCGCTCATCGCCGTGTTGTAGACAAAGCTCCCGACCTTGCCGCCCATCCCCGGATTCGTTTCCTCGATGTGCTGCGAGGTGTCGGCGCGGAGATCCTGCGTGATGTTGCTCGCCTGCCGCCACTTGGAATAGGGGTTGATCTCCTGCCCCTTCGCCGTGCGCACCGCATCGTCCGCCATGGCGATCATGCTCGTGATCGTCCGAGTAGGCTGCGCCGCAACGGTCATGGCGCTTGCCAGCGTCCGCGTCGCCGCGTTCTTTCCGAGCGCCTCCGTCGTCGCCCGGTTCGTGCCGGTGTACCACTGCTTGTCCAGCTCCGGCTCAAGATCGCTCAGATAGGCATTCGCCGCTTTTTTCCCCTGCGTAGCGTATAGGTAGTTGTATACGCCGATCTCATCATCGGTCATGAAGGCGTATTTCCCGTAGTCCTGCCCGCGCCCCTGCGCCTGCTGCACGTCGGACTGCGCGCGGAAGTTCCCGATGTTGTTGATGTAATCATACCGGGCGTCGCCGAAGAGCTTCCTCTTGCTCTCGCCGCTTTTGGAAAGCTCGGTATAGTCGCTCGCTTTGAGAATATCGGCATACTTCCCGGAGCCGGTCGAGCTCGCCCGGTCATCCGCCTTTCCGTACACGCTGTTGAAAACGACGCTCGTGCCCTTCGCCGCATTCCCGCTCTTCATCTGCGCCGCCGCGTCGGCGTATGGCGTCCCGCCGTTGGCCTCGATGCGGCTTGCAAGCGACGGCTTCTGCTTTGCTGCGGCGTCAGCGTAGAGCGTCGGCTGCCCGCCGTTCTGCGCAATGCGGTTTGCGAGCGACGGCTTTTTATTCGCCGCCGCAGTATACAGGTTCTTCTGAGTGTCCGAAGAGACAGCCGGTTTTCCGGCTGTCTCTTTTCCGTAGATTCTTTCCGTAAGGCTCATTTTCTACCTCCGAGAATTTGGCTGTAAAAGTCGCCCTCTGTGATCAGTCTCCCTCCGGAGACGGGGCCTTTTTGCGTTGTGTTTTTCTTCATCGACGCATAGGCGTTATCCAGCCCGCTGCTTATCGCCGCTCGCTTTGCCGCCTCCGCCTGTGCCGTCGTGATCGTTCCCGCGGCAGCTTCCTCGTCGAGTGCCTTGGCGATCTGGCTGTACGGTGTCCCGCCATTTTTCAGCTGTATCGCTTCGCTCAGAAGATCTCTTCCGTTCGCCTTCTGCTCAGCGCTCGGCGTGTTGTTTTTCCCGCCGCCGGAGCCACTGTAAGAGCTGTACACCGGCTCCGGCGTCTTGACATACCCCAGCGTCTTCGCCAGCTCCGGATTCGCCGCGATCCACGCCTTCTGCATCTGGTCGATCTCGCTCTGCGTGTAGCCGAGCCCAAGATAACCGGAGAAGTCGCCGTACTGCGCCATGTTCTGCGCCTTCGTCGCGGCGTCCTGCTGCTGCTGAAGAATGAGATTCATCATGTTCGCGTAGAGATTCTGCTGCGCCTGCGCGTTTGCCTGATCCCGCGCGGCGTTCGCCTGATACTCTGCATCCGCGCCCTGCTGCCGCAGCTGCATAATGGCAGCGATACGCGCGGCTTCGTTCTCGTTCAGCCGCTCGCCGTAGGCCGTATCCAGCCCCAGCCTGGCCGATTCGCTCATGCCGCCGCTGTAGCCTCTCGCTGCCATCTCCTGCGGCAGCACGCGCAGCGATTCCATGTAGTCGCGGTAGAGCTGTTTGTTGAGACTGCCGTACTGGTCTCCGAGCTCGCCGACGCCCTTCTCCGCCTGCGCGAGCGCCCGCTCGGCGGCGGCCTTCGCCGCGTCGTTGTTGGCCTTCACCGCGTCGTCGTACATCTTTTGGTACTGGTCGCGCAGCTCGTCCAGATACGTCCGCTGCGGCTCGCCCGGCGTCTCCTCCGGCGTTCCTTCCGTCGTGCCCTTCTGCGCGTCGCCGTTGGGGTCGATGTACGTCACCTTGCCGCCGCCGGACGTGCCCGGCTGCGTCGGCGTCGTGGTCGGCTGCCGCGTTCCGTTCTGGTTCGGCAGGCGTCCCGCTCCGGCCATAGCGCCGGTTATCGCTCCGCTTGCCGCATTCGCCGCCGTCGCGTTCATGCCCGTCTGGTCATAGAGCCCTTTTCGCGGCGGCGCCGCTGCGCCCGTCCGGTCGGGATCGATGGTCCCCTGCAGAGACGAGCTGTTCGCGCTCCCGCTTTTCGCCGCAGCGGCAGCCGCGGCGTACTGGTTATTCGCAGCGTTTCTCGCCTCCTGGTTTTTCAGCGCATCGGCGTACAGCAGCTCGTCCCCGGTCGCTGGCTGCTTGTTGGCCTTCTTGTTCACCCAATCCCAAAAGTTAGCCATCCTTCTTCTTTCCTCCCTGATACCGAACGCACTTCGGGTTGCGGCACTCCCATTCCGCCGCGTTCTTTTTCGTCATCTCAATGCCGCATTTCGGACACTTCATGCCGTCGGCGCACCTCCCAGCAGCGGCAGCGTCTGCGCCCCCGGTATCGCTCCGCCGGCGGCCGCCTCGCCGAGCGCTCCCGCTCCGCCGCCTCCGGCGGATTCCGGCATAGCCGGTACGGCGAACCTCTGCTGCCATTCGTTGATGATCTCCTGCTTGCCCGGCAGATCGATGAGCTCAAGCTGCGCGGCAAACAGCTTCCAGTTTTCCGCCGTGATCTGGCTCTGCGTGAGCGCCTGCAGCGCCTGCAGCGTCTGCGCCTTGCCGTGGGCGATGCTGTCGCCCGCCGTGATCGTCACGTCCACGCGCGGGAAGTACTGCCACTCCTCGCGCACAACGTTTCCGGCGGCGTCCAGCACCTTCGGCATGACCGCCATGAAGCTGTCGGCGTTGAACGGCATCGCCTGCGGCGTGCGGTCCTTCATCTCGTCCGCGCCGATGAACAGCATTCGGTCGTCGTCAAAGAACTCGAGCGCCAGCCAGTCGAGCAGCTCATACAGCCGCTCAAACCCGGCGTCGCGGTCCGCGCCCTTGATGTCCGCCTGGCTCTGCGCGTCCTGCCGCATCATCGCAAGGCCGGTCGCCGTCGTGACCTTGGTCGTTTCTTTTCCCTGATTGATGTCGTAGTTTCGGCTGGCGCGCTCGATCTGGCTTTTGAAGAACTCCACGCCCATCGCACCGTTCGCAATGCTCTGCAGTCCGCCGAGACGCTTCACGCCGCCCATGCGGTTCTGCTTGAGATGGATCACCGCGCCCGGCTCGTTGGTGAACTCCTCGCCGTCGGCAAGCGCGCTGTCCTCCACGAGGATGATATCGTTTGCGAGGAACGTGTCGTTCAGAATGCTCATGGCGAGCTTCCGGTCGGCGGCGTCCACAAGCTCGAGTATCGGCATGAGCTCGCTTTTGTTCCAGAAGCGGTTCTCGTCCTGAATGCGCCAGTAATGCACGAACGGGAAGAGACTGTTCTGCTTGCATGTGCGTTTCCAGTAGTTCGGGATGTACCGCAGCTCGCGCCCTCCCGCGAGGATCGAGCACGCCACAGCTCCGGCAGGGACGGTCTCGCCGTCCTCCTCCGTGTCGCACGGCTGCCGGAACCAGTGCTCGAGCACCTGTACCGTGTCGTCCAGATCGTTGATGGCCGTCGTGAGATCGAATACGCCGGCGCGGGAAACGTAGTCCTCCGTGAGAATGTCGTCCGCCGTCAGTCCCAGCTCCTCCAGCTCGCGGCGGAACACCTGGCAGAACTTCACCTTGTGCATCGTGTACACATAGTCCACATACTGCCCGTCTTGCAATCCGCCGTCGCGGATGGCCGGGTCTGGGAAGATGGCCTCCGTCGGTATGTCCCGGATGCGGATGTCTCCCTCGTTCACGCCGCAGCGCATGTCCCGATCCCAGTACGCCTTCCAGAACGCATCGCCGAGCTTGAGAAGCCGGCGCTCGTTGCGTGTATTCATATCGGAGAGCCGGTTGTTCTCGATGATGTAGCGCACGGCAAACTCGCGCTGCTTCGCCTTGGCGCTGTCGAGATCGTCGTCGCGCCCGCGAAACTCCGGCTCCGGCACATTCGGGTTGATCTGCGTCTCCACGAGGATGTACGGATCCGGCATGTTCGCCGGGATCCACGGAACATCGTTCGCCCGGCAGTACTCGACCATCTCCTTCGTCGCGTCGTGGATGCCGTTGTAGTAGTCGTTGCACTTCTCCCACTCGATCTCCACGGCGGTGCGGGCGTTCTTCGCCCGGCGGAACAGCGCGTCCGCCGTCTCCTCGCGCATCTCGCGGCTGGAGTAGTCGTACCCTACGATCACCCGCTCATTGCTCTGCTTCTTTTTTCGCATGTTATACCCCCAAGATACGGTTCACCTCGTCCTGCACGGCTTTAATGAACCATGCGGCGAGCGCGTCTTTGCGAGCCTGCCCGTTTCCCCACTTCCCGTTGATGACCTCGCAGGCCGTTTTGGTGATGAACGGGTCAACCGTCGTCTCCTCGGCGGGCTTCTCCGGTTCAGGCTGCGGCGTCGGTGCCGGTGCCGGTTCAGGCTGCGGCTCTGCGTCGTCGGCTTTGCTCGCAAAGTCGGGAACGCCGTAACCTCGGATGAAGCGGGCGTTCACGGCAAGACTGCGCGTTTTGACGGCGTTGTCGCAGTTGCCCTCGATGATGGTCATCGTCTGACCGTCGCAGGCAGTCACGATGCCGACGTGGTCGGGCTGTCCGGCATTGTCGCCGTACCCCGTATCCTGCCAGTCGTAAAAGATCACGTCACCCGGAGACGGGATATAGGCGTCATCCTCCGCCCAGCGGCCAATCTCCTGATAAAGACGCACCATGCCCGGGCATCCGCACTCGGTCGGCATGATGTCTCGCAAACCGCACTGCAAGGATACGGTGGACACGAACGCCGCGCACCACGGCCAAGAGGCGAGCATCCGCGTGCCTCTGGGAAGCGGGCGCTGGGCGTTATAGATGTCCAGCATCTCCTGATGCTTGGTGCTGTACTCGCGCGTCCCCAGCCACGCGAGAGCGGTGGACACGACTTTCTGTCGAAGTTCGGTTTCTGTCATTACGTTACCTCCGTTGTTGGTGTGTAGTTCGTCTTTGTTACGGTGTTCACGACACGACCGATGGCAAACCGTGCCGTGTCGCCGCACGTGAGATGGGTGGCGTTATCCTTGCCCACTGTGAGCACTATTTCTCTCCTCCTTATGGATTGGCTTTGACAAGGGCTTCTTGCGCCGTTCCGTTGACATTCAGCAGAACGCGCGTCACTTGTTTTGCCGCGCCGTTCACGTTCAAATACAGAATATCGCCGACCGGCTCCGGTACGGTGAGAGTGACCGGGCTGTTCGCCGAAGTCGGTTTGTGCCCGCTGGTCATTCCGGCGGTTACCGTTTCACCCCTATAGGACGACGGAAGCGTGTAGTAATACGTTGCCGCCACATAAGCATCACTGCCGTAGTTGTATGATTCTAACGGGCCGAACTCGTTTTCCGTACCGTTGTTGCCCCACGGGCCATACGCTGCTTTGTTCGCCGGTCCCCAGCTCATTATTGCCTTGGACCACATCTTGATCCGGACGCAGATGGAGTTGTCGGAAAGGCGGGTCACGGCGCATTGCGACTTATAGGCGTAGCCGTACTTTCCTTTGTTGTACATGTTGACCCATTCGCCGGATACTTCCTCGCTCCAACCGACGACGTTTGTTGGCGCTACAGTGCTGAACGTTCCCATTCCGTTCACCTCACACAGAATACTGTAGGTATATATCGCCCGGCTGCCACTCGGCGGGCGGCGTTTCGCTCGTCCCGGTGTAGATCATTCGCTCGGCGTATGTTCCGGAGATGATCCAGATGTTGTTATCGATCTTTTTGAGGTCGATATACTTTTTCGCGGGCACGGCGATGGAGCCGGTCGCGCTCTCCGTCTGCCCCTTGGCGACGTTGACCGGCGTGCCGATACCCTCCCACTCGAAGGTGAACGGGTCGTTCGCAAAAATCCGCGTCTGCCAGTTCGGCGGCAGCAGCGCCGAGACCGCCGCGGTCAGCTTGATCGTCATGGACGTTCCCCACACCCAGACGAGGGCGTTTCCCCACGCGAGATCGGGCGTTGAGCCGGGCGTGCTAATCGCGAGCTCGGTGCCGAAGCGCGCGTCGTTCGTCAGCTGGGCGACGCCGACCGTCTTGTCCGCGATCTTCTCCGCCGTCACCGCGCCCGGTGCGATCTTCTGCGCCGTCACTGCGCCCTGCGCGATGTGCGTTGCGAGCACCGAGAGCGCCGCGAGCTTCTCCGTCGTCACCACCGCCGCGCCGAGCTGCGCCGTGCCGACGCTTCCCGCGCCGAGCTTCGTGCCGTCCAGCACCGGGATCCTCGCCGCGTCCAGAATGCCGGAATTTATATCTCCCGCGCCGTGCGTATGGCTCGCCGCCGCGCCGCCGAGAGCCACGGCCGTCACCTCCGCGGCGAGCTTTGCCAGTGTGATGCTCCCGTCCGTAACGCTGCCCTGCGTCACGTCCTGCATCGCCTGTACGATCTGCTCAAGCGCCGTCTGTACGTTCCCCGCCGAAAAGCCTGGGATCGTCGTGATGCCGAGCTGCGCTGCGGCAGTTGTGCCGGTCAGCTCGTCGAGTAGGGCGTTGAAGCGCTCTTTCACCACCGCCGTCACCAGCGCGTCGAATACCTTCTTGTTCTGCGCCGCCGTGCCGGTCAGCTTGTCTGGCCGGCTCTGCACGCCGTTCGCGGCGATGGCGGCTTCCGTGATCTTCTGTTCCTGTATGCTCATGTCTTCACCTCTTCGCGTAATTGCCCGTCACATAATGCTTTGTGATCTGGAATATGCCGAACCCCTCGTTCGGCTCCTGGTTCCGGACGATGATCTGCAATCTCTTGTAGTTCTTCACCTTGCGGTTGAGAAAGATCTCCTGCGGGCTCTCGTCCGTGTTGAACGTGATGCGCTCAAAGTCGATGTCGGAAAAGTCCAGAATGTCCATCGGCTTTCCGGCTACCTTCTTCTCGTGCCCGCCGGTGCGGTCGGCGCGGATATACACCTCGGCGCTCGAGCGCGCATACGGCTTGATCGTCACGCAGCAGCCGCGCTTTAAAAGCGTCTTGAGCACGGCGGGCGTGCCGTCATCGTCATACTTCGTCGCCCACACGGCGGAGATGGCCGCGCCGTCGTCGCTGTAGCGGCTCATGTCCTCGATGTCCGTGTTTAGCTTGCAGATCCGCCCGTCCGCCGTGCCGAAGTACAGCGATTCCTCCGCGCCCGCTCTCCGGTTGAGCCAGCACGCGGCGGGGATGTTCTCAAAGTAGTAGCCCTCGTACACATAGTCGCCGAGCGCCGCGCTCCGGTAGGTCTTGTTCTGCCGCCCGTCCAGCGCGTAGACGTGGCCGTTCGGGAGAGCGAGCATATACATGCCGTTCCATATCACCGCTTCGGCCTTTTCCCGCTCCGGTTCGTCGTTGAGCCTGTTGTTCACATAGAAGCTGCGCCCCTGCGTGATCTTCTCGCTCGTGTAGCTGTTCGTCGCTACGGCCATTACCCCGTTGCGTGAGAGGAACAGCGGATCGTCCAGCAGAGAGGCGAAGCTCCCCGGCGCGATGGAGCCGACGCCCGCCACGGCCTGCTGCTGCGGCTGCGCGATCTCGCTGTCCTGCAATTCCGCCGTGCGGAGATAGATCGTGCTGTCCTGCCCGTTGTCCTCCTTCACGATGCCGAGCGATCTTCCGAGACGGCAGTACCCGAGGATCGCCGTGGCCTCGCTCCCGACCTCGTTGTAGAGCAGATCGGGGAAGTACGTCGGATCGTTCATCCCGCTCGTCCAGTCCACGTTCGGGAGCTCCTCGTTCCCGCTCAGCACCGCGCGGTCGTTCGTGCCGATGCCGTATGTCGTGATGATCGTGCACTTGTCGATGCGGTCGGTGTACCCCGCCACCGTGTGCGGAAACTCCACCACCAGCCCGTCCTCCGAACCGGCCGTCGGCTTTGCCGGAGCCGTGGTCATCTTTATGATGCCCTTCTCGCGGTCGAGCGTGAACGCCGTCGTCTCCTCGCCGAACACCCATGCGCGCACCGTGCCTGTCGCGTCGATGTCTCCGTCAAGCTGAAAGTCCGTCGCCGTGCCGTCGGTCTGAAAAGCGTTCTTCCGGTACGGCGTCAGCATATTTACGTTTTCATAGCTCTGCCCGCCGCCCGTTGGGCTGCGCGTAATAACGGTCGTCGGAATGTAGGCGTTCTGTGAGGCTCTGTGCGCCGCTGTGCCGTCGTATACGTAGAAACCGGCCCCTGTTACTATCCAGAGCTTCCCGGCCAGATACGCGGCGCGTGAGCGCCTCTCCGGCAGCCCTGTGAGTATCTCCGTCGGCGCCGTCTCGTCGTCCCATGCATAGAGCGCCGTCCCGATGTGCGCGAGCTTCTTCTCCGCGCCGTCGAACCTTCCGGCAAACAGGCCGTAAACCGGCTTGTCCTTCTGCCAGAGCCTCCGCCAGCCGAGCCGCTTCTGCGGCATCCCGCCGCCGTCCGCCACGATGTTCGTGCAAAGCGGGCTGCGGGAATAATCCACGAGAGAGGGGTCTGTGGAAAAGTCCGCGCCGCGGAACGTCTTGTAAACGCTCTGCCGGATGCTTACCCCTGTTTTCTTCGCCATGGCTTACCCCCGGAAAAGGCTCTGCGCGATGCGCCGGTTCTCGCCCGGCTGCGTCGTTCTGAGAAGCGACAGCTGATAGTTGTACATCTGCAGCATCGCCCCGTAGTCCATCACGAGATCGGGGAGGAGCTGCTGCGCCGCCACATAGTACGGCATGCACTCGCAGGCGTCCGGCGCGATCTCAAATTCGTAGCTGTCCGGCGCATCCGTCGGGATCGTCTGCGGCACGGCGAAATATTCGACCGTCACCTCCGCGCACCCCTCCGGAATGACGAGCTTCCCGCCCATCCACCGGAAGCGCCGTGTCGCATTCTTCCCGTCCGCCCATATCCGGTACAGCGAGTAGAAATCCTCCGGCATGGCGTATACGGTTTTTCCCAACGTTGGGACAATGACCTCCTCCCGGAGTATCTTCCGGATCTGCGCGAGCGTCTTCTGCGCCATGTCGAAAAACGCCGTCATCTTCTTCTCGATGTCCTCGTCGTGCTCGATCTCTCCGCCCGCGCTGTGCTCGTCGAGGAGCATGTATACCTTGTTTTTCGCTTCTCCGAGCGTCATATCGTTTCCTCCTTTTTACCGAAAACAGGGCGAGTCACCCCGCCCTGTTTCCCTCACATAATCAGTTATCCGGCGGAGCTTCCTCGACCTCCGCCTTTTTCTCGGTGGTCTGCTTCAGGCGGTCCAGCAGCTTCATGAGGAAGTCCGGCATAGGTACGCCGATCTTCCCGCTGTTCTCCAGAATGGAGATGAGTTCGTTAATGATAAGCCACACGATCACCAGCAGACCTACAACAAAATTCACATCGAGCTGTACGCCGAGCTTGCCGCCGAGCATCGTGATGAGGTAGTCAACCCCCATACCCACGGCGACGATCATTAAGTAGAAAACCTTCTTGATCACGCCCTGAATGCCCTTGCGGCTCGAAAGCTCCTTGTTCATCCACGCCGCCGTCATGCCGGTGACGTAATCGCAGATCATCACCGCGATGAGCACCGCCACCGGAACAACAAGCTGCTTGAAGTACGCCATCAGCGCCGCGGCCGCCGCGGTCACAATGGCCTTCCAGAAGTTGTCCATACCGTTTCTCCTTTCAGTCCAGCAGCAAAAAGCGCACGTCCGTGGATGCCGCCGAGGCTACGACCGCCAGCTCTCCGGCGGCGAACGGCACCTGCAGCACCGTGTTGGCCGGAATTGGGAAGCCCGCCGCGGCTGTCAGCGCCTTGTTCGGGTCATACGGCGCGATGTAAGCTACATTCGCGCTGTTGTTGGAAACAACGACGGTCTGACAGTGGCAGTCCACCTTCGTCTCCTTCGTGCCCGCCGAAACGGCGAGCACGCGGTCAATCTTCATCATATTCGTTTCCTTTCTCCCTCACACGCTTCCGCTTCCCCCCTTGCCTCCCCTAAC
>OOBZ01002281.1_pt1 | contig 11810 bp, 6 predicted proteins | sample 1671601 | NCBI WGS metagenome assembly OOBZ01 (sample SAMN06348173, study PRJEB24527) | human gut metagenome | biome: human gut; feature: ankylosing spondylitis patient; material: feces | host: Homo sapiens | place: China | collected 2015-10
CTTGAGCCTCGTCTGAGTGTACCGCCCCAACGGTAATGCCGTTAATCGTCTCGGCTGGCGAAAGAAGTTTTCTGTGCCAAGCCTCCATGTAAAGAGCTTTAATAGTTTTCAATTTAAGTTCGTTTGGCTTAAGTTTCTTGAATTTTTCCAATGAAACATCCAAGGATATTGGCTCGGAGTGATTCCCTGCACTGACGATAAACAGAACATTATACTTCACGCTCAACCAGTCCAGCAAACGGGCAAGCGGGCTCATAGACTGTGTAAATTGGCGGGTTGAGTCACCGATTGACAGGTTGATTACTTTAATTTGAGGTGCTACCGGTCTTTCCCCCTGATCGCCCTCAAATAACCGTTTTACCGCTCGGTGAATAAGATCGACCACAAGGCAATCTTCTGGAACTCCCTCAGGGCGAGGCGTCTTAAACCAGTTTATTGGCTTCATAATAGGCCGAACATAAATTGGCCTAGACAGAGGATGCTGAGGCTGATTCAAGTCGCCATGAATGATGAGCGATGCCATTGCGCTGCCGTGGACTCGATCTGAGGCCGCATAATCTGCAGCCCAATCATCTGGATCATCAATAAGCAAACGACCAGCAAGCAAGCGGTGATTAGCCAAAGGAAGCCCATCAAAAAGAGCCACAATAGGATCGCCAGCAGGCATTGGCATCTCCTCAATCTGGGCAATTTCTACATCTCCCTCTGGAGATTCGTCTCCAACCACCATTTGGCCAACGGACCTAAAGAACATAACGTTCTCGCATTTTACCAGTTCAGTATTCTGATTCTCCAGGATAGCTTGAATAGCATGAGCTGGAAGTTCGGCCAGAATGCCATGGTAGGCAATGCCCTCAATCACTGACTGGCTCAGTATTCGACCTCCTGCCTGTTGAACGAGGTTGGTGACTTGGGATGCGCTAGTTACTCGAGCATCGATACTTCCTCTAAACCAAAGCTCAGCCTCAAATTTGATGACCCGTTCCCCATCGTATTTAAGAGCTTCTTCCCAGTCATCAAGTACACCGGTTTCAAGCAACCTGTCCTGAACACCCCATCGGCGGATACTTTTCAATTGCGAGAACACATCACGAAACTTTGTAAGACCGCGCTCAAACTGCATGCGGGGATCATTCTGGTAACGTTGCCACAAAGAGAGCATTTCATTGAGAGCTTGCTGATTGGTCATTACCAGATACAGACGGCCATCCAGCTCCTTTTCAGGATGAACTTTATCATAAAAATCCCGGTCAGGCGCAATCTTGTCACTCTCGAATTCCCCCATCCATTCGAGCCCATGGATACGTTTCACAGCATTGGCAAAGTTGTCCACGCTACCAATAATCTCTATAACTAGAACCTGCTCGGGATCTATACCTGCAGTGTTTTGCTGAATCTCAACTTTACGCTCTTCAAAAGCAGCCTGTAGTTGCTTGAACATTGGTGAAAGACGTTGGCCTTGTCTTGTGCTATCAGGCTTATGGAGGTTATCCAACTGATGCCCCATTTTTTTTGATCTATCCGCCGGTTGCGGCATCGGGAAAAGGAGAAGCGGACGTTCAGGCATCTTTCACCTCTGCTTTGTCATGTTGAATCACTGTGGCAGATCGAGCGGGCCAACTCTGTAGAGTTTTAGTTACAATATCCTTCATGCTTGCATTCGGTTGATCGAGCACATACTGACGAAACACCGTCGCGCCGAACTCTTCAATTTCCGCGAAATTTGATCCCAAAAGGCGTTTTGCCAAAGTACCAGGCGCGTATCCCAAAGAGATTTTAATCCGACGTTCGAACTTTTCGAACCACTCAGTCAGACGTGCTCGGGATGGGCAAGGAAGTATCATGCGAACTTGAAAGCGCCGCCATACAGCCCGATCCAGTAATTCCGGATGATTGGTTGCTCCAATGACAATGACATGACTTGGCAGGCTATCGATTTGCATGAGCAACGAACTCACCACACGCTTAATTTCACCGGTCTCATGTAGATCTCCACGCTCCTTGCCAAGGGTTTCAAACTCGTCAAAAAAAAGGACGCATTTTCGGGTGGAAGCATACTCAAAAATCTTGTTCAGTCGGACTGCGGTCTCGCCCAGGTAGGTACCAACAACACTCTCGTAACGAACCACAAGCAGAGGAACCATCAGTGCTTCTGCAATGGCTTCGGCCAAAGATGTTTTGCCGTTGCCCGGAGGTCCAATCAAAAGTATACGGTTGCGAGGCTCTAGATTATAAGATCTGAGCAGGTCGGTCCGATGCTGTTCTTCAATCAAGGATTGGCAAATCTGCTGCACCTCATCTGGAAGGATGAGCTCAGACAATTTTCTCTGGGGCACAACCTCATGGAACAGACTGCCCATTCGTTGATCCAGCATTGGGGCACCGACATTGGTATCGCTGTGCTCAACAGGCATGACAGCGATTATTTCTTCGAGTTGCTCCGCCAGCACCTTGTGTTGCTTAGTTCGCTCTTCGGCGATGATCGCCTCGACGACCTTTCTAAAGCTAACCTTGTCGCCCCGTATGCCGGATTGGACAAGACGAATTAGCAAATCCGCCCTTGCCATCATTCTCCTCCATCCGTGTTACCATCTAGCCGTACCACATGAGCAGTTTGAGATCTCCTCATAATATTGGCAAGAAGTTTTTCTCCCACGAAATGATAACAGCGTAGTCGCGTCCCTGACAAGCTTTCTTGATGAATGAATGCTTATCCAAGTGCAAGATTCTAAGCAGAATTGGCCTTGCCCTTTATGGTGCGCGTGACCTGCCCCACGAAGATGCCAATCAGCTCCATCCTCCACTCCGTTAAAATTCGCCTTCCTTTATATCGTCTGCGATGACCTGCACCACGGCTCTTTCGATGACTCAGGTATCGGACACCTGGTATGCCCTTCCTGGCGGCGCTTACGCCCCCAGCCTGATAATCAGACTCCATGACGCAGTCAGTGAGCTTCTCATTTTGGGCGTTGAGTTCGCGCTTTATGGAGCCGACGATAAAGTTGGGCACCCTGCGCGGATGGAAGTAGAGCAGCTATGTGCCTCTTCCCTGCCGCGCATGCCGCTGGTCACGTGTTACGGGGGCATGATCCTGTCAGCCGCAAATACAAAAGAATGTCCGGAAAACCGCCACACTGCGATATCAAGCGTCACCGGAGTATTTTCTCCTGATTTTCTATATAAGCGGCGTCAGCGCAGAACGTCATGCCCTGCATTCCCTGAAAGGAGAGACACATATACCAGCCGGACATTTCCGGCTGAACAGACATATTCTCACTCCGCAGGCCGGGCGTTCTTCCCGGGGCGGGACAGAGGGAAAAGCCTCCCTCTGCCCGCCTACGGCGGAGGGCTCGCCGCGTTACTGGACGAAGCGGATACCGTGCAGGCGATCCACTTCCGCCGAATCCGAAAGATCCAGGATAAGGCTTCTCCCCGTATCCATGCGCCCGATGGCGTCCATGTCTTCATCGTCCAGAGCGAAGTCAGTCACTGAGAGGTTCTCATGCAGTCTTTCGGAATGAACGGACTTGGGGATGGCTATGGCTCCGCTCTGTATGAGCCAACGCAGAACGACCTGGGCCGGCGTTTTGCCATGCTTTTTCCCGATGGCCGTCAGATCGTCCCGTGTGAAGATGTCATTGCGCCCTTCAGCGAAAGGCGCCCAGGCCATGGGCACTATCTGATTCCGGCGCATGATTTCCCTGAGTTCCTTTCGCTGGCTGAAGGGATGCAGTTCAATCTGATTGACGGCGGGCACGATGTCATGGCTCAGGATGAGATCCTCAAGCCTGTCCGGAAGGAAGTTGCAAACGCCGATAGCCCGTACTTTTCCCTTCCGGTAGAGTTCCTCCATGGCCCGCCAGCTGCCGTGATAGTCGCCGTAAGGCATATGAATGAGATAGAGATCCAGATAATCCGTCTGGAGATTTTCGAGCGTCTTTGCAAAGGAAAGCAGCGTTTTCTCATACCCGGCGTCCTGAATCCAGACTTTGGAACAGAGAAAGACGTCTCCGCGGTCAACGCCGCTTTCGCGCACGGCGTCCCCTACAGCGCGCTCGTTACCGTAGCACGCGGCCGTGTCAATGAGACGGTATCCCATCCCCAGCGCTTCGCGCACGGTACCCCGACAGAGATCCTGATCCGTCACCTGAAAAACGCCCAGGCCGAGAAGAGGCATCTCAACCCCATTGTTCAGGGTGACGGTTCCCTTTTCCTTTTTCACGGCGTCCAGGAGGACAACGCCCTGTTCCGGGTTGTGGTCGATGGCTCCGATGAGCTTATGCGGCAGGTACGCTTCCTCGAGATACGCCACGTCTTCCTGCGTCAACGTGAGATCGAGCGCGCGGGCAGCATCTTCAAGGTACGATGCCTTTGTGGCGCCGACAATGGGAGAGGTCACGCCCCTGGCCCATTCCCAGGCAAGGGCGATCTGCGCCATTTTCACACCATATTTTTCGGCGAGTCCGGCCACGCGCCGAACGATCCTCATGTCCTGCGTCCGGGAGTGATCGTACTTTCCCCTGGCCACAAGGTCGGTTCTGCCCCGCAGGGTGGACGATTCCCACTGCGGACGCGTGAGATGTCCTCCGGCAAGAGGGCTGTAGGGCATGAGGGAAACGTTCATTTCCCGGCAGACGGGAATAAGTTCACGCTCATCCTCTCTGTAGAGCAGATTGTAGTGATTCTCCATGGCCTGGAACATGGCCCACCCGTTCTCACGGGCTGCGGTCTGCATCCTAAAGAACTGATACCCGTACATGGCCGATGCTCCAAGGGCTCGGACCTTGCCGGCCCGCACGAGGGCGTCGAGCGCCTCCATGGTCTCCTCGACGGGCGTTTCATAGTCGAAGCGGTGGATGATGTAGAGATCCAGATAGTCTGTGCCGAGGCGGCGCAGCGTCCCGTTAATCTCCCTGTTGATGGCCCAGCGGGACAGACGCCCGGGATTGAAATAGACTTTTGAAGCGATCACGACCTTATGGCGGTCAATGTTCCTTTTTAACGCGCGGCCCAGGTATTCCTCGCTGGTACCCTGCGAGTAGCAGTTGGCTGTGTCGAAGAAGTTGATGCCGAGGTCAAGGGCTGCCTTCACAACCTTCTCCGTATCCTCACTGTTCAGGGTCCAGTCGTGCATGGTTCCGGGTTTTCCGAAGCTCATGCCTCCGGCGCAGATCCTCGAGACAGTGATGCCGCTTTTGCCTAGTTCCGTATATTTCACGATATTCTCCCCGCCGACACCGGGCCGGCCTTCAAAAAACATGGTTTGCAGCGGCGGGAACAGAATACCGCCGTCCCTCAGCGCAGCCCTTCCCTTCAGGTGCGGGCAACGGAAAGCCTCGCCAGCAGGCAGAAAAATAACGCGGCTCCGAGATTCCACGTCAGAAATTCCGGCACTCCCCCGGCGAAGTACGTCGGAACGCCCAGAAACAGCATATCGCTCCAGAGGCCGCTCTGAACGAAGCAGAAAGCTCCCGCCGCGAGAAGGATAAGGAAGAGGGCTGACCGGGCGTGGCCGGCGAGCCGCTCCGCCCTGCTCCAGACAGAGGCGCCGTGCAGCCCGAGATGGAATGACGCCAGGACAAAGAGCCAGGCTGTCATGGCGGTGTGAAGGCCGCGCCCCCAGAAGGGCATCCGGAAAGGAAAGAACGGGTACGTATCTCCGGCCATGGCCAGTGCACTGGCAGCAAAAGTAAGGAACACGGCCATAAGCAGACAGCCAGTGGAGTTCATGAGGAGTCGTCTGCCCCGCCAGCGTCCCCGGGAAAGGGCCCGGTACCACGCCGCGTTCAGGATATGGTGCATGATCACCAGCAGAACGAGAATCAGGCCGCCTATCCCATGACGGGCGAGACCGCGGGTCATGGGATAGCTCATCATGAAGAGCATGAGGCAGAACATGGCCGTATCGACGGCCAGTCTGACAGCGTGGCGGGCGCTCACTTTCTGATACCGCTTTCGCGGAGCCAGTCATTGAGATGGCTTTCAAGACGGAAGCCGCCGCCGTAGTTGAACTCGAAACCGACGCCTACGTACGCGCCAGGCACGGCCTTCGAGAGGTCGGACACGCTGTCACCGAACACCGTGCCGCCGTGGCTGCTGAAGGGCAGGATGATCTTTCCCTTCATATCAGCGCTCTCGAGGAAAGACAGGACAGGCATGGGCATGGTGGCCCACCAGGTGGGATAGCCTAAAAGGATGACATCGTAGCGGGACATGTCAGGTGCGTTCCTGACGAGCGGCGGACGGTATCCCTTATAGAGATCCGCCTGCGAGACCTTGTAAATATTCCCCTGATAGGGATGCTTCATGGTAATGGGGAAAAGGTCGCAGCCAAGGTTTTTGCTGAGGAGTTCGGCGGCGCGCTTCGTGTTGCCGGAATAAGAGAAATAGGCCACGAGCACACGGGGATGGGCCGGCATGGCGATACGGAACGGCGCTGCCGTAGCCACGACGGCGTCCAGAGGCTGAGCGTTACGGCAGATGCGGAAACCGAGGTTCGGGTCAGGATCGGCAGGATTCGTGGCTGAGCGGTAGGCGGAGCGCAGATGCTTGCCGAAGTCGATGTAGCTGCCTCCGCGGTTCACACGGTAGGTACCGCTTCCGGGTCCCGCGGGATCGCTGGTCTTCTGCGTGTCATAAGGCCCGTAATAGTCGAACACCCACTCGGAGACGTTGCCGTGAGTGTGATAGAGGCCGAAAGCGTTGGGCTTCAGCTCATCCACGGCGATGGTCTGCCCGCGGTAACGGCCGGCGCGCACAGACGGATCCTTCTGGCTCACGTAATTCTCTTCTATAAGATAGGGATAGGTACCCTCGAAGTTGACGTCATCGCCGGAAACCTGGTTGCCGACGTTGAAAATGGTCTTCGTGCCGGCGCGGGCCGCGTACTCCCACTCCGCTTCGGTGAGCAGGCGGTAGCCGCTGGCCTTTCTGTTCCAGGCAACGGCCTCACCCGTGATCGTGTACACGGGTTCGAGCCCTTTCTTCACGCTCAGGGCGTTGCAGTACTTCACGGCGTCAAGCCAGGTCACGTTTTCAACTGGCAGGCGTTTCCCCCTGTGAGCACTGGGATTGCTGCCCACGACAGCCTCATAGGCTTCCTGCGTCACCTCATACGGATCAACGAAAAAGGGGCTGATGCGCACAGTGTGCAGCACCTCGTCGGCCTCGCGCAGGCGTTCCGAATCGGGGCTGCCCATCTGGAATTCCCCGCCGGGCAGAAGGAGAAAGCCATCAGCTGATCCCGCAGGCGCAGCAGAAGCGGAGCCGGCCAGGATGAAGAGACAGAAAACGAAGAACGAAGCGATTTGTGCAGGAAATCCTGACATAGAGAACCTCCATACAACTGGGTGACGCGGACCGGAAACCGTTTCCCTCCTGCGGGACACCCGTTCTGCAAAGGCTTATGCCACGGCGCGGGTTCCGCATAAAACCGGAAAAACTACCAAATTCTTGCCTTATTCTCTCAGGCATGCAGCGGATGCCTTCTCCCCCGGGAACACATACAGAAATGCACGCAATAAGAGGGACACATTCCTCCCGGCTAAAGGACCATGCGGTTCGCAGAACTTTCCGGAGCTCATAACAAAAAATCCTCCCGGACCGTCAGGAACCGGGAGGATTGTCATCATATACGGGATGAGAGGAACTAACCGCCGAGCTTCTTCTTCAAGAGGTCGTTAACCACGGCGGGGTTGGCCTTGCCCTTTGTGGCGCGCATGACCTGCCCCACGAAGAAGCCCATCAGCTTCTTCTTGCCGCCTTTGTACGATTCGACTTCCTTGGGATTGGCGGTGATGACCTGATCCACGGCGCTGTCGATAACGCCGGTATCGGACACCTGAATAAGGCCCTTCTTCTCCACGTACGCCTTGGGCATTTCGCCGGTGGCCATGAGGTCGGGGAAGATGTCGTTCGCGATCTTGGAGCTGATGAGGCCCTTCTCAACGATATTCACGAGCTCGGCCAGAGCCTCGGGCTTCATGGCGCAGTCGGTGAGTTTCTCATTTTTGGCGTTGAGTTCGCGCTTCATGGGGCCGATGATGAAGTTGGCCACCTTGCGCGGGTTCGCGGTCTTCGCTGCCGTCTCGAAGAAGTCGGCCATGGGACGGCTCTCCACGAGCATGGCGGCCTCGTCATCGGGAAGCTTCGTCATTTCGATGAAGCGCTTCATGCGGTGCGAGGGGAGCTCGGGGAGCTCAGCCTGCCAGGCGGCGAGCTGCTCATCGGAAATGACGACGGGAAGCTGGTCGGGATCCGGGAAGTACCGGTAGTCATGCGCCTCTTCCTTGCCGCGCATGCCGCTGGTCACGTTCTTGTCCGCGTCGTAGAGACGGGTTTCCTGGATGACCGTGCCGCCGTCGTCGAGAACGTCGGACTGGCGGGCGATCTCGTAATCGATGGCCCGGGCCACGTTATGGAAGGAGTTCACGTTCTTGAGCTCGGCGCGGGTGCCAAGCTTTGTCTCGCCCACGGGGCGGATGGACACGTTGGCGTCACAGCGGAAGTTCCCCTCCTCCATGTTGCCGTCGCACACATCGAGGTAGGTGACGATGCCGTAGAGCTCCTTCAGGAAGGCCACGACCTCCTCGGAGGAACGCATGTCAGGCTCGGTCACCACTTCCACGAGGGGCGTGCCCGCGCGGTTCAGGTCGCAGAAGCTGCGGTTCTCGGCTGCGGAGTGGATGTTTTTGCCGGCGTCATTTTCCATATGGATACGGGTGATGCCGATCTTCTTCGGGCCGTTCTGGGTTTCGATTTCCAGCCAGCCGTGCTCGCAGATGGGCAGGTCGAACTGGGAAATCTGGTAGCCGGACGGGAGATCCGGATAAAAGTAGTTCTTGCGGGCGAAAACGGAGCTCTGGTTGATGTGGCAGTGCGTGGCCAGACCCACCAGGGTGGCGTAATGCACGGCCTGGGCATTGACCCTGGGCAGGGCCCCGGGCATGCCGGCACAGACCTCGCAGGTATTGGTGTTCGGCGCTTGGCCGAAAGTATTCGGACAGGAGCAGAACAGCTTGGACTTGGTCGAAAGCTGAACATGCACCTCGAGGCCGATGACGGCTTCATAATCAGGCATGATCCAAAACTCCTGGGGAGCGGCTTTGTAAGCCGCACGGTGAAAGTGAACGCGCCGGGAACCGCGGAAGCGGCCCCGGCCTGAAACGCGTGCGAAAAATTCCGGCGGTTATATTAACGGCTCGCGAGCTGGGCGTCAAAGTATTTGCCGACGCCGTAGCTGCGGCGCCTGAAGAAACGCTCGGGCGCGGGGCCGACAATCTGCATCTCGGGATTCTTTCTGAGCACGTCCTGGGCGATATGCATCTCCTGGGTGCAGCCGGTCGAGAAGGTGGAATCCTTGCCAATCCATTTCTGGGGCACGTCACGGCCGAGAAGCGCGAAGCCTTTCTCGATGTCCTCGGCTGTCTGGAAGCGCCAGACTGTGATGTAGCCGCTTCTCTGGACGCGCTCCCACATGAACATGAGGTCGTCGCCGTCCATGCCTTCCACGAAATGTTCGGCCGGGTTGATGATGTAGGCCTCGGGCATGCGCTTTCTGAGATCGCCGACAAAGGCGTTGACGAGGCTCGTGGCCGTCTTCGTCTCGCCGGGAATGGAGCCGATGACGCAGCTGTAAAAGACAACGGGGCGGTTCTTCGCGCGGGCCTCGCGCATCTCCTCGATGATAGCGTCGGAAAGCGCGTTGATTTCGGCCTCGGAGAACTTGCGCTCCGCGGGATCGTGGGGGCGGAAGCGGACATCAAAGCCGTCCCTGTCTTCCCAGAAGCAGAGAATGTCGCGGGTGAAGGACACGCTGGTATCGATAAGGCGGAAGCGCTTGCGCCAGCCATGGGCGATAACGAGATCAGACTCCTTCCAGGCTCTCGAGAAGGTCACGCTGACGCGGGCCAGATTGAGGCGCTCGCGGGTGCCGTCACTGATGACCACGAGGCGCCACTCGCGCAGGGCCTTCAGGAGGTCGTTCTTGGAGATGGAGGGATTCGTGATCACGTGGGCGCCCCGGAGGGCCTCGCGCAGGTCGTCGTTTTCCTGGACGTCCTGCATGGTCGGCGAATGGAAGTAAAAGCCCTCCTTCACGGCGTAAATAACCTTCAGGCCGTGCGCTGTGAAGAAATGGGCGAGGCTGAGATCGTAGAGCGTGCCGCCGTCCGCGTCGGAGAGGAGAAGGATGGTGGATCCGGGCCTGCCGAGCACATCGAGCGCGGAGCCGAGAGCTTCCATTTTGTTCTCCGCTTCCGCGAAGTGCCGGCGCAGTTCCTCCCCTGAGGGGAAGTTTTCGGACCAGGCGCGCACGTTGGCCATGAGGCTCGCGTATCTCGCGAGGACGAGCAGATGGAGATGCCTGTTCATATCCCGGATGGTCTTCATACCGGGGAAGCACTCGGCCGGAAGATACTGGAGCTCGCGCGTCACCGTGTCGGAGGAAAGCGTGCGCTTATGCCTCGCGATGGCCTCAGCCCTGCGCTCCACCCAGGGATCAAAGGGGCCGTTCAGGGCGGTGACGTACGCGACAAGGCGCTTTACCACGCGGGAGGGAATAACATTGTGCGAGCTCACGTAACGGTCGAAGCGGTAGCGGCAGAAGCCGCGTATGCGCTCCCGCTCGGACTCGGGGTACGGCATCGTATCCAGGATGGACATGACCATGCGCCAGGCGCGCTCGTACTGGTGCTTCAGATTGTCGGAGAGCGTATCCTGGCAGAGGTCGAAGAAAGTGGTGTCGCGGCAGGGAAGGAAGGGCTGATCGTGCTCGAGATGCACCATGAAGCGGAGCTGCTCGCGGCTCGCCGTGATTTGCGGGTTCATGGAATGGAGGAGATTGTTGTCGAGCAGGCAGTTGAAGAGCCAGGCGTCAAAACCGGCGTCGCTGCTGCGGGTGCGCAGGTCTCTGAGGCGCGTCACGGATACGTTCATAAATGCGGGAATCCTTTATCTGTCGTGGAGTGTCAGGGAAAAAAGCTATGACTGGGTATTTTCCCTGTGGCGGACGGGGTCAGCCAGAATGAAGCTGCGGGTCCTCAGGCGCTCGAGGAAGGAGATGCCCCTGCCCTTGAAGAGGACGGCATCGGCTATGCTCTGCACCTCGAGGATGTCATGGGTCTGCATGAGCTGGCCTTCCTGGCCGTCCACGGTGAGGTAGCTCTCCGTGGTGCCGGGCTTGAGCTCAAAGCGGAAGATGGTGGCGCAGGGAAAAACCATGGGGGGGATAGTGTTGAGGAAGGGGCAGATGGGCACGAAGGCCACGCCCCTGATCTCGGGGGAAAGGAGCGGACCGCCTGCGCCGACGGAATAGCCGGAGCTGCCGATGGGGGTGCTCAGAAGGAAACCGTCGGCGCGGACCGAGCCCATGAGTTCGTTATTGACGAAAATATCGGCGCAGACAAGCCTCGCCATGGCCGCGCGGGAGAGCACGACGTCATTGACGGCGAAGCCTTTCCCCACCACGTGGCCGTAGCGCGTAAGCTGCCAGGCGAGGGCCGTGGTGCGGCGGCAGTAGTCCGTGTCGAGCACTTCCTCAAGGCCTTTTTCCCAGTCCTCGGGCTCGATGTCGGAGAGAAAGCCAACGCGGCCGAAATTGATGCACACGAGCGGGATCTCCAGGCCCACAACCTTTCTCGCGACGCCGAGTATGGTACCGTCGCCGCCGAGCACGACAATGAGATCCACCGGCGGGGTGAGATACGGAGCGAGCTCGAGCCCCGCGAAAAGCATCTGCACATGGGAGCCCCTTTTCCTGAGCCACTCGCAGATGAGATCGGAAGAGCACACGTCTGAACTCCAGTCACACT
>OOBZ01002287.1_pt1 | contig 11782 bp, 8 predicted proteins | sample 1671601 | NCBI WGS metagenome assembly OOBZ01 (sample SAMN06348173, study PRJEB24527) | human gut metagenome | biome: human gut; feature: ankylosing spondylitis patient; material: feces | host: Homo sapiens | place: China | collected 2015-10
TGTGACTGGAGTCCAGACGTGTGCTCTTCCGATCTGCCAACACGCTGATAATTTACAACGGAAAGGTCGTCGTCGACGAACCTTCGATCGTGGCGCTGGACGTCCACACGGGCAAGCTCGTGGCCATCGGCCAGCAGGCCCGCCAGATGCACGAGAAGACCAACCCGAACATCAAAACCATCCGTCCGCTCAAAGACGGCGTGATCGCCGACTTCAACGCCACGGAGTTGATGCTGCGCGGCATGATCAAGAAGGTCAAGACGTCGGGCAGCCTCTTCGCACCCTCGCTGCGCATGGTGATCTGCATTCCCTCCGGGTCGACCAACGTCGAAATACGCGCCGTGCGCGACTCGGCCGAACACGCCGGAGGACGCGAAGTCTACATGATCTACGAACCGATGGCCGCGGCGCTCGGCGCGGGTCTCGACGTGGAGGCCCCCGAAGGCAACATGGTCATCGACATCGGCGGCGGCACGTCGGAGATCGCCTGCATCTCGCTGGGGGGCATCGTCTGCTCGGAGTCGATCAACACCGCGGGCGACGTCTTCACCAACGACATCCAGAGCTACGTCCGCCAGCAGCACAACATCCGCATCGGCGAACGCACGGCCGAGGCGATCAAATGTTCGATCGGCGCCGCCGTTTCGGACCTGGAGCAGGAACCCGAGGACTTCGTCGTGACGGGTCCCAACATGCTGACCGCACTGCCCCAGACCGTGTCGCTCTCGTACAGCGAAATCGCCTACGCGCTGGAAAAGTCGCTCACGAAGATCGACGCGGCGCTGATGAAGGTGCTCGAATCCATGCCGCCCGAGCTGTACGCCGACATCGTGAAGAACGGCATCTACCTCGCCGGCGGCGGCGCGCTGATCAAGGGACTCGACCGGCGGCTGAACGAAAAGACCGGCATTCCGTTCCACATCGCCGAAGACCCGCTGCGGGCCATCGCCCGCGGAACGGGAATCGCGCTGAAGAATATCAACCGGTTCTCGTTCCTGATGAAGTGATTCTTGCGATAACGGCCGTCTTCCGCACGTCGTTCGCCGTCCGGTGCAGTCACATACCCGAGTATGCCCCTGCACCGCCGACTTCGCGAAGCCCGAAATACGGTTCGTTCCGACAAGAATCGGATAAATTGACAAATACGGATTGCGGGCCTTGGTCCGCAATCTTAAATTAAGGAACTGCTTTGCGCAAACTGTTCGAGTTCATACGAAGCATCTACGTCGTGGTGCTGTTCGTGGCGTTGGAGGTCGCGGCCATCAGCTACTACGCCCACTCCACCCACTACACCCAGGCCCGGCTGCTCGCACGGTCGAACCAGGTGGCGGGAGGCGTGCACGGATTTTTCGCGGGCATAAGGCGTTACTTCAGCCTCGGGCACGAAAACCGGCTGCTGCTGGGCCGCGTCGCACAGCTCGAAGAGCGGCTCGCCCAGTACGAGGAGGCCGAAACCAACGCGCGGCTGGACAGCTATATGCAGGACATCGGCGAATCGAAATACCGCTTCGTCACGGCATCGGTCGTGGCCAACACGGTCAACCGGGCGCAGAACCTCATCACGCTCAACCGCGGACGTCAGGACGGCGTGGTCGAAGAGATGGCCGTCCTCTCGCCCGACGGCGCGATGGCCGGCTACGTCGTCGACTGCACGGAACGCTACGCCGTGGCGATGTCGGTGCTGAACACCTCGTTCCGGGCCAGCGGCAAGCTCGCCGACGCCGAATATTACGGCTCGATCTATTGGGACGGGCTGGACCAGAACGTGGTGATCCTCGGCGAGCTGTCGAAATACGCCGACCCGAAGCCCGGACAGGAGGTCGTGACGACCGGATTCTCGCAGTATTTTCCCGCCGACGTGCTGATCGGCTGGGTCGAGAGCGCCTCGCTCAACGAGACCCGCACGGCCTACACGGTACGGGTGCGGCTCGCAGCCGAAATGTCGCGGCTGAACGAAGTCGTGCTGGTCGGCAACCGCGACTTCTACGAAATCCGCAACCTGCAGCAAAGCGAACAAATCGAACAACACACCCGGAACGACTAAATGTACCGCACACTACCATATCTCGGACTTTTCGCGGCGGTGGCGCTGCTTCAGGTTTTCCTGTTCGACAACCTGACCATCAGCATCTACCTCAACCCGCTCGTATACATCGTCTTCATCGCCCTGCTGCCGCTCGACACGCCGCCCGCGGCAGTTCTGGGCGCCGGACTGGCGCTGGGCGTCACGATGGACTTCGCCATGGGCGCGGCGGGGATCAACACGATCGCCACGCTGCTGATCGCCTTCCTGCGCCCGACCCTCGCCGGCATGATCTGCGGCCGCGACAACGTCCGCGAAGGGGGCATCCCCTCGTCGGCGCGTCTGGGCGAACGAAAGCTCATCACCTACCTCGTGGCGCTGACGCTCGTGCATCACGCCGTATTCTTTTCGCTGGAGGCCCTTTCGTGGACCCACGCGCTCCATACGCTGCTGCGCATCGTCGTCAGCACGGCGGTATCGGCGGGCTTCATCTGGATCATCGCCCGCATCTTCACCGCCAAAATCCCCGTGCGCATATGAGAAACTCCGAGAGTTTCATGCGGATGCGCACCCTGCAAGTCATCGTCCTGCTGATCTTCGCGCTGATCGTCGGACGGCTGGCCTACATCCAGCTCTTCGATTCGCGCTACGACGATCTGGCGCGCGCCAACGTGCTGCGCCACGTCGTGCAGTACCCGCCGCGCGGCGAGGTCTTCGACCGCAACGGCGAATATCTGGTGCAGAGCCGCGAATGCTACGACCTGATGGTCATATCGAGCGAAATCGGCAAACAGGGCTTCGACACGGCCCGCATGTGCGACGTGCTGGGACTTTCGCGCGCCCGGCTCGAACGCGAACTGGCCAACGCGCGGATGCGTCCGCGGGCGCCGCGGCTGATTATGAACTACATCTCCAAGGAGGACAAACTGCGCTTCGACGAGTGCAACTTCCGGGGGTTCTACACCGTCTACCGCACCGTCCGCCGGTATCCCCGCGAAGTGGGCGGCAACCTGCTGGGGTATGTGAGCGAGGTGAACCCCGACTACCTGAAGCGCAACCCCGAATACAAGACGGGCGACTACGTAGGGATGAACGGCGTGGAGTCAGCCTACGAGCCGCAGCTCCGGGGCCGCAAGGGCGTCCGGATTCAGGAGATCGACACCCACGGGGCGATCAAGGGTTCCTACATGAACGGCCGCTACGATTCGGTTCCCGAACCGGGACGCTATCTGGTGAGCACCATCGACGCCCGCCTGCAACTGCTGGGCGAGGAGCTGATGCGCGGCAAGGTGGGAGCCGCGGTAGCCATCGAGCCTTCGACGGGCGAAATCCTGATGATGGTCTCCTCGCCGACGTACGATCCGGACCAGCTGGTGGGGCGCCAGCGGGGCAACAACTACATGAAGATGCTCTACAACAAGCGCAAGCCGCTGTTCAACCGTGCGGTGAAGGCCAAATATCCCCCGGGGTCGACCTTCAAGCTGGTGCAGGGGCTGATCGGCCTTCAGGAAGGGGTGCTCCGGCCTTCGGACCTGCACTCCTGCCACATGGGCTACCAGGCGGGCCGCCTGAAGATGGCCTGCCACGCCCACGCCTCGCCGCTGGACCTGCGCTTCGCGGTGGCGACCTCGTGCAACGCCTACTTCTGCTACGTCTTCCGCGACATCCTCGACAACCCCAAATACGGAAGCGTGAAGGAGGGTTACGACGTCTGGAAACAATATGTCGAGAGCTTCGGATTCGGGCGCAAGCTGGGTTCGGACTTCCTCGACGAGGGCAACGGATACGTGCCCGACCGCGCCTACTACGACCGCCAGTACCGGGGTTCGTGGAACTCGCTCACGGTGCTGTCGCTCTCGATCGGGCAGGATGCGCTGGGCTGCACGCCGTTGCAGCTGGCCAATCTGGCGTGCATCGTGGCCAACCGAGGCTACTACTACATCCCGCACATCGTGAAGAAGATCGAAGGACAGGACTCGCTCGACGCGCGTTTCTACGAACGCCACTACACGATGGTCGAACCGAAACACTTCGAACCCATCGTCGAGGGCATGTGGCGGGGCGTGAACGTCGGGGGAACCTCGACCCGCGCCCGGCTCGAAGGATTGGACGTCTGCGGCAAGACCGGAACGGCCGAAAACCCGCGCGGCCGCGACCACTCGACCTTTCTCTCGTTCGCACCGAAGGACAATCCGAAGATCGCCATTTCGGTCTACGTCGAAAACGGCGGATTCGGCGCCTCGGCGGCCCTGCCGATCGCCAGCCTGCTGGAAGAGTACTACCTGACGGACACGATCCGCAGGCCCGAACTGCTGCAATACATCAAGGACATGAACATCTATTATCCCGCTTATGACAAATAACCGGCATAACGGCATCTTTTACGGCGTGGACGGCTGGACCGTCCTGCTCTACGTGCTGATCGTCGCGGCGGGATGGATCTCGATCACTTCGGCGTCGTACGACGACAGCGCGGCCGACCTGCTCTCGTTCTCGCACTTCTACATGAAGCAGCTGATGTGGATCGGCATGGCGTGGGTCACGGCGATCATCGTCCTGCTGCTCGACGAACGGTTCTACCACATGTTCGCCTACCCGGCCTATCTGGGCGGCATCGCGCTGCTCGTGGCCGCGCTGCTCTTCGGCCGCGAGGTCAACGGCGCGAAGGCGTGGTTCGAGTTCGGGTCGCTGCGCGTGCAGCCCGTGGAGTTCGCCAAGATCGCCACGGCCCTGGCCCTGGCCCGCGTGATGAGCGAATACTCCTTCTCGATCAACCGCGCGGGCGACCTGATGAAGGTCGCCGTGGTGATCTGCATTCCGCTCTTCGTCATCATCCTGCAGAACGACACCGGATCGGGCATCGTGCTGGGGTCGTTCCTTTTCGTGCTCTACCGCGAAGGGCTGAACAAATGGCTCTGCATCCCGGTGCTGCTGATCGCCGCGCTGTTCATCGTCTCGTTCCTCCTCTCGCCGATGACACTGCTCGTGACGCTGATTCTGGTCTGCACGCTCTCCGAGGCGATGATGAACGGCCAGTGGCGTTCGCGCCTCGTGTTCCTGGCCGCGGTGATGCTGTCGGCCATCCTGCCGTGCCTCGTGATGGCGCTGATCGCCCCCGGAACGCTCGATCTCTACCACAGCCTGCTCACGACGACCCTCGCGGCCGTGGTCTTCGCCGCCGTATACGCCTACCGCTCGAACCTCGCCAACATCTTCATCACGCTGGGACTGTTCGTCGGTTCACTCATCTTCCTGCCCACCACCGACTACATCTTCAATTCGATCCTCAAACAGCACCAGCGCGACCGTATCTTGAGTTTCCTGGGCATCATCAGCGACCCGCTCGGAACCGACTACAACGTCAACCAGGCGAAAATCGCCATCGGCTCGGGCAACTTCTGGGGCAAGGGCTTCCTCGAAGGGACCCAGATCAAATACGGGTTCGTCCCCGAAAAGCACACCGACTTCATCTTCTGCACCGTGGGCGAGGAGTGGGGATTCCTCGGCTCGGTCGTGGTGCTGACGCTGCTGTGCCTGCTGATCCTGCGGCTGATGCGCATGGGCGAACGGCAGCAGGAGCCGTTCGGACGCATCTACTGCTACTGCGTGGCGGCGATCCTGCTGTTCCACGTGCTGGTCAACGTGGGCATGACCATCGGCCTGATGCCCGTGATGGGCATTCCGCTGCCGTTTATGAGCTACGGAGGCTCGTCGCTCATCGCCTTCACGATCCTGCTGTTCATCGCCGTGCGGCTCGACGCCTCGACACGACAATTTTCCGTACACAAACTATAATACCCGATGATTCGCTACAACCCCAAAGGACTGACTACCCCGCAAATCGACGAAAGCCGCCGGCGTCACGGCGACAATGTCATCACCCCGCCGAAGGACGATTCGGCCTGGCGCCTGCTGCTGGAAAAATTCCGCGACCCGATCATCCGCATCCTCCTGCTGGCCGCCGTGCTGTCGCTCATCATCGGATTCGTCCACAAGGACTTCACCGAATCGGTGGGCATCATCTGCGCCATCATCCTCGCCACCTGCGTCGGATTCTGGTTCGAATGGGATGCCCAGCGGCGTTTCCGGAGGCTCAACCAAGTGAACGACGACATCCCCGTGAAGGTGATGCGCGAAGGGTCGATCCGCGAAATTCCGCGACGCGACGTGGTCACGGGCGACGTGGTCTACATCGAGAGCGGCGAGACGATTCCCGCCGACGGCGAACTGGTCGAGGCCGTATCGCTGAAAATCAACGAATCGACGCTCACGGGCGAACCCGAGGTGGACAAGACGGTCAGCGAAGCCGACTTCGACCCCGAGGCGACCTATCCCTCGAACGCGGTGCTGCGCGGCACGACCGTGGCAGACGGTTACGGCGTGATGGTCGTAACGGCCGTGGGCGATGCGACCGAAGCCGGACGCGTCACGGAGCAGTCGACCGTGCAGAGCGAAGAGCAGACGCCCCTCGACCGTCAGCTGACGCGCCTCTCGCGTCTGATCGGCCGGCTGGGCATCCTCCTTTCGGCGCTTATCTTCTGCGTGATGCTCGGAAAGGCGATCTTCGCGGGCGGGCTGCTCGAGAGCGACTGGCTGACCATCTCGCAGCACGTGCTGCAAATCTTCATGGTTTCGGTGGCCATCATCGTCATGGCCGTGCCCGAAGGGCTTCCGATGTCGATCACGCTGTCGCTGGCGATGTCCATGCGACGGATGCTGAAGACCAACAACCTCGTGCGCAAAATGCACGCCTGCGAGACGATGGGCGCCGTGACGGTCATCTGCACCGACAAGACCGGCACGCTGACCCAGAACCGCATGCACGTGCAGGAACTGATCCGCTACGACACGCTTCCCGCACGGGAATTCGCCGAGGTCGTGGCCCTGAACACCACGGCGTTCCTCGACGCCGAAGGCCATATCATCGGCAACCCCACGGAAGGGGCCTTGCTCGAATGGATGCGCGCCGGAGGCGAGGACTACGAACCGCTGCGCGCCGAAGCGAAGATCGTCAACCGGCTGACCTTCTCGACCGAACGCAAATACATGGCCACGATCATCGAAAGCGGCATCTCGGGCCGCCGCATCCTCTGTGTGAAGGGCGCCCCGGAGATCGTGCGCACGATGTGCGCCCCGGACGGCAAGGACGCGCAGGTCGCCGAACAGCTCCTCGGGTTCCAGAGCCGCGCCATGCGCACGCTGGCCGTGGCGTGGGCGGAAACCGCGTCGGACGACTGCCTCGAAGCGGTCAAGGCGGGCGGGCTGCACTTCGCGGCGGTGGCCGCCATCTCGGACCCCGTGCGCGAGGACGTCCCGGCGGCCGTCGCACGCTGCCTGGAGGCGGGAATCGGCATCAAGATCGTCACGGGCGACACCCCGGCCACGGCGCGCGAAATCGCCCGCCAGATCGGGCTGTGGAACGACGCCGCGGATGGCGAACGGAACCACATCACCGGCACGGAGTTCGCCGCCATGAGCGACGAGGAGCTGCAGGGACGCGTGCAGGAGCTGAAGATCATGTCCCGGGCCAGGCCGCTGGACAAGCAGCGTCTCGTCAAGCTGTTGCAGCAGCGCGGCGAGGTGGTGGCCGTGACGGGCGACGGCACGAACGACGCCCCGGCGCTCAATTTCGCCAACGTGGGTCTTTCGATGGGCTCGGGAACCTCCGTGGCGAAGGACGCCTCGGACATCACGCTGCTGGACGACTCGTTCGCCTCGATTGCCACGGCCGTCATGTGGGGACGTTCGCTCTACCGCAATATCCAGCGTTTCGTGCTGTTCCAGCTGACGATCAACTTCGCGGCCATCACCATCTGCTTCATCGGTGCGCTGTTCGGAACCGACATGCCGCTCACGGTGGTGCAGATTCTCTGGGTGAACATCATCATGGACACCTTCGCGGCGATGGCCATGGCCTCGCTGCCGCCCAACCCCGAAGTGATGCGCGACAAACCGCGCCCGAGGGACGAATTCATCATCACCCCCGCCATGGCCCGCACCCTCTTCACGTGCGGCGCGGCGATGGTGGTCGTACTGCTGGGAATGCTCTTCCGGTGGACGATCCTGCAAGGCGGACTCACGGTGGAGCAACTGACCGTGTTCTTCTCGACGTTCGTCTTCCTCCAGTTCTGGAACATGTTCAACGCCAAGGGATTCGAGACGCAACATTCGGTCTTCACATGTCTCGGCGGCTGCCGCGAATTCTTCCTGATCCTCGCGGCGATCGGCGTGGGACAGGTGCTGATCGTGGAATTCGGAGGCGAGGTGTTCCGCACCGAACCGCTCTCGTGGATGCAATGGGCCGAGGTGATCGGATTCACCTCGCTGCTGGCTGTCGGCGGCGAAATCATCCGTGCAATCCACAGAAAAAGAAAACAGTTGCGATAAAATACGATGCTCAAACGCCTGACCGCCGCCTGCCTGCTCTCATTCGCGGGCCTGGGAGCAGCGGCGCAATTACCGGACAGCGCAGACATGAGCGCCGGAGGGGAGTTCCGACGGCGCATCGACCGCCACACCTCGACAAAAGCCTACCGCATGCTCTTCGTCGGCACGCCGCTGATCGTGGGCGGCGTCGTGATGCAGGCCTACGATTCCGACTTCCGGCGTCTGCGCAACGGGTACAGCCGTTCGTTCCGCCACGACTACGACGACTGGCTCCAGTACGCTCCCGCCGGGGCGATGGTGGCCCTGAAAGCCTGCGGCGTCAGGGGACGCAGTTCATGGGGCCGCATGCTGGTCTCCGACGCCTTTTCGGCGGGACTCATGGCCATCGGGGTCAACTCGCTCAAATACTCCTGCCGTGTGATGCGCCCCGACGGATCGTCGCGCAACTCCTTCCCCTCGGGGCATACGGCGACGGCCTTCATGGCCGCCACGATGCTCCACAAGGAGTACGGCCACCGCAGCCCGTGGTACAGCATCGGGGGCTACACCGTGGCGACGGTCACGGGCGTCACCCGTCAGCTCAACAACCGGCACTGGATGAGCGACATCATGGTCGGAGCCGGTATCGGCATCCTCGCCACGGAGCTGGGATATTTCCTCGCAGACCTGATTTTCAAGGAGAAGGGGCTGAACGTCACGGAAACCTACTCGGTCTACGACCGCTGCCGCCGGCCGTCGTTCCTCGGGTTCAGCCTCGGATTCTCGACCGTTCCCGGAAGCTACACGCCCTACCCCGGGATGCACATGCAGTTCCTCTCGGGGCCGGCCGTCTCGGTGCAGGGCGCCTGGTTCGCAACGCCCTACTGGGGTTTCGGCGGCCGCATGTCGTGCACCAACCTGCGCGTGAAAGTCAACGGCGTGGCGCAGAACGACAATCTGGAGTGTGCGTCGATGTACGCGGGACCCTATTTTTCCCACCCCTTTTCGATGCGGTGGCTCGTGGGCGCCAAACTGCTCGGAGGGTGCGAGATCTACAAACCGTGCCGCACGGATTTCCGCAGGCTGGAAAGACGCGCCGGATTCTCCTTCGGAACCGGGCTTTCGACCACTTACCTCGCCACGCAAAACCTCGGCGTGCGCTTCTCGACCGATTACGACGTCGCACCTCCCGTGGTGCGTTCGTCGCGCGAACGGCTTCACAAGCTCACCTTCGGCATGGAGGTCTGCGCGGTATTCTGAAACGCAAAGGGCCCTTACAGGAACGACTCCCCCTGCGCGGCGCTGCGCAGCCGCCCGGCCGTGACGCCGTCCTTCACCGCAGCAGGGATCGCCACCCCGGAATAGACCGAGACGACGCCGTCCTTCAGCGCGCGGAGCCGCAGTTCCCGCTTCGTCATTTTTTCAACCGCATAGCTGCTGTCCCACGGCGTACCGTCGGCATAGGTCCCCGAAAGCACCTGCCCGGTCGCCGGATCGCCGACAAGGGCGTAGGTCCCGGTGAACCGGGCGTACCCGAACGTCCCGATACTCTGGTAAAGGGTGAAGGTCCCGTCTTCGCCGAGTTGCAGGTAAACCGTTCCGGTCAAGGCCGTACCGTCCTTCCAGCGGGTCAGCATCCAGCCGTCGTAGTTCGCCTCGTCCTCACCGCCGCCCTTGTCTCCGCCGCAGCCGACAGCCAGCAGAGCCGCGGCCGCCACGGCAAAAAGGCTCAATCCGATTTTCATACCCAAGGCCGTCCCGCTCCTGGTTTCCGCAAAGACGGATTACAAATATAGGGATTGGAACCCGAAATCCAAAGCAGAGCTGCAAAAATCCCCGGCGGCAGATGAAACAGACGCCCGTTGGCACAAAAAATGCACGTTCCGGACTGCGGCCTTTCCCCCGGCAACACATTATGAAACTGCGTCTCGGTCTGATACTTCTGTTATTCGCGGCATCGGCAGGCATTCTTGTCTGGATGTACTACGCTGCGACGCGCGAACCCCGGTCGCCGAAGGGTTCGCCGTGGGCCGAAACGCTCGCCGACCTGGACGCCTGCTGCCGCCGCAAACACGTCAAATCGGTGCAATACGACCATTTCGCAGGCATCGCGGCCGACGAAAAGCGCCACACGGCCGAACGGCTGTTCCGGGCCATGGCCTTCTCCGAGCGGTTGCAGGAGAACAACTGCGCGACGGCGATCCTCCATCTCGGAGGTCATTACACGCCCCCGGGGAAGATCATCATTTTCGGCGGCACGACCGACGGCAACCTCGAACGGAGCGTCGCCTACGAACGACAGGCCCACGCCGGACGCTCCGGAGCCGACATCCGCCGGGCGATGGAGCGCGGCAACCGCTATGCGGCGCGCATACTGACCTGGGCCTCGGCGGGAGACATGCGGAACATCGCCCTGCTGGAACGCTGCCGGCAGGAGGGACGCAACGCCCCGGACACGGGCCGGTTCGCAGTCTGCCCGAACTGCGGCAACCTCTATCCGTCGGAATACGCCGACTGGTACTGCCCCGCCTGCCTGACGGAGGGAAAAAGGTTCGTCCTCTTCGAGTGAACCATGCTACATAGGGGGGGGGAAACGAAGCGAGGCACGAACCGGTAATCCCGTCCGTGCCTCGCAGGTACAAGGGCAAAAACGCCCCGTGAAATCAGCGACTACTCCTCGTCGGCGTCCTTCATGGTGTGGTATACGTTCACCACGTCGTCGTCCTCTTCGAGTTTCTCGACCAGCTTCTCGACCGATTCGCGGCCTTCGGCGTCAAGCTCCTTCACGTCGGAGGGGATACGCACCGACTCGCCCGAGACGATCTCGAAGCCCTTGTCGTCGAGCCACTTCTGGATGGCGCCGAACGATTCGTAGGGGGCGTAAACCGTGATGCCGTCCTCCTCGGAGTAGAACTCGTCGACCCCCAGGTCGATCATCTCCAGCTCCAGCTCCTCGGGATCGACACCCTCGGCGGCGCGGAACTTGAAGACGCACTTATGGTCGAACAGGAAGCCCACCGAGCCGCTGTTGCCCAGCGTGCCGCCGCATTTGTTAAAATACATGCGCACGTTGGCCACGGTGCGGTTGGTGTTGTCGGTGGCCGTTTCGACGAGGAACGCAATGCCGTGAGGGCCGTATCCCTCGTAGATCACCTCCTTGTAGTCGGCGGCATCCTTCTCGGTGGCCCGCTTGATGGCCCGTTCGATGTTCTCCTTGGGCATGTTCTCGGCCTTGGCGTTCTGAATCAGAATGCGCAGGCGGGTGTTGCCCGACGGGTCGGAACCTCCGGCCTTGACGGCGATCTCGATCTCTTTGCCCAACTTGGTGAAGGTGCGGGCCATGTGACCCCAGCGTTTCATTTTTCGCGCTTTGCGATACTCAAAGGCTCTTCC
>OOBZ01002298.1_pt1 | contig 11744 bp, 6 predicted proteins | sample 1671601 | NCBI WGS metagenome assembly OOBZ01 (sample SAMN06348173, study PRJEB24527) | human gut metagenome | biome: human gut; feature: ankylosing spondylitis patient; material: feces | host: Homo sapiens | place: China | collected 2015-10
TCTTCGGCTTTTTCAGCAGCGCCCGCGCGATACACAGCCGCTGCTTCTGTCCGCCGGAGACGTTTGAGCCGCCCTGCTCGATGTAGGTGTCGTATTTGTCCGGCATCTGCTGGATGAATTCATCCGCGCAGGCCAGCTCGCAGGCGCGCTGCAGCTCTGCATCCGTCGCGTTCGGATCGCCCCAGCGCAGGTTTTCCTTGATCGTGCCGGAGAAGAGCACGTTCTTCTGGAGCACGACCGCGACCTGATTGCGGAGCGTTTCGAGATCGTACTCGCGCACATCGCGCCCGCCGACCCGCACGCTGCCGCCCGTTACGTCGTACAGCCGGCAGATCAGCTGCACCAGCGTGGTCTTGGCCGAGCCTGTACCGCCGATAATGCCAACGGTCTGGCCGGACTTCACATGGAAGTCGATATCGGACAGCGCGCTGCGCTTCGCGGAGGCGGAATATTTGAACTCCACATGATCAAAATCGACAGCGCCGTTCGGAACCTCGTAAACCGGGTTTTCCGGGTTATGCAGGCTGCTCGTCTCGCCCAGCACCTCGCAGATACGCTTGCCGGACGCCTGCGCCATGGTGAGCATGACGAAGATCATGGAAAGCATCATCAGGCTCATGAGGATCTGCATGGAATAGGTGATCATGCTGGTCAGGCTGCCGACGCCGAGGTACGTGCCGCCGGAGGTGACGATGAGCTTCGCGGCAAAAAACGAGATCAGGATCATCGACGTATACACGCAGAACTGCATGACCGGGCTGTTGAGAGCAAGAATTTTTTCCGCCTTCAAAAAGTCCGCGCGGACGGAATCGGACGCGGCGGAGAACTTCTGCGTCTCATAGTCCTCGCGCACGAAGCTCTTGACCACGCGCATACCCTGTACGTTTTCCTGCACGGAGTTGTTGAGCGCGTCGTATTTCTTGAAGACCGCCTTGAACAGCGGCAGCGCGCTGCGGATCATGAAAAACAGCGCAAGCCCGAGAATCGGGACGGTTCCCGCAAAAATAAACGCAAGCTGCTTGCCCACGCGGATGGACATGATCACGGCAAACACCAGCATCATGGGCGCGCGGACAGCGATACGGATGCACATCATGAACGCGTTCTGGATGTTGGTCACATCCGTCGTCAGGCGGGTGACGAGCGAGGACGTGGAGAAGCGGTCGATATTCGCGAAGGAAAAGCTCTGCACCTGATAATAGAGATCATGGCGCAGGTTTTTCGCAAAGCCCGCCGCAGCCTCCGCCGCGAACCAGCCGGAAAGCGCGCCAAAGCCCAGCGACAGCATCGCAATCACGAACAGCTTGAGGCCGTAAAGCAGGATCGTGCGCAGATCGCAGCCGTTTTGAATCGAGTTAATGAGATCCGCTGTCAGCAGCGGGATGGTGCATTCGCAGACGACCTCGCCCACCATGCACACGGGCGTCAGAATCGTCTGCTTTTTGTATTCCCGGATGCAGGCGGAAAGACGTTTGATCATAGATCGGATACCTCCATTTCCTGTGTGGCGTGCAGATTGTCTGCGGCCAGATCGAGAAGACGCAGCAGCGTCTGCTGCTCCTCATCGCTCATGCCGGAGCACATGACGCGCTCAAGCGTTTCGAATGCCTGCCCGACGGCGGCGTCGCACTGCCGGGCGCGTTCGGTCAGGCGGATACGCTTGCAGCGGCGGTCGTCCCGGTCCGGCTCAAGCACGACAAAGTCCTTTGCTTCCAGCCTCTGCAGCACGCCGGAGACGGTCGGGTGCGTCAGATGGAAGCGCTTTTCAATGTCCTTTGGGTAGATCTGCTCACCCTCGTGCAGCACAAGATGGTGCAGGATAAATGACTGCGTCGACGTCAGGTCGAGCGCAAGAAACTGCTGATCCATGTACTGCGTGATGCGGTTGCTGAGATGCCGCAGCCGCGGGCCGAGATTCTGAGAACAATCCTTCATCGGAACCTCCCGAATCAAAAATGTAGCGTGCTACCGTTTTTGGTAGCACGCTACATTTTAGCAGATTTTATGAAAAATGCAAGTAGGCAGTTTCACCAATCTCCCCTGCCTCGCTGCCGGGGTCTGATGGGCATTATGAATATTCGATCTCGAGCACGGTATCGGTTTTATCCGGGAGCGGATAGGTATACTGCGGGATCGTGCCGAGCGTGACGAACGCAAGGCCCTCGTAGGCATTTGTGACCCAGCTTTCGCCGCGAATGACCTCGCTGCCGTCGGCAAGCCGCCGCACCGCGCCGATGCGCTCCGGCGCAAGACCCGTCAGCGCCAGCGGCCCAAGCGGGGCTTCCAGAACGTGCGCGTAGATGCGGCCTTCCTTCTTCGTGTACCAGCCCCAGTCCGGCTTCGGCACGCCGGCGCTGCCGCAGTGATAAATGCTTTCGCTGTTTACTGCCATCCACGCGCCGATCTCGTCCAGAATTTCGCAGCTCTGCGCCGGGAAGCGGCCGTTCGCGTCCGGGCCGACGTTCAGGATCATATTGCCGCCCTTGCTGACGCACTCGACCAGCTTGCGGACGAGCATGGACGCAGGCTTGTAGCACGTATCATAGGGCGTATATCCCCAATTGTTGTTCATGGTCGCGCAAAGCTCCCACGGGACGCGTTCGCCGCGGACATTGCGGATGCCCTCAGGCGGCAGAAGCTGCTCGGGACTGACAAAATCGCCGCCGTAATACGCGGGCTGCTCCGTAACAAGGCTGCCGAAGCCCTCGCCGCTGGTTTCCAGACGGTTATCGACGATGACGTCCGGCTGATGGCGGCGCACCATCTGCATCAGCTCCGTCGCCTTCCATGCCTCGCCGCGCAGTTCGCCATAGGAATAGTCGAACCAGAGGATATCGATCTTTCCATAGTTCGTGACCAGCTCCTCGATCTGCCCGTGCATATAGGCAAGATAACGGTCAAAGTCGATTTTCTCATCCTGATAGGCCGGATTTCCGCGCATGGGATGGATCGGGTCGTTGTATTTCGGGAAATCCGGGTGGTGCCAGTCGAGCAGGGAGTAATACAGGCCCACGCGGAGGCCCTCGGCGCGCACCGCGTCCACAAACTCCCGCACAAGATCGCGCCCACAGGGGGCGTTCGTGCTCTTATAATCCGTCAGCTTGGAATCAAACAGGCAGAAGCCGTCGTGATGCTTGGCCGTCAGGACGACATACTGCATTCCGGCCCGCTTTGCGCGGCGGGCCCAGTCTCTGGGATCGTAGGCCTTTGCCGTAAATTCCTGCATATAACGCTCATACTGTTCGGCGGGGATTCTGGCGTTGCTCATATACCATTCGCCGCGTCCGGGGATGGCATAGAGGCCCCAATGCAGGAACATACCAAAACGCGCATTCTGAAACCACTGTACTCGTTTTTCTCGTTCTTTCATATCGGGTTTGTCCTTTCACAGCGCCCGCAGATGCAGGCGGAATGGCAGCTTGACGCAGCCCTTTATGGATCCATTATATCATTCTGCGCGTTTCAGCACAACACCGAAATCCGCGTGATTCAGCGACGGGTTTCTTCAAGGTACAGCTGGACGCGGCGCTGGATGCGGTCTGCGATCTGTCCGGCGGACTGCTCCTCCGCGAAATAATACGGCAGCTCGTCGGCAAGGATGCCGGAAACGGCGGCATCGTACTCGAACACGGACACGGCTTGCTCCCGCAGCTCACGCAGGAGGCGCTGTGCAGCAGGGTCGGTCATGGCATCCGTCTTTTTCTCAAAGTCTGCCTGCACCGGCAGCCAGCCGCCGCGGCTTCGCGCGGCGTAGAGCGGCTCGGTCATCAGGAACTTCAGAAAGGCCCACGCGCCCTCTTTTTCCTGCGCGTTGACCGGGATGGCCATCGGGAGCGTCAGATAAAAGCTGGCGCGGCCCGCGCCCGGAAAGCCAGGAAAGGCAAGCTGGTTCAGGCCGTCCGCGTATGCTTCTTCAAAGTACTGCGCGCGGTTGATCATCACCTGCTCCAGCAGCGTTTGGCCGGTCAGCAGCGCCTCGCGGGGCGATTCCGCCTCCGGCTGTGTCTGGCGCTTGGCAAGTTCCAGCAGGCAGAGAAACTCTGGAGAATCGAAGCTTGCCTGTGCCGCGTCATAGTCTATAAAGGCATCCGGCGCATAAAGTAGCAGCATCTGAATCATGGATGCGCCATCGTCCTGCGCAAAGACGGAAGAAATGTCCGGGTGCGCCTGCGCGGTATCCAGAAAGTCTGACATGGACCATGCCTCTCTAGCCGCGGCCCAAGCTCTCCATGCGAGAACGATCAAGCAACAGTTATCTGACAAACGTGAGACGATAGTTCATTATGAACAAGCGCAAAGTTGAAGTGGCAGAATGTTTAAGAGAAATTGAGTGCTGAACCATTTGAATACAAAATGCAAGTGCCTGCGTTCAACCGACACTTGCATTTTGTGTTTATTTTCTTGTGTGTAATTGGATCACTGTAGAAGCAATGAGAATAATAGTACTTATGTGCAGGAGAATTCGTGCAGTTGTGTTTGACGATTGAAATAGAATTCCAAAATCAGACAAGAGAATACATAGGAGCAAAGCCAGAGAAATAATAAGCTGTAGGCAAAGATATGGACGCATGACACTTAACTCCAACTGACGATTTCCAAAGTGTCTTGGCCTAAAACGGTCCAATTGAGGCGGGGGCGCAGAGTAAAGCGGATAACATAGACAGGCAAAGAATAAGTGATACAAACTTTCGCACAAAACTATCTCCTTTTCATAGCGTGGCGATGTTACTCTACGGGAACTATTTAAATTGTAACAAAAATTCGCAAGAAAATCAACAACAAATTCGTACAAACATACAAAAACAGAGGATACCCTAAAGGTTTACTATCATAAACTTATTGTAGCATATAAGTTTACTGTTGTCGACCTTTTGGAACAAATCAACTCTCAGGCTGATGCAGTACCCAATTGCTTCTCCCAGCGTGCGAAAATGTATGCAGTTGACGGTGGGCGCAAAAAACAGGCGCTGCCGGAGCAGCGCCTGTCTGGTTGCGGTGTGGGAATTAGCCCAGCTCGGAGAAGTACTTGATGGTGCGGACCATCTGGCTGGTGTAGGAGTTCTCGTTGTCGTACCAGGAAACGACCTGAACCTGGGTGTCGCCGTTCGGCAGGGGCAGGACCATGGTCTGCGTTGCATCGAACAGGGAACCGAAGCGCATACCGATGATGTCGGAGGAGACGATCTCGTCGGTGTTGTAGCCGAAGGACTCGGTGGCTTCCGCCTTCATCTGGGCGTTGACCTGATCAACGGTGACAGCACCCTTGACGACTGCGTTCAGGATGGTGGTGGAGCCGGTGGGGGTCGGGACGCGCTGTGCGGCGCCGATGAGCTTGCCGTTCAGCTCCGGGATGACGAGGCCGATGGCCTTGGCTGCGCCGGTGGAGTTCGGAACGATGTTGACAGCGGCTGCGCGGCTGCGGCGGAGGTCACCCTTGCGCTGCGGGCCGTCGAGCGGCATCTGGTCGCCGGTGTAGGCGTGGATGGTGCACATAATGCCGGACTCAATGGGAGCCAGATCGTTCAGAGCCTTGGCCATCGGAGCGAGGCAGTTGGTGGTGCAGGAAGCGGCGGAGATGATGTTGTCTTCCTTGGTCAGCGTCTTGTGGTTGACGTTGAAAACGATGGTGGGCAGATCATTGCCGGCCGGAGCGGAGATAACAACCTTGCGGGCGCCTGCGTCGATATGGGCCTGTGCCTTGGCCTTGCTGGTATAGAAGCCGGTGCACTCGAGGACGACGTCAACGCCGAGCTTGCCCCAGGGCAGATCAGCCGCGTTGGGCATCTTGTAGATGACGATCTTCTTGCCGTCGACAACGATGTAGTTGTCTTCGCCTTCGCCCTCGTGGAAATCAACGGTGTGGCCCTGCGCAACATAGTTGCCCTGCGTGGAGTCGTACTTCAGCAGGTGCGCGAGCATCTTGGCGGAAGTCAGGTCGTTGATGGCGACGACTTCGTAGCCCTCAGCGCCGAACATCTGACGGAACGCCAGACGGCCGATACGGCCAAAACCATTGATCGCAACTTTAACAGACATAATAAATTTCCTCCTTATTACCTGCCGGCTGGATGCCGGCCAATATACTGTGTGTTCCACAACATTCTGCTAAATTATACCGCAATATTCTTCCGATGTCCAGTATTATTTTACCCAAAAACCAACGGTTTCTGCCTTAAAATCTTTACAATTTCGTCTGTCTGTCCAAATTATTTATGAGGGCGGCTAAAAAAGTTTTGGAGGTGGTAAATTTTCTGTGAACACTGCGCGGAAAGGTCTGCGATTCCATAGATTTGTTCATAAATCCAGTGTATTCTAATTCCGTTTATTCTGAAATGAAGGATCGTGACCCAATGCTTGAGCTGAAACAGATCGTAAAGGACTATCAGGCCGGAGACACCGCCGTTCACGCGCTGAAGGGCGTGTCGATCCGGTTCCGGCGGCATGAATTCGTCGCTGTGCTGGGGCCGTCCGGCTGCGGAAAGACGACGCTTCTGAACATCATCGGCGGACTGGATCAATATACCTCCGGCGATCTTGTCATCGGCGGACGCTCGACGAAGGACTTTTCCGCGCGGGACTGGGATACCTACCGCAACCATTCCATCGGTTTCGTCTTTCAGAGCTATAACCTGATCCCGCACCAGACGGTTCTGCAGAACGTGGAGCTTGCGCTGACGCTTTCTGGCGTGAGCAAGTCCGAGCGCAGAAAGCGCGCCGTGCAGGCGCTGAAAAAGGTCGGTCTGGGTGACCAGCTGCATAAAAAGCCCAACCAGATGTCCGGCGGACAGATGCAGCGCGTGGCGATCGCGCGGGCGCTGGTCAACGATCCGGAGATTTTGCTGGCCGACGAGCCGACCGGCGCGCTGGACAGTGAAACGTCTGTGCAGGTCATGGAGCTTCTGAAACAGATCGCGGACGAAAAGCTCATTATCATGGTCACGCACAACCCGGAGCTTGCCGCGCGCTACGCTACGCGGACGGTGCGGCTGCTCGACGGAAGCGTTCTGGCGGACAGCGCGCCGTATGAAGACGCGGCGGAGCCGCCAGTGAAGGCGGAAGCAGGTAAGCGGCGCACGTCCATGTCGTTTTTCACGGCACTGGGACTGAGTCTCAATAACCTGATGACGAAGAAGGCCCGCACGATCCTGACCGCCTTTGCAGGCTCCATCGGCATCATTGGCATTGCCTTAATTCTGTCCCTTTCCAACGGCATTCAAACGTATATCAACGACGTGCAGGAGGACACGCTTTCGTCTTATCCGGTAACGATCGAAGCGGAAAGCGCGGATATGTCCGGCATGGTGACGGCGCTGATGGGCGTGCACAGCGAGGAGTCTGAAAAAACGCATACAGACGGGCGCGTCTACGCGTCAAACGTCATGTACGACCTGATGCAGAGCCTGAACGAGAACGGCACGCAGACAAACGATCTGGAAGCGTTCAAGCGCTATCTGGATAACCCGGACAGCGAAATTCATCAATATCTGACCTCGATCCAGTATGCCTATGACCTGTCGCTGCCGGTCTACACAAAGGACGCAGACGACAATATTGTCAAGGCCGACGTGATGGAGCTGCTGCAGAACATGATGAGCAGTATGTACGGCGGCGATTACAGCAGTTATTTTTCACAGTTCGGCAGCTATTATTCCGCCATGGACGTCTGGGAGGAGCTGCTGCCGGACGAGGACGGGACGGGGATCTCCCCGCTTTTGAAGTCGCAGTACGATGTGCTCTACGGCAGATGGCCGGAAAGCTATGACGAGGTCGTGCTGGTCGTGGGAGAAAACAATGAGATCTCCGATCTGGTCATGTACGCGATGGGCCTCAAGACTGAGCAGGAAATGACAGACGCCATGCAGGCGGCCATGAATCAGGAGACGATTGAAAAATCAGACGCAAGCTGGAGCTATGAGGAGCTTTGCGGCCACACCTTCCAGCTGATCCTGCCCTTTGAGCATTACGCCCAGAACGCGGACGGCAGCTGGACCGATCTGAGCCAGAGTGAGGCGGGGATGGAATATCTCTACGGCTCCGACGAGGTCGGCACGACGCTGAAGATCGTCGGCGTGCTGCGGCCGGACCCGGACGCGGCGAACAGCATGGTGCGCGGGTCGCTGGGGTATACGAGTGCACTGACGCAGTATGTGCTGGACGCCGCCTCCGAAAGCGCGGTCATCCGGCAGCAGCTGGACGATCCCGAAACGGATGTTCTGACAGGCCTGCCGTTCAAAACAGGCGACGAGGAAGCGCCTGACGCGGCGCAGATGCGCGAGGCGGTCGGAGCCGTTCTGTCGGACGCGGACACGCAGGAAAAGGCGCAGATGTACGCAGATATGTCAAAGCAGGCGCCGGGCGAGTATCTGGACAGCGCCGTGCAGCAGGCCATGGACGGCATGACGCGTGAAACAATTGAAGCGCAGATGACGGACTCCTACGCCGGGCAGATGGGCACCGACCCGGAGACGGTGCGCGGGTATATCGCGCAGATGGACGACGAGACGCTGTTCGATTATGTTGCACAGATGCTGCGTGAGCAGATTGCAGCGCAGTATGCCGAAGCAGTCTCGGCGCAGCTGGCCGGGCTTTCGTCCGAGCAGCTGGCCGCCGCGATGGACGCGGCGGAGCTGACAGACGAGCAGGTGCAGTATCTCTATGACACATATGTTCCCGCCGCGTATTCGGATTCGACTCTTGAGGACACGCTTTCGGCGCTCGGATATGTAGAACGCTCCAAGCCTTCGAAGGTCAATCTGTACGCCGCCACGTTTTCAGGCAAGGACGCCATCGGCGACTGCATCGAGCGCTACAATGATGCCCTGCCTGAGGAGGAGCAGATCACGTATACGGACTATGTTGCGCTGCTGATGAGTTCGGTCACGACGATCATCAACGCCATTTCGTATGTTCTGATCGCGTTTGTCTCGATCTCGCTGGTCGTCTCGTCGATCATGATCGGCATTATCACATATATTTCCGTGCTGGAGCGCACAAAGGAGATCGGCATTCTGCGCGCCATCGGCGCGTCGAAGCACGATATCGCGCGGGTATTCAACGCCGAAACGCTGATCGAGGGTCTGATTGCGGGATTGCTTGGCGTGGGACTGACGCTGGTGCTGATTTTGCCGATCAACGCGGTCGTACAGCATCTGACCGACATTGCCTCGCTCGGCGCAAAGCTGCCGTGGCAGGCCGGTGCGGCGCTGGTCGCCATTTCGATGCTGCTGACCTTCCTCGCAGGACTCATCCCGTCGTCCCTCGCGGCAAAGAAGGACCCGGTCGTAGCGCTGCGGACGGAGTAACACTATAACCGGCAAAAGCCGCCCGGCGGGGCGGCTTTTGCCGGTTATAGAACATTCAGACTTCTGCGTGAAAGATGCTCCGAAATTTGCAGCTGCCCAGCGGGCGGTTCCGGTCAGCGGTCTGCCGCCGGTTTTGTCTCGCGGAACTTGAGGTCGGCGAGCATATTGTCGTAGAATTCCTTGCTGATCTTATATTTGCGCAGATAGATCACATAGCCCGCGACGATCAGGACCAGCGGGATGGCCAGCATGGCCAGCTTGATGGTCAGCTTGCCGGAGGCGTCGATGGCTGCGGCTGCCGTGTCAGAGCCCTTTGTCTTGATGCCGGCCAGCATGATGCTGACGCTGATGAGGCCGGTCGAGAGCGCGCCGCCAATCTTGTTGACAAGCGGCTGGATGGAGAACGTGATGGATTCCGAGCGCCGGCCCAGCTTCCACTGGCCGTATTCAATGGTATCGGCGAGGAACATGAGCATCAGCAGCTGGATGAACGCCTGCCCGACGAACATCAAAATCGCAGAGACGGCGATCAGGCCGATAGAATGCTCGGCAAAGAAGAAGGCCAGATAGCCCGCGACCACAAAGACCGTCGCGCCGGTATAGAGCTGGCGGCGGTCATATTTTTTGGAAAACAGCGGGAAGATCATCAGTGCCGCCAGCTGTGCCACGCCGCAGACAGCGGCCAGAATGGCGTACATATTGATATCGCCGTAGAGATACTGCATATAGTACGTCGCAAAGCCGGTCGTCGTGCAGTAGCCGACCATAAACAGCGCCATGGAGAGCGTCGTCCACATGAGCTGATCATTTTTTGTGATGGCGTTCCACATATCGCGGATGGTGAACTTCTCGTCGTCCTCCTTGATCTCGCGGTTCTCCTTTACGCCGAACAGCGGGAAGCAGAGTCCTGCCAGATAAATAACGCTCACCGAGACGGCGACCGTCATCCACGCCTTCGGCGTATTGCCGAGGGCGGCAGTGATGGGCTGCCAGCCAACCATGATGATGTACATACCGATGTTTGCGCAGATACGCGCGAACGCGCCGTAATTCTCGCGCTGCTTCTGATCCTGCGTCAGGGCGGGCAGGAGCGTCCAATAGGCAATGTCATTGATGCCATAGCTGATATCCCAGAGGACATACGCGGCTGCGAAGAAAATGACATAGGCCGTGCCGGTGCCGACGTTGCCGAACAGGATCAGATAGAAGATCACGGACACGACGCCGCCGACCAGGATCGCGGGCTTGAATTTGCCCCATTTTGTGTGGATATTGTCGATGACAAGGCCCGTGATGGGGTCGTTCAGCGCGTCGGCGATACGCAGGACGGAGAGCACAAGACTTACCGCTGCGAACACATGAATGGGTAAGGAAAGAATGTTGGACAGGAAATATAAAAGTGCGTTTGCCTCGAACGCATAGAACATATCACGGCCGATCGTGCCGAGGCCAAAGAAATATTTATTGCGGCGGTCAGGATTTTTCATGACTGCACCTCCCGGATAAAATAGACATTGGAGCCGAAATCGCCCTGCATACGCCCATCCGCATCGTAGCCGGTCCCGGCAAAGCGCGGCGCAAGCATGATCCCGGCGCTGTAGGCCGCACCGGAGGCTGTGACGGTCTGCTGGCCGTCGTACATTTTGTAATAGCTGTCCGCCGTCTGCACGGCAAGGCCGTTCGGGTTCAGCTTCACGGGCAGCACATGGCGCAGAAGCGAACCGAAATCGCCGACGCGCAGCAGCTGCGGGCGGCTGTCGAGCCGGTACTGCTTCTTCTCGTCCAGACCGGTCACGCGCAGACGCTCATAGCCCGGAGCGGCGTGCTGTACGCCGTGGAACACGCCCGCGACCGTCTCCTCCTTCGTCTTCGCCTGCCAGATGATCCCGCCGCCGTCCGTTTTGCCTCTTGTGAAGCGGCCATACTGAAGCGTGCGGCGGTGTGCCTTGTAAAACTCGATCTGCGCGCGGATCTCCGTCTGCTCAACGGGAAGCAGCTCCGTCAGATCCAGCTCGTAGCCGAGGCAGCCGAACAGGCTGACGTTTCCGCGCGTGGGAAGCGGCGTTGCGCGCAGCGTCTGCGCGTGCGGCCCCGCCGACACGTGCGCGCCGAGGCACGAGAGCGGATAGAGGTAGCTGAGGCTCTGCTGGATGCGCAGACGCTCGACAGGGTCGGTATCATCCGAGCACCAGATCTGCGGGGAGAAATAGAGCATCCCGCAGTCGAACCGGTTGCCGCCGGACGAGCAGCTTTCAAGCAGAATTTCCGGCCGCGGCTCAAAAATGCGGCGCAGTACGTCGTAAAGTCCAAGGATGAATTCATGCTGCTTTGCGCCGAGCGCGCAGGAATGGCGGTTCATGTCCCACTTGACGTAGGAAATGGGCGCAGAATCAAGAACCTTGCCGACACTTTCGACGATATAGTCCCGCACGTCCGGCTTCG
>OOBZ01002299.1_pt1 | contig 11744 bp, 10 predicted proteins | sample 1671601 | NCBI WGS metagenome assembly OOBZ01 (sample SAMN06348173, study PRJEB24527) | human gut metagenome | biome: human gut; feature: ankylosing spondylitis patient; material: feces | host: Homo sapiens | place: China | collected 2015-10
ATGAGGATCTTACGTCTTTATTCATTATTATAGTTATACTCCTTAGTTATAGATATACTTAATTATAATATAAAGCTCTTAAATAATAATCAGTTATTTAAGAGCTTTAATTTTTATAACATATTAAATTGTATTAAGGTATCTTTTAAAAGTGTAATTGTTGAATCATCACTTTTTTTCCACTGTATAGTATTTTTTAGTGTTCCAGATTCCACATATCCATTTTTTGTAAATGTTACTTTCTTATCTTTTTTGAACTCTATAAATCCTGCATTGGTGTTTAAATTTTTTTCCCAGCCTAATGGACGTAATTTTGTATCTTTATCTAATGTACCACTAATAATGTCACCTGTATTATTAAAGGTTAGTAGTGTACCTTCTTTAAAAGATATAAAACCATATTTGTTATTTTGCAGAGAAATTGTTACAGGCTCATCAATTATACCTTCAATGACTAATCCTTGTTCGTTAAATGTAATAGCCGTATTGCCTTTATATCTAATATGACCATAGGCAGGTAGAGCAAGATTGCTATAAGTTCGTATAGGATAAAAAAAGCGTGGGAAAAACAAATGATTTGTTTCTGTCATATAGTAATCATTAATGATGTTTTTCCAACCAGTTGGGCGAATATAGGAGTCAGATTTAAGTGTTCCTTTGACAAGCTCGCCATTAATGTTTAGTTCTGCAGTTGTATCTTTTTTGAATTTCAAATCATCATCAGCTACACTCCAGCCTTGTGGAACAAGTGAAGTATCTTTATCTAAATGGATAGTTGCAGCAGTAACAGGGCAGGTAACTAAAAATAGCAATCCTAAAATTGCTGAGAAATATAATTTCTTCATAAATCCTCCGCTGTTTATTAACGTATTTTAAAAGTTATTGGCATATTAGCGTAGCAGCGGATATTCTGCCCAGACATATTTCTGGCACTGGTAAATTTCCACTTGTAGCAGGCATTTACCGCCGCTGCATCCAGATTGCTGTTGCCGGAAGAGGCAACGACTATAACTTCTTCAACGCTGCCGTCTGTATTAATGAGAAACCTTACTGTGGCAGTACCTTCTATTTTGGCATTGCGTTCAGCCATAGGATAAACAGGCTGAACACTTTTTATGATTCTGGGTGGTATAGCAGGATTAGAGGCAATACCATTGCCAGGACCAATGCCGCTGCCAATACCAGTACCGTGTCCGGAACCATGACCACCGCCACTGCCGCTTCCGCTGCCAGGACCGATACCAGAGCCATTACCACTGCCAATACCAGTACCTCGTCCAGACGAAGATTTTCCAGAAGCGATTTGTTTTTTAGTTATACTTCTTTGCATAGGTGACTGTTTAGCAGTCGTAGTATTTTCTGTTATCGCATCTTCTACAGGAATTTCTTCCTGCAGGGAAGTTACTTCTTCACCTGATATTTCATCAGTAATAGCATTTTCTGAGATATCGCTGCCACCACCGCCTCCGCCGCCAACAAATGCTATCTCCACAATATCTTCTTTTAACTGCTGGCTGTGCAGAATACCTGTAAAAGCAATAACTAAGACGATTAGAATATGAAATAAAGCAGAGCCACCCCAGCTGATATTTCTGCGTTGTTTACTATCCATTACCATCAGCTCCATCGGTAGCTAAACCAAAGCGGGTTACACCAGCTCCTTTTAGTTTATCTATTAAAGCGATAACTTTGCCATAATCAACATCTTTTTCAGCTCGTACTACAACAGCAAAAGAGCTGTTATTTTTTTGCTCTATAGATGCCTGCATAAGCAGCGACTGGATATCTGTTTGTGCATCGCCAAGATAAATACTGCCGTCATTTTTCATAGTAACTGCAAAAGTAGAAGCCGTATCTGTTGCAGCATTAGCTGCCTGCGGCAGTTTAACAGGTATAGTCTTTAAATCAATCATATACATAGTACTGAGCATGAAAAAAACGAGCAGAAAAAACATAATATCTATCATAGGGATAATATTTAACTCTGGTGCCTTTCGATTGCGTACATCACGAAGCCTCATTTTGCCATACCTCTTTTTTCAGCCTCGATAAGAGCAGAAAAGCACTGCTCCATATTAGTAATCATATTATCCATACGATGAGCAAAATAAGAATGTACGCAAAGCGACATAATAGCAACGCATAAACCGGTAGCAGTAGCAATCAGAGCTTCGCCGATGCCTCCGGTGATAGCAAGGGGAGCACCTGCCTGTACATTAAAAATACTGAAAGCGCCAATCATGCCGATGATAGTACCAAGTAATCCCAAGAGGGGAGAAAGAGTAACAATAATACTCAGATAATCCAGCTTATTACGCAGCTTGGCAATAAAAAGACCGGCCTGACTTTCAAGAAAGCCTTCCAATGCTGCACCGTGAAGTTTAGCTTTTTGTGCTTCTGCAATGATGAATGCACATTGTCCGGAATTAGCTGCTGCTGTTTCAGAAGCCTGAGCTAAATCATTTTTAGACAAAAGAGAGCAATAACTTTCGGTAAAAGCGGTACCTGAGTCTACTGTTTTGTAGTACAGGTAACGTTCAATAGCAATAGAAATAACAGCTAAAGAGCAAAAGAGCAATGGCCACATAACAAGGCCGCCTTTGTGAAAGTACATCAAGGTTTCCGTAATTGCATTCATCAATAATTGCCTCCTGAAAATAAAAATACCTTCCCGCATAATAAGACAGGGAAGGCAAAATAAGGGCATCTTCCTCTCCATATCTCTCGCAGGATTGGAAAACACAGGCTGTTTGCTGGCTGAAAGGCAGAGCCTTATGACAGTGGCGGGACCGCATCGTTTGAACGATTTAACAATTGTAATACCTATGTTTAAAAAATACATTATTTGATTAAGATAGTAGCACTATAAGAAAACGATGTCAATACATAAAAAAATAAAATAGTAATACAAAAATAAAAACAATAAAAAATAAATAGTAATAAATATTGACAAAGAATGTTAAAAATAGTATGATTCATAAAAATGCTGTTCGTTTGAGAAATTTAATATTGATTTTGTAATAAAATGGGGAATTTGGTGAGAGTCCAAAGCTGTACCGCAACTGTATTGGGAATAATACTTTTGTAGTCCTCTTGCAAAGGAAAAGTATTATGATGATCTAAGTCAGGGCACCATATTAGTACATAAGTGCGGAATTCAATTGTGTATCTGAAGCTATACATGGTTCACTACCATGTCCTTTTGATATGCAATTAGATAGTTAAGAATAAAGGCATATCAATATGATATGCCTTTTATTTTTATAATTAAAATTTTAGGAGAGTGTGATAAGATGAAAAAGTCTACCAAACTATCAATTTTATGCGGTTTAACATTATGTGCTGTATTTTACAACGCTGTTGAAGTATTTGCTGAAGAAAATGTTAAAAATTTTTCTTTGTCTGAATATGTTGTAACTGCCAATAGAACTGAGCAAAAAGTTATTGATGCTAATGCGAATATCAGTGTTGTTACACGTGAAGATATTGAAAGAATGCAATATGCTGATATTGATGAAGCTTTAAGAAGTGTTCCCGGTGTACAATTTCAAAATTACAGCGGCGGACAAACGAATCCTAATATGTATTCTATAAGAATTAATGGCTCTCAAAGAGTCTTAGTATTAGTTGACGGAATCAGAGTAAACCCTATAGGTGGAAGTGAATATGCCGTAAATTTAAGTCTGTTAAATAATATGGATAATATTGAACGTATTGAAGTTTTGAAAGGTGCTGCAGGTACTCTTTACGGTAGTGATGCAGTTGGTGGTGTAATTAATATCATTACCAGGAAAATAGACAGCAATAAAACAACTTATAAAACCTCCGCAGGAAGTTTCGGTAAAATTACGCATTCTTTGTATAATCAAGGTATTATAGAAGATGATAAATCAGGCAATAAGTTCTCTTACAATGTATACTATAATGAAAATCGCAGCAGTAATTATAAAGATGGTAAAGGTAAAGATGTATTTAATAATTTTGAAGGTAAAAATGCCGGTGTAAAAATCATTGATGAAATTGGAAAACATAATTTTACGTTGCAATATGATGAAAGTGATTCAGATTTCTCTGCATTAAATATGTATAATAAAAAGCCAAGTAAACAATTTGGTCATACATCTAATAAAGCATTAACATTTACTCATGACTTTGATATTGATGATTCTTTAAATAATAAATTTGTTTTTAGAAAAGCTGAAAATATGTTACATTGGGCAGAAGATTTTGGCGGTAGTTGGGGGCCATCTGTAATGGCACCTATGGACTATCGGAACACTACAATCAGCGATCAGCTTTCCAAAAAATTTAATGAATATAATGATGTGATTATTGGATTTGAACATACTAAAACAGAAACTGGTGGATTTTATGATGATGATAAGAATATAGAAACGGATAATATTGATTGGGATTGTGGAGAAGCAAAAATAAATTCATATTTTATACATCATAATTGGAAGATTACTGATAAATGGCAGTTAACAAGTGGTTTGCGCTATGATAAAGCTAACTTAGAATATGTTAATACGTGGTCTTCTGATCGTGAACGTTCAAGCAGAGACATGGACAGCAATTTATCTAAAAGTATGAATTTAAGCTATAAATTTGACGATAATAGAAATATTTATTTTGATTATCATGATTATTTTGTTATTCCTACTGCATATCAAGTTGCAAATCCAGATTATGGAAATGCTTATTTGGAACCGGCTAAAGGGAAATATTACGGACTAGGTTACAATCATATTTTTGATGATACAACTCAAATGAGTACTCATGTTTTTTTGCGTGATGGAGAAGATATAAAATTAGCTGATAGTCAATATAAAACATTTAATAATACTAAGGATATGGGATTTGATATTCAGCTTAATAAACAAATAGGAAATAATTGGAATACTTACATTGGCTATAGTTATTTACATCATAAATCTGATTATTCAGCACAAACTGATAGAGTTAAATTAGGATATCTTCCGAAGCATGCTTTAAATATAGGAGTTACTTATGCTGAGAATAAATTTGATGCAGGACTAAATGTCCGTACGGTACTTGATAGAGATGGTGAAAATCCTTATATTGGAAATACAGGCCATAAATATTTTGAAAGCGAACATTATTGGGTTGTAGATTTAGCAGCTAATTACAAACCTACTAAGAATATAAAGCTTTTTGCTACTGTTAATAATTTATTTGATACATTTTATGAAGATTCTGCTTTACAAAAATATAATCCTGATAATGAGTTTAACTATTATCCAATGCAGGGACGTAATTTCGTAGTAGGTGCAGAATTTAGCTTTTAATTAAAATTGAGGTAAAGAATCTAATTCATATTAGGTTCTTTACCTATTTATATTTATACTTTAAAAGGGAAAATATGATGACTAAACATTTATTCAATTATTGTCCGATAAACTTATATGAGGACAAAATGAAACAATCTGGTTTAACACTGGATACTTATATTGAAAAACTTGGTTTAGATGGTATTGAACAATATATTTATAAAACTGAAAGAGATAGTGTGAGATATATTCAGCAAACTGTAGGTGTGCATTTGAATTATTGGCCATATTGGATGGATTTTTGGTTGAAAAAGACTAAGGAAATTAAACGCCATTTTCCGAGTGCAAAACAGCGAGTTGAATATTATGGACAAGCTATGAATAGAGAAGAATGGTTGTCTATTATTAGGCGAAACATTTGCAATGCTTTGCAGGCTAAACCTGAATATCTTGTTTGGCATGTTGCCGAAGCAAATAATAAAGAAATTTTTACATATCAATTTAACTACAGTGACAGAGAAGTCTTGTGTGCTGCAAGTGATGTTTTTAATGCTGTAGCAGATGAGATACCGGATAACGTTACAGTATTATTTGAAAACTTATGGTGGCCAGGATTAAGATTAACCGATGCACGCAATGTAAAATATTTTTTTAATAGAATTGAGCGTAAAAATGTTGGAATCATGCTTGATACAGGCCATTTAATGAATACCAATATAAATTTGAATAGTGAGAATGATGCGGCAGAGTATGTTTGTAATGTTATAGATAGATTAGGAAACCAGGCAGAATTAATTAAAGGAGTACATTTGAACTGTTCATTATCAGGGCAATATCAGAAATCGTTTACACGTATTGTGCCTAGAAAGTGTGATAATCAGCGAATATGGCAGCATGTAACATCTATAGATCAGCACAAGCCTTTTTCTACAAAAGTAGTACAGAAAATTTTAGCTTGTATTGAACCGAGATATATAGTTCATGAGTTATCGTATACAGATTTAGATGATATGTATATTAAAGTTAATCAACAAATGCAACAGGTAAAATAATTATGAAGAAATTAATACTTGTGATAATGTTAATTTGCAGTTGTATGGTAACTGCGTGTGGTTCTATTCAGCCAGAGCTAGATAAACAAGGCATGATATTGTATAAGGTTACTGACAGTACTGGAACAGAGTTATTGTTTTCACAGAAGCCACAAAGAATTATAAGCTTGAATGTTTCAGCAGATGAAATTTTGTTGGATCTTGTAGATAATAAAAGGCTAGTGGCTTTATCAGCTTTATCTGATGACTATGGTATTTGCAGTGCTGCAGATAAAGCTAAAAATATAAAAGGGAGAGTATATGGAAATAATATTGAAGGTATTTTGATATATCAACCAGATTTGGTTATTGTACCTGACTATGACAATAATACTATTAATGCATTACGCAGTTCTGGTCTAAAGGTTTATGTATATAAAACACCATCAAATATGGCCGAAATTTTTCTTTTCATCAAATCACTGGGAAAAGTTACCGGAGAAAATAAAAAAGCTGAACAAATGGCGGAAAACTTAAAGCAAAGATTAGAAAAAGTTCGTCAAACAGTTAATGCAGCAGTACATGAAAATGAAAAATTAAATGTTATCATGCTGTCTTTTAATGGTCCGATAGGAATGAAGGGAACTTTTAGTGATGTATGTTATTATGCTGGTTTAAAAAATTGCCTTGCGGATATAGATATACCTTTTCAAAATAGGCTTTCGCAGGAAAAAATGTTAGAACTGAATCCAGATATTATAATTACACCAAGTTGGGATTATAGTAAACAGGGGAATCCGGAAGTTTTTCGTAATGATATAATAAATAATCCCTTGTATAAGGATATTAAAGCTGTGAAAAATAATAAGGTAATCAGGATAAAAGATAATAATTTGTATAGTACGTCACAGTATGTTGTTGATGCTGTAGAAGAATTGGCGAAAAAAGCTTATCCTGAACTTTTTTAATGGAGGCAGTTATGTCAGAAAAAATTTGTGTTTTGTCTACAGGTGATGACGTTTATTTTTATGATAAAAGTATAGTGATATTTTTCAATGGGAGAAGAAAGATATTAAGTACTTCTGCTTATAATGGTGGCTATCATGAAGACTATGAGGCAGTATATAACTATGATGCTAAGAAAGCATCTGGAATGCCTTGTGAAATTCTAGCAGATACATATATAGAGCATATGAAACTTATCTCTCAGCGGCTGGCTGTAGATCCTGAAAAAGTAAGTGGTATGGGGACTGCAGCTAGTATGGAAAATGCTGTTTATGAAAACATGACTTATAAAGACTTGACTGTAACAGCTATAGTGACTGCGGGAATTGAGCATAATGGAGGGCGAGCAGGTGATCCGGCTGATTTTTATCAGCCTGTAACTAAAGCAGATATTTCTGGAACAATAAATATTATGCTGATACTGGATTGTGACATTTCTGCAGGAACTATGGCAAGAGCTTTGGTAACATGCACAGAAGCTAAAACTGCAGCGATACAAGAGCTTTTGGCAGGAAGCAATTATTCAACAGGGTTGGCAACTGGTTCAGGAACAGATCAAACCATTATAATTGCTAACACGGAAAGTGATTTATGTTTTGATAATGCAGGTAAACACTCTAAGTTAGGTGAACTAATAGGAAAAGTGGTTATTAGAGCAGTTAAAAAAGCATTAGAAAAACAAAATGGCCTTAATCCAGAGAGTCAACATAATGCTTTTCGAAGATTAAAAAGGTTTGGTGTTTTTCCTGATAAATTATGGCAACAGTATAAAGAAAAATATCCAGGTTTAATAAAGCCGCAATATCTTATGGCTGCTGAAAAAATTGCTAAAGATGAAGTTTTGCTGACATATACATCGTTATATATACACTTATTAGATCAGTTGGAGTGGAATTTAATTAATGTAGATGAAGCTATAGATGGAATGCAGAGTGTTTTGGACATTTTAGCTGATAAATATAATGTTAATAGGATGAATGTATCTGGCGATAGTATAGATGATTTTGTAAAAATATGGGAATGGTTGTTTAACAGTATAATTACAGTAGTACTAGATGAAAAATGATAGGTTACTTACGCATATTTGAATAGTAAAAGTTTAATTTATAATGAGAAGTTAGAATTAGGTATAAATACATAAGAGATTTATTAATATGCATAAGACCATGCCTTTAAAGAGTTTTGAAGAGTTTGGATTTTTCAATTATATATTATTAATATGAATAACTTGCAAGCATCCTAATATACAGTATTACCCTTGCAAAGGATCATAGGAACATACAGTTTAGCCCAGATGTTTAACGACATCTGGGCTTTTTCTATGTCTAAAATTCTAACAGCAGTCTTGCGCCGGGCTGCTGTTATTTATATATACAAAACAAAATCTATATCAACTTTCAGGAGGTATGTATCATGAAACAAGGAATCAAAACTATTCAAAATCTGTATGGAGAACTGGAACGTCAACGTGAGGTAAGAAAAGATTTAATCGCCGACACCAGGAGCATCAACATCAGCAGTACTAATGGAACCAGCATGCTCAGTGTTTCTACAGGAGAAGATATTTTAAGTTATCGTGTTACCGACATCGCTCATCGTCAAATCGCAGACAGACTTAATATCCCCTACAAGTATTATGAGCGTATGCGTACCAACTATCCTGCTCTCTTAGATAAGAACGTCAACGGCTGGCTGCTGAAAAATCCGGAACGCAGGATGCTGAGAACTTTAGACGGCAAATTAAGAGCCTTTTTGAGCGACCGGTATCGCAGGCTGGATAATCTGGAGCTTGTCGACCATGTGCTGCCTGTCATAGCGGAAATGAAAGGCTGTGAGATTATCAGCTGCGATATTACCGAAACCCACCTGTACTTAAAAGTCATCAATAAGACCATGAAAGCAGAGATTGTTCACGGTGATGTTGTACAGGCAGGCTTCGTCATCTCCAACAGTGAGATAGGCCTAGGTGCTTTAAAGGTAGAGCCATTAGTTTACCGTTTAGTCTGCAAGAACGGTATGATTAGTAAAGACCTTGCCCATAAGAAATACCATACCGGCAAACAGGTAGAAGATACCGACAATGCCTATGAACTGTACAGCGATGCTACCTTAGCCGCAGACGATAAAGCCTACTTTATGAAGGTGCAGGATATTGTCAGTGCTGCCGTAGATGAAGCTAAGTTTAACATTACCGTAGACAAGATGCGTACAGCAATGAGCATTAAAACTGGAGATAACCCGGTGCAGACCGTAGAAGTACTTGTCGACAGATATGTACTTAATAAGCTAGAGCGTGCTTCCATCCTGCGGCACTTCATCATGGGCAATGACTACTCTCACTTCGGACTTGTCAATGCAGTAACAAGAAGTTCGAAGGATGTTGCCGATTATAACAGAGCAACAGAACTGGAACGTATCGGTGGTACTCTCCTTGATGAAGGAGTAGAAGCAGTAAGCAAGCGAAACATAATCTTATTGCCGAAATCAGCCTAAACGCAGTAATAATCTAAATATCGACAATATGCAAAAAACATAAACAAATTATATTGATTATGTCTTAGTTTTTAAACTTTCGCGATTTAGGCGAAATGCTGCTGATATACTTGGCACTTTACAGATAATGCAAGATTTTGGCGTTGAGTTAATCTGCGTTGATGACGGAATAGATAGCTCTAAAGACGCTGGAAAATTAATGATATCTGTTCTGCCGTTCGTTGTAGAAATCGAAAGAGAAAATATACGCAGTCAAACTATGGCTGGAAGAATCCAGAAGGCCAGTAACGGACTTTGGAATGGGGGCACTGCTCCGTATGGTTATGTTCAAAGTAACGGGAAGTTGATGGTTGATGAGGATGCTGCTAAAGTTGTAAAAGTTATTTTTAAACGGTATGTAAATACTAATGATGGTACTTTAAGCATAGCAAAATACTTAAATGAAAATGGCTTTGCCAAACCGGCAGAAAGATTTAAAATCTTGCGATTTACAGGTTACTTTGTCCGTGATATTCTTGCTAATCCGATATATGCTGGTAAAATAGCTTATTGCAGGACCAAGCAGGATAAGGTGAAAGGTTCGAGAAATAAGTATGTCAGGAAAAACAATAAAGATTTTTATTTATTTGAAGGACAACATGAAGCTATCGTTTCTGAAGAATTATGGAATTCTGCTAATGAGAAGCTGAAAGCCAATGCTAATAGCAGAGAGAAAAAGTATGGTTTAAAGCATGTAAATATTTTAACAGGCCTTTTAAAATGTCCGTGCTGTGGAAGCAATTTGTACGGTAACGTTAGAAAACCTGGTGGTAAAGAGAAGAAGTTGAGGTTTTATTATTATTGCAAAAATTTGCCAAACAGGACTGGGCATTTATGTTCTTTTAGATGTAATATTCCTCAAGAAGAATTAAATAGTGTAATTGAAAATATAATTATGGAATTAGTTGCCAAAGATTTTTTTGCTAATGCATTAAAAAAGCAGTTGTTGATTGATGTAAGTACTTCTGAAGAAGAAGGCCTTTTGGCTAAAAAGAATAAAGAGTTAACAACTGTTTTAAACGTCAAAGAACGATTAGCTCTGCAAATGGACAGCATAGATCCTGCTGATAAATATTATCAAGAAAAAATTAAAGATTTACAGCACCGTTACGATCAGCAATATGTTAAAATAGAAAATATACAAAAAGAATTTGACAATTTAGAATTAAAATTACAGTTGATAAAAGAAGGTAGGCTTACTCAGGAAAATATAACTGGCCTCTTAATGTTATTCAAGGATGTTTACCACATAGCATCTGATCTGGAAAAAAAGGAATTATTAAAGACTTTTTAGACAGAATAGAGCTTTTTCCTGAAAAGAGACAGGATGGGAATTGGATTAAAAAGTTGATATTTAAGTTTCCGATACCTGTGAATAAAGGAAAATATTCCTTGGAATATGATATGAACGTTGAGACGGTAGTTTGGTTATCTAAATAGAATACAAACTTTTATTTTAAGATTTTAAACCGTCAAGATTTTATTGGCGGTTTATTTCTTGATGCAATATTAATTTTAAGTGTTATTTAGGTAGGGCATATGATATTTTATTGCATGATATAGAGGTGGTATTTTGAATAGATTGTATTATGCAAGTACCGTACGTGAGTTTATAAATAAAGATAAATATACTATTTTTGGCGAAATAACAAGTAATGATGAATTTAACGCAGATGATTTGCAAAAAAATGCTTGGCAGCAAGAAATTGAAATACTGAAAAGAGAATTGACCGATTTTAGAGAAGGTCATATTATATTTGAATATACTATTCCTAGAATAGGGAAAAGAATTGATAATATTCTTTTATATAAAGGTATAGTTTTCTTACTCGAGTTTAAGGTTGGTGAAAAACAATATCATAGATATGCTATTGATCAGGTGACT
>OOBZ01002325.1_pt1 | contig 11635 bp, 9 predicted proteins | sample 1671601 | NCBI WGS metagenome assembly OOBZ01 (sample SAMN06348173, study PRJEB24527) | human gut metagenome | biome: human gut; feature: ankylosing spondylitis patient; material: feces | host: Homo sapiens | place: China | collected 2015-10
CGCCCCGTCCGGCATCCAGACGGAGCCCCTGGAAAACCGTCTTTTCTTCTTTTCCGCTCTTCTCCGCCTCATCCCGAAGGTATCACGCCTGCCGGCCCGGAATGCCGCGCACGGTGTACCTGCCGTTACGAAGGCCAACATTTCTAAATTCTATGGGAGGCGGTGTCGGGATACATCTTATTCCGCGGCACCGAATTCGCTATGAGCAAAACTCTTTACATCACCGCTGCCGGCCCGCATTCCGGCAAGAGCGCCATCGCCCTCGGCGTCATGCAGCTCCTGAGCACGCAGACCAGCAAAATCGCGGTCTTCAGGCCTATCATCGCCCAGCCTGAATTCGACAAGAAGGACAGCGCAATCAATCTGTTCCTTGAATATTTCAAGCTCGAGCAGAACTACTGCGACACCTTCGCTTACACGGAAGACGAGGCCTACGACATCATCAACCGCGATTCCAAGAGCGCCCTCGAAGAAAGCATCCTCAAGAAATTCAAAGCCCTTGAGGCCAAGTATGACTTCGTCCTCTGCCTCGGCACCGACTTCCGCGGCAAGGATGCGGCGTTTGAATTCGAGCTCAACGCGGATATCGCCGGCAATATCGGTGCCCCTGTCCTTCTCGTGGTGAGCGGCAAAGACAAGAATCTGCCTGAACTGCGCCAGATCATCCATATGAGCATGGAGACCATGACCAGCCACTGTGACCTGGTCACCACTGTCATCAACCGCTCCAACCTCTCCAACGCAGAGCTTTCCGGGCTTCGCAGCGGCTTCGCCCGCGATGGCGAACAGGCCCTCATCTACGCCATTCCCGAGGATAAGACTCTCGGCAGCCCGACGCTCGGCGACGTGGCCCGCTCCCTCGACGCCGAATTCATCTGCGGTTCCGAACATCCCGAGGTGCTGGTCTCCAATTTCCTCATCGCCGCCATGCATGTGGATCACTTCCTTTCCTACCTGGAAAAGGATCTCCTGATCATCACCCCCGGCGACCGCTCCGACATCCTGCTTGCTGCCATCGCCGCCAAGGTCTCCAGCAACCAGCCCAATATTTCCGGCGTTCTGCTCACCGGCGGCCTGAGACCTTCCGATGCCACCATGGAAATCCTCAAGGGTATCACCGCGACCCCGCTGCCCATTCTGGTCACCCAGCATCACACCTTCCGCGCTTCCCAGTTCGTCCAGCAGGTGCAGGGAACCATCGAGCCCTGTGATGCCCGCAAGGTCAACACGGCCCTCGGCCTCTTTGAGCATTACGTGGATGGCAAGGCCATTGCGCAGAAGATCACATCCTCTGCAAAACCGCGCCGCGTCACGCCTCTTATGTTCGAATACAATCTGCTCGAACGTGCCCGCCAGAGCAAACAGCGCATTGTCCTCTGCGAAGGTGAGGAACCCCGTATCCTGCAGGCCACTGACATCCTGCTGCGCCGCGAAGCCGCCGACATCATTCTCCTCGGCGACAAGCAGAAGATCGTCAGCAAAGCCGCCGCTCTCGGGCTCGACATCAGCAAGGCGGAAATCATCAATCCGCTCACGTCTCCCAAATTCGAGGACTACGCCAATTCCTTCTATGAATACCGCAAGCAGAAGGGTGTGACCATCGAACAGGCCCGTGATACCATGATGGATTCCACCTACTTCGGCACCATGATGGTCAAGAAAGGAGACGCCGACGGCATGGTCAGCGGCTCCATCAATACCACGGCTCACACCATCCGTCCTGCCTTCCAGTTCATCAAGGCCCGTCCCGGATTCTCCGTGGTTTCCTCCGTCTTCCTGATGTGCCTCAAGGACCGCGTCCTCGTCTTCGGTGACTGCGCGGTCAACCCCAACCCCACCGCGGATCAGCTCGCGGAAATCGCCATCACCTCGGCCCATACCGCCGAGCTCTTCGGTATTGAACCCCGCGTGGCCATGCTCTCCTACTCTACCGGCAATTCCGGCAAGGGTGCTGATGTGGACGTGGTGAAGGAAGCCACCCGCATCGCCAAGGAAAAGGCTCCTGAGCTCATGCTCGAAGGCCCGCTTCAGTACGACGCTGCCATCGATCCCACCGTGGCCAAGACCAAGCTCCCGAACAGCCAGGTTGCGGGACGCGCCACCGTCTTTATCTTCCCCGATCTCAATACCGGCAACAACACGTACAAGGCGGTTCAGCGTGCGGCCGGCGCCATCGCCATCGGTCCTGTCCTGCAGGGTCTCCGCAAGCCCGTCAACGACCTCTCCCGTGGCTGCCTGGTTCCGGATATTGTCAACACTGTGGTCATCACTGCCATCCAGGCCGCAGCTGAAAAAGCCGCTGAAAAAGCCTAATCCCATAAGCCTCTGCAAGAACAAAGGATACCCGAATGAAAGTTCTCGTTGTTAATGCTGGATCTTCTTCCTGCAAATATCAGCTCCTCGAAATGGACAGCCATGAGGTCCTCTGCTCCGGTGTCGCCGAACGCATTGGCCTTCCCATGGGCATGCTGACCCATAAGATCGCACCCGACAGCGATCATGCCGAAAAGATCGTCAAGGAGCAGCCCTTCCCCTCGCATAAGGAAGCCATGGAGCTTGTCATCCAGCTTCTCACGGATCCCGAGAAGGGCGTCATCAGGGACAAGAGCGAAATCTACGCCATCGGCCACCGCGTCCTGCACGGCGGCGAGGCCATGACCGAGCCCAAGCTTGTCGACGATCAGGTCAAGCAGGTCATTCGCGACTGCATCCCTCTCGGACCGCTTCACAACCCGGCCAACCTCATGGGCATCGAAGTCTGCCAGGATCTTTTCCCGGGTACTCCCAACGTTGCCGTCTTCGATACGCAGTTCGGCATGTCCATGCCGCCTGAGTCCTATATGTACGGCCTTCCCTATGAGTACTACGAAGACCTGCACATCCGCCGCTACGGCTTCCACGGAACGTCCCACACCTATGTCTCCAAGAAGACCGCTGAGTTCCTGCACAAGCCTCTTTCAGAGACCAACTGCATCGTCATGCACCTCGGCAACGGCTCTTCCCTGAGCTGCACAAAGAACGGCAAATGCCTTGATACGAGCATGGGCCTGACTCCTCTCGAAGGCATGATCATGGGCTCCCGCTGCGGCACTCTCGACCCGGCCATCGTTCCCTTCATCATGAAGAAGAAGGGCTTCACTCCTGAGGAAATGGATACCCTCATGAACAAGAAGTCCGGCCTACAGGCTCTCTGCGGTTCTGCCGACATGCGTGACGTGCACAAGGAACGCGAGAACGGCAACAAAAGAGCCGAACTCGCCTTCCGTATGCTCGTTCACGGCATTAAGAAGATCCTCGGTTCTTACTTCTTCCTGCTGGGCGGCAAGGTCGATGCTGTGACGTTCACGGCCGGTATCGGCGAACACGATGAGCTCGTGCGTGCCGCTGTCATGGAAGGCCTCGAAGGCATCAGATTCAAGCTCGATCCCGAAGCCAACCGCGCCCGCAAGAGTGGTGCCAGGGCTATCTCTGCTCCTGACAGCCGTATTCCGATCCTCGTCATTCCTACCAACGAGGAGCTGCAAATTGCGGAAACCGCTGTTGAAGTGGTCTCCAAAAACAAGTAGCTCTGCACTGCGTTTTCTATAACTTAGACGGAGGGGAAAATCCTGTTTGGATTTTCCCCTTTTTTTGCACACTGCGAGTCAGCTGCCCCGCTTACCAAGCCCCACGGACGCAGCCGGGCGGAGTCTATGGTGCTGCAGCTTCACCGGGGGTTCGGAAGCCTTATTGGCTGAGGAGTCGTCAGCGCAACCGGAGAGGTGGTATACGAGGCTCACACCGCAGCAGTGAACAGGGACATTCCAGATTCATAGCCGTCAGCGCCGCTCATCGGATGTCATCCCGAAAGGAGGCCCCTTTACAGAAAACGCCATGCAGCGAGGGGCGCGGCAGTACTTTCCCTGATGGCAGAAAGCTTCCGGGATACAAGGATGGCAGTCCCTGGCTGAGGGGCATCACCAGCACCGGATCAAAAAATTCAGGAACCGCAGGCCACGTTTCGAGCAGGATACGAAGAAGCCTGTACCCAGCGGACGGCACAGGAAGCGCTGTCTGGAATTTTTCAGCAGGACCTCAATAAAATTGTCAAAGACGGGCGCCTCCAAAGCTTTTCAGAGATACAACGATATAAAAGATCCTGCCTGGAGCAGGCATCCATATTCCTGAGGGAACGATTCACAATGATCGGCAGAATATCAAATGGTCAGCACCTGAGAAGTTATGGACAGGGGGACAAAATTTAGCCGGCCTGTCAAAGCGGCACAGAACAGCGTAAATCTTTTGTCGATGTAAAAGAGGTGCGTCAATTCATTTCCAGCCTATAAAGGAGGGAGTATTCTGACCGCGAAGTGATAAAATTACTTGCACGGTCGGCCGCCTCGGGCTTAAAAGCGTTTCGCATCTAAAAATATACCGGGTACTGTCCTGATGCAAAGCAGACAGTTACCGGGGGGAGTGCCTCTTGTTTCCCGTTCACAGATATCACGCCACCGCACTTCTGTTCCTTTTCCTTGCCCTTACAGCCTTTGCTCTAACGGGTCCCGCTCATGCCGCTCCGGAAATCGCGCCGGGCTCAACGGTCAAAGCCGCTTCTGTCATCGTTCTCGATGTTGACAGGGATCAGCTTCTTTACGAGCAGAATGCGGATGCCCTTATTCCGCCAGCCTCCCTCACAAAAATCATGTCCATTTTTGTGGCTCTGGACAGCATAGACGCCGGCAAGGCCGACATGAACAGCCTGGTCCCCATCTCAAAGCATGCGGCGGAAACCGGCGGATCACGCATGGGACTCACTGAAGGCGAGACCGTTTCACTTAACGATCTCTTCCTCGGCATGTCTGTTTCCTCAGGAAATGACGCCTCCATGGCGGTCGCGGAATTCATCGGAGGCTCCGAGCAGAATTTCGTGGACATGATGAATGCCAAGGCCAGCTCCCTGGGCATGTCCAACACACATTTTGTGAATCCGAACGGCCTTCCGGCGAAAGATCAGTACACAACCGCCCGTGACATGATGCTCCTTGCCCGCGCCTACCTGCACAGCCACCTCGAAATGCTCGTGTACCACAACACGCATTACCTGCGGCATGGACAGACGCTGACATGGAACAAAAATCCCCTACTGGGCAATTTCGAAGGCGCAGACGGTCTCAAGACCGGCTGGGTCAACAAATCCGGCTACAACATCATTGCCACGGCAGAAAGAGACGGACACAGGATTCTCGCTGTAGTCCTGGGGGCCCCGGATCCACTGACGAGAGGGCAGGAGTGCTGCCGGCTTCTTGATGCCGGTTTCCTTGCCAGTGCCAGTGCCGGCAACGTCCCCTACAATTCCATTCTTCAGGCTACACCCGCGGATATTTATCATCCTGACTGGAAACTGACGGCCCGTGAAGCCCTTGCCACTCTGCATGGTGCAGATGGCGGCGTCATTCACAGAAGTCCCAAGAACAGAAAAAACAAAGGCCGCCGTATGCGTACGGCCGAACGTTAGCCAACCGGGCACACTGCACGGGAAAACGCCGGATTCGTTCCGGCGTTTTTTATTTCTGACAAAGAAATCAGCCCTGAGGCAGAGGCATCCGAAAGTCACTCTCTCCGCCAGCAGACTCTTCTCTTCCCCCCCCAGCCTGTCCAGACAGCTTCATTTCCAATCCAAACAGAAAGCCGCACTGCCCAGGGGATGCCTGACCCAGGAACAGTGCGGCTTTCTCTAGAGAGGAGGGTAACCGTTAATATGTGGGACTTCTTCCCGCGCGTGACATAATCCGTCCGTGCGGGGCAGATCCGGAGAAAAAGAAAAAACGCTCCGGAAGAAGCAGCCGGGGAAATATATGGAGCCAGTACCGGACCGGCCTGAAATCTTTTTGAAGGATCCGCACCGTAAGTGATCCCGGAAAAAAGATGCGGATCCTTATGAGGAGTAAGGCTCTGGGGTTGTTCGTAAAATATCAGCACTGCCGCCTGAATGATTTCTCCGACACCCGCCTGCGGCCGCCCTGGTAATGGGAGAAGCGGTCACATATCCGGCAATCAGGGAAAGGCTTCTATTCCCGGTTACGGGAAACGCTACCTTGTTTCAGACGTGCGGACTCTGAACCGTCCGTTGCGCTCAGTCCGGCCGCCAGGCCGGGAATGCAGCCTCTGTTTCCCCCTCCGAAGGAAACCTCCGCCGTCTTCAAAGCAGAGAAGGCTCATGGTTGAAGTTGTTCTCTTTAAAACAACACCAAAATAATCTTCTCACCCAAAGAGTCAAGAGGACAGGAGCAAAAAGAAGCAATTTTTTTATATCATGTCATTTTCTGTCTCCGGTTCCTCTGCAGCAAACAGTTTTTCCCTGGATTGGGAGACAAAAGCGGACTCCCAATGTTCCACACTGTTCCCCAGTTTCCAGCATCTTTGCCCTCCCTGGAAAAGATCAGAGTCCCCAGGGGATCAAAAAAAGGCGCCGTCCAAACATGGACAGCGCCCTGCTCATCAGAGAATTTCAGCTCTGATCAGTGGATAGCCCGGCCAATCCGGCTCCAGCGGACATCCAGCGGCCCATCCCAGGACCAGTAAATACGCCTGGCCTTGGCCTGAATCGCCCTGCGTTTCACGAATCCCCAGAAACGGGAGTCCATGGAATTATCCCTGTTGTCGCCCATGCAGAAATAGCTGTCCGGCGGCACAGTGACAGGTCCGAAAACATCCCGCACGGGAACCACATTGTTGGGTTCATCGACACGGATGTAGTCTTCCCTGACAGGTTCTCCATTCCGGTACAGCTGCTTGTTACGCACCTCAATGACGTCACCGGGAACGCCGATGATACGTTTGATGAAGGAAACGCTGGGATCCCTCGGATATTCGAAAATGATGATGTCGCCCCGCTGCGGGTCATGCCCCTTATAAAGCTGAATATCAGTGAAGGGGATATAAACGCCGTAATCAAATTTCGTTGCCAGCAGATGGTCGCCAACGAGCAGCGTATTCAGCATGGACTCGGACGGAATTTTGAAGGCCTGCACGAAAAAGGTACGGATAAAGAACGCCAGAACCAGAGCGACAAGGAACGCCTCGGTATATTCCAGCCACAAAGGTTTTTCGTTCTTCTTGGTCTCAGTATTTTGCTTCTCGGATTCCATATTTTCTCACTTTGCTGTTCAACGGAAAAAACTTCGCATACTCCGCCAGGCTAATGACCGCTGGTAGAAATGGTCGTAGACACTTCCCCCTTGGGGGTCACCTTCCACTCCGCACAGGCTGTTTCCAGCGCGAGAAGAGCCGCGAGTATGGCCGCGAAAGCCAGCCTGAACCCGTGTGTTCTGAAAAGCCGGATTGCCATTCTTGGTTCCTCCCGATCATCCCTATTTGCAAAAAGACGTTCTTAGCATACGAAGCCACAGTCCGCAAAAAAGGGATATCATGGTTTTCCGCAGAAGGTAGATCTTGAGGGCGATTACGTCTATGACCAGAAATCAGCCGTGCGGACAATGGCGCCTTCCCAGGCAGCTGTCAGTCTGCACGCGTTCATGCAGGAGGAATTTACCATGCTCGGATATCTGGCCATTGCCCTCGGCTGCGGTATGATCGGATACTTTCTGGCCCGCAAAATGTTTTAGAACAGGCCAAGACATAAGGATCCGTACTGAAAAGCGCGAGTCCGGCGTACGCGGCAAAACTCATGATTGGGTGAAGAGACGACAGTCCGCCTGTATTTTCAGAAGCCTGCCCCCTCTCAGAAAACAGCCCGGTTGTGTCACAGACACAAGGATATGGATCCCCGGGGCAGATGAACACAGGACTCTCCCGTGGCTGCCATGCTGAACCTTACAGATGGCAGGAAAAGATTATGTCCACGGACTGGAGATAAGGATGATGAGCGGGCGTCCATGAGCTCACGGTTCCTCTGATTGGGATACACCCCTGCGAAGCCTGATGGGCCGCATGTCCGGCGCCACGAAAAAGTAGACGGCTGGCGCAAAAGTGACTATTGTCATTAATCAAAGTCAGGATCGGTGTTCAGCCCGGAGCTGACCTTTGTGTGGCGGGAAGCTGGATGCGGAAAGTACTCTTTTTTCCGCTCCGGGGTTCGGTTTCAGTATTCATCAAAAACAGGGGGACGCACCATGTGGTTCTATGGTTTCCTCATTCTTTGCGGCATCGGCTGCTGGGGTGTTCTGAAGATGCACTAAGCAGCTTCCAGCGCAGCCTTTCCGATGACAGGGGCGGTATCTCTTGAGAGAACCGCCCTTTTTACTGCTTCACATTCCGGAAAACAAAAAGGCCCCCGCGTTTCTGAGAAACGCGGGGGCTTATTTTCATTGGTGGGACGTGCGGGGATCGAACCTGCGACTCTCTGCTTAAAAGGCAGATACTCTACCTACTGAGTTAACGTCCCATTCAGTTGGTTGCTTTTATTCCCACACACAACTGATGTCAAGCGAAAAGGCATCGCATGTGCGACTATTTGGCGCCTTTCTTCTCGATTTTGGCCCAGGTATCGCGGAGTGTCACCGTACGGTTGAAGACGGGCAGTTCATCCGTGCTGTCCCTGTCCTTGCAGAAATAGCCCACACGCTCGAACTGCACCGTTTCACCGGTCCTGATCTGCGCCATGGCAGGCTCAAGACGTGCGCTCACGGTCCTGAGGGAGTCAGGATTGATGTAATCGAGGAACGTCTTCCCCTCCGGAACATTGTTGGGATCTGCCACGGAGAAAAGCTGTTCATACAGCCGCACCTCAGCGGGAAGAGCGTACTTCGCGCTCACCCAGTGAATGGTGCCCTTGACCTTGCGGCCGTCAGGGCTGTTGCCTCCGCGGGAAGCCGGGTCGTAGGTACAGTGAATTTCCTGGACATTGCCCTCGGCATCCTTCACGACATCCGTGCAGGTAACAAAATAGGCATAACGCAGCCGCACTTCCTGCCCGGGGGCCAGGCGGTAGTACTTCTTCGGCGGATCGAGGCGGAAGTCATCGCGGTCGATGTAGAGTTCCCTGGTGAAGGGAACCTTGCGGGATCCGAAGGAATCGTCGTCAGGATACAGAGGCATCTCAAAGACATCTTCCTGATCCTCGGGATAATTGTCGATAACGAGTCTGACAGGATTGAGAACCGCCATCCAGCGCGGCGCATGGGCGTTAAGATATTCGCGGATGCAGAATTCAAGCAGACCATATTCAACCACGGCTTCAGACTTGGCCATTCCGATCCTCCGGCAGAAATCATGAATGGCTTCCGGAGGAACGCCTCTGCGGCGCAGGGCGCTCAGAGTGGGCATTCTCGGGTCATCCCACCCTTTCACATATCCTTCCTTCACAAGCTGGATAAGCTTGCGTTTGGAAAGCACCGTATAGGTAAGGTTGAGACGGGCAAATTCAGTCTGCTCGGGATGGTAGACGTTCAGCGTCTCCAGCGCCCAGTTGTACAGCTCCCTGTTGTTCACGAACTCCAGGGTACAGAGCGAATGCGTGATACCCTCTATGGAGTCGCTCAGGGGATGCGTGAAATCGTACATCGGATAGATGCACCACTTGTCACCGGTGCGGTGATGCGTGGCATGGCGTATCCTGTACAGGGTGGGATCACGCATGACCAGATTGGGAGACGCCATGTCGATCTTCGCGCGCAGCACGTGCGTGCCATCCGCAAACTCGCCAGCGCGCATACGCCTGAAGAGATCGAGGTTCTCCTCGACAGAACGGTTTCTATAGGGACTCTCCCTGCCCGGCTGAGTCAGTGTCCCCCTGTACTCACGAATCTCATCGGCGGTAAGGTCATCCACATAGGCCTTTCCCATTTTGATGAGCTGCTCGGCGTACTCGTACAGCTTGTCGAAATAATTGGAAGCGTAAAACTCACGATCGCCCCAGTCGCCACCAAGCCAGCGAACATCTTCCCTGGTGGACTCCACGTATTCCGTGTCTTCCTTGGTGGGATTCGTATCATCGAAGCGCAGATTGCAGAGTCCGTTGAACTCTTTCGCCACGCCGAAGTTCAGGCAGATGGACTTGGCATGCCCGAGGTGAAGGTAGCCGTTAGGTTCGGGTGGAAACCGCGTATGCACTTTCCCATTGAAACGGCCAGAGGCATTATCTGCCATAATCTTTGCGCGGATAAAATCCGTGCTTTCCTTAACTTCAGGTTCCTGCGTCTTTGGCATTTTCCAACCCCATGGTTTACTAAATTTTTAGGGAATTATTTTATCCTCAGGCACTGATACGGTCAACAAAGCAAAAATGGCGCTTGACATCAGGAGCATCTGAGAGTAGAGACTCTTTAGCTTAGCGCGGAAAGGTGTCCGAGTCGGCCGAAGGAGCTCGCCTGCTAAGTGAGTATACGGGCTTAAACCTGTATCGAGGGTTCAAATCCCTCCCTTTCCGCCATCTGCCATCACAAGGGCGCCGATTGGAAGATCGGCGCCCTTTTTGTTTGCCTGGGGCCCTCTGAAAACACCGGAAGCCCACGAAGAAAAGACGAAACGCAGGCGCCCGGGCCGATACAGAAGAACACGCACCTGCAGCCTCCTCTCTACCGCTGCCACGTAAAACCTGGATGCGAAAAAAAAACAGACGGAAGAGATCCGCCATAGCAAAATGCCATTCCGGGGAGAACCGGGCTTCCATCAGCGAGCCATCTTTCTTTCCGGCGAAAGCAGCGGACACAGCGGATTTCTGTGTTCCCCTGCCATGTCGGCTGGGCCTGTCCGGACAGGCCGCTACGCCCATCCCTGCTTCCGTCACGTATGCCGGAAAGCCCCCAGCCCTGCCTTTTTCCTGGAGCTCTGATTACTGCGTGGGCCTGAGAATCCTTTTGCAGGGATTCCTACTCTCAACCACCCCTCTTCCAGGCTCTCCCCTGTCTCCTGTGCTGCGGATTCCAAACCCTTCATACCATCGCAATAACTGTACACGAAACGCGATTGGGGCCGAACAGATTCTGGGACACTCTTCTTTCGGTCGTCCCGTCCATGAGTCTCACACAGTTGCAGCCATCTCCCCGCTGCAGGCTCCCCTGAAACAGGAATGTGTTCTTCCGGCGTGAGGCTCCAGTTTTCCCTCACAGACCCTCTCTGCTTATGAATCCGGCCCCTACTCCCAATGTTTTTCTGAAACGCTCCCGTATTAAGCTGGAATACCAGGGTACAGTGTCTAGCGATCGCTCAATGGGCCCACTAAACAATCGTTTACTGGCCCCACATCAGAACTGACCGCAGTGTCTCTCCCGCGCTCCCACAAATACAGAAGCACTCCCTGACAGCACGCATGTTCAACAGAGGCAGAAGGCAGCACTTCCGTGCGCCACCCAGCCACAAATCCTCTCCCGCGGACACACAAAATTCACAATCGCGGAACGGGATTGCAACGCCTCCCAAATGAAAATGCCTCTGTTCTTCGGCAGAGTCCAAATCTGTCCGCCGATTACGCCTTCAATGAAATATCAAATACAGGGAGTATCACTCATGATGAAACGCCGTTCCTTCCTCAAAGCCGCCGCAGCCGGTCTTCTGGTTTTCCCCGCCGCAGGCAGCGCTCTCGCCCAGACCCCCTTTGCTCCTGAGGACATCAAAGTTCCCCCGCGCGATCAGCTCCTTTCCACGTTTGGCTGGGTAACTGATATTCATTACAGCGTTCAGCCCATCCGCCGCATCG
>OOBZ01002335.1_pt1 | contig 11613 bp, 8 predicted proteins | sample 1671601 | NCBI WGS metagenome assembly OOBZ01 (sample SAMN06348173, study PRJEB24527) | human gut metagenome | biome: human gut; feature: ankylosing spondylitis patient; material: feces | host: Homo sapiens | place: China | collected 2015-10
TTTGTATACGGTTGTGGTGTCGTAAGTATCGCCTGCCTCGAGGATCGGTTTCTCCTCACCCTCCTGGTTGATGGCATTCGGCACATACTGAGATTCCAGGCAGAAGCCGTTGCGTTTGTCATAGAATACCCCATTCTTTCCGGTAACCGGAGCAATGAAGTTTCCGGCGTAGAACTGAACGCATGGCAGATCCGTGAAGGCTTCCATGGTGATGCCGCTCTCTTTGCAGGATGCGACTGCCATCAGCTCAATGCTTCCCTCGACAGCCTTGTCCAGGATAAAGTTGTGGTCGTAGCCGCCGGTCAGTTTGAGCTGTTCGAAATCTGCTTCGATCTCTGCTCCGATTGCTTTCTCGCTGGTGAAATCCATCGGGGTTCCCTGTACCGGTGCATGCTCGCCGGTCGGGATGGATGCAGAATCGATCACCGGGCTGAACTGCTCCGCTTTTAAGACAAGTGTCTGGTTCTCAATAGATCCGGCATCGTGGCCTGCCAGGTTGAAGTAGCTGTGGTTTGTCATGTTGACAACGGTATCCTGATCGCAGCTTCCCTCATAGTGGATTTCTACGGCGTTCTCATCGGTCAGGGTATACGTAACGGACACTTCAAAGTTTCCCGGGAATCCCTGGTCTCCGTCCGGGCTCATCAGAACGAAGGTAACGGCGCTGTCATCCGCCTCTTCTACGTTCCAGAGGCGGTAATCGTATCCGTCCGGGCCGCTGTGCAGGTTGTTGTTGTTCTCATTTTTTGCCAGCTGGTATGTTTTTCCGTGCAGTTCAAATGCTGCTCCCGCGATACGGTTTCCGTTTCTTCCGATGGTGGCTCCAAAATGGCTTCCGTCGGTCTCATAGCCGGTTACGGAGTCAAATCCAAGGACAACGTCTCTCTTCTTTCCATCCTTATCCGGAACGAGAACCGATACCAGATGTGCGCCGTAATCGGTTACACTGATTTCCATTCCGTTTTTATTGGAGAGCGTGTAGAGCAATGCTTCTTTTCCGTCTTTTGTTGTTCCAAAACCCTGTTTTTTCATGTTCCTTCTCCTTTTGGTTGTATGTAACGTATAAAAGAGAACCATTTTCATGATTCTCTTTTTTCTCTTTTGTAACCCCGGAATGCCGTTTCCCATACTTTGACTCCTAGCAACGCAAGCTAGGTGGGTAGCCGCAGTCACCATTTCTGCCTTCCACTGACGTCTGTTTCCAGGGTGGCCTGACATCCACATGACAATAATAAGCCTCCCGTTTAAAGTAAATGTAGGTTCAAAATAATGAGATCATCGAACATTCCAGGAAGTTACATTTTTCTTCTTTTCTTTTCACAATTCGGATTATACGCTATTTTGGTTCGCTTTTCAAGTATTATTGCACAATTACTCAAAAATATTCGAACAGCTTTTGTATTAAATGATAATACACACCATTCCGCCCCGGCTGTCGTTGACAATTTTCTGCATGGAATCCTGGAGTTTTGCCTGGCCATCCTCGGTGATCTGGGCGATTTTGCTGCGGATGCCGTCGTCAACGAGCTGCTCGACGGATTTGCCGAAAATGTTGGTATTCCAGATTCCCTCCGGGCTCTTTGCGCTCTCTTTGATATAGGCGATCAGATCCTCCGCCTGCTGCTCACTTCCGACGATCGGCGCAATCTCCGTCTCGATGTTGGCCTTGATCATATGAATCGACGGGCTCACCGATTTAATTTTCACGCCGTATTTGTTTCCCTGATGGATCACGGCTGGCTCCTCCAGCTGAATCTCCTCCCTCCCCGGAATCACGACGCCGTAGCCGCATCCGCGCACCGCATGAATCGCGTCCTCTACCTTGCGGTACTCTTCCCGCTGTGCCGACAGCTCGCGGATCGTCTGCACCAGATCATACTCGCCTTTGATCTCCACGCCGGCAAGTACACTCAGCATTTCATAATAATACTGCTCTTTCACCTCAATCCGCACCTTCACCGTACCGCTCGCAAGATCCATCGACTGCAGCAGTGTCTGGCTGACATACTGACTGGCAATCGCTGTTTTTCCGCCCACTGCATCCTTCAGGCGCGTCTTTTCCCTGCACATCTCACGGATCTTCTGCAGCAGCTCTGCCTTCAGCGGATGGTCATCGGCAAGAAGCTCCACCCATTTTGGAATATAAAATTCCATCTGCTGAAGCGGGAACTCATACAGCACCTTTTCGAGCATATGCAGAATATCTTCTTTGCGGAGCTGGTCGCAGTTCACCGCCATCGCTGCCACGCCGAATTTTGTTTCAAGCTCCTTTACCTGCCGCTGTGTCTCCTCCCGGTACGGTTTTTTCGCATTCACAAGAATCAGGAAGGGCTTTCCCTGCTTTTTGAGCTCCGCAACGGTCCGTTCCTCCGCCTGCAGAAAATTCTCCCGCGGCAGCTCGCCGAACGATCCGTCGCACGTCACCATAAGACCGATCGTGGAATGTTCTGCGATCACCTTCTTCGTACCGATCTCCGCCGCCTCCCGGAACGGAATCGCCTGCTCGGACCACGGTGTTTTCACCATCCGCTCCTTCTCATTTTCCAGATTTCCCGCCGCGTCCGGCACCAGAAAGCCGACGCAGTCGATCAGTCGCAGCCGGATCGGATCGCCCTCCCCAAGCTGCAGCTCCACGGCGTCTTTCGGCACAAATTTCGGCTCCACCGTTGTGATCGTCTTTCCCTCCCCGCTTAAAGGCAGGGCATCCCGTACCTCCGCCTGTTCCTTTTCCGAAAGATACGGCAGTGCCAGCACCTCCAGGAAACGGCGGATCAGGGTGGACTTTCCCGTCCGTACAGGCCCCACCACTCCGATCAGGAACTGGCCCTTCGTTCGTTTCTGAATATCGCGGTATACTGAATATGCATCCATGCGCTATTGTCCCCCTTTTGATCTTTGTTGCTATGTACTGTTATATTCTATGAGCCGGCCCCCTCTCCTATCACCAAAACTGCACTGCCGCGCACGCAAAAAAGGCACCGCCGCCCTTTTTTCGGACGCACAGTGCCTTTTTTCTGTCACTTTCTTATCTTCAGCCTATGATCAGCTGTTTTTTCTCATGGCAGCCTCTACCACATGGCCGACCAGAACAGATGTGGTAACGGATCCTACGCCGCCTGGAACCGGTGTGATTGCCTCAACGATCGGCTCAGCTTTTGCGTATGCAACGTCTCCGCAGAGTTTTCCTTCTTCGTTTACGTTGATTCCGACATCAATAACGGTCTGGCCTGCACACAGGTAAGTATCATCTACAACACCTGCACGGCCTGCTGCTACGATCACGATATCTGCCTCTTTAACTACAGACGGCATGTCTTTCGTTCTGGTATGGCAGATGGTTACGGTTGCGTTTTTCTTTAACAGCATCATGGCTGCCGGTTTTCCTACAACGAGGCTGCGGCCTACGACAACGGCTTTTTTACCGGTGCAGTCGATGCCGTAGTGGTCGAGGATCTCCATGCAGGCCTGCGGAGTACATGGCGGGAAGCCCTGTTTTGTTCCGGCGAATACGCCTACCATGGAACCGTCTGTGATACCGTCTACGTCCTTCTCCGGGGAGAGTGCTTTGATGACTGCTGCCTCATCGAGATGTTTCGGAAGCGGACGGAAAATCAGAACGCCGTGGATGGAATCGTCTTTGTTTACTTTATCGATGGTAGCCATCAGCTCTTCCTGGGTAACGTCTGCCGGGAGAAGGAATTTCTCGTATGCAACGCCTAAGGTCTCACAGCGTTTGGTTGCTCCTCTTTCGTAGGAAAGGTCATCCTCTCTCTCTCCGACACGGATGATTCCGAGAGTCGGTTTTACTCCTTTTGCTTCCAGCTCTGCTACATTTGCTTTGATCTTCTCATTTAATGCTGCTGTTACTTCTTTTCCTAATAACTGTTTTGCCATTTTTTTATCCTCCGCTTTTCTTTTCGGTCAAAGAGAACTCCTTTTGCAACCCGCTTGCTGCCGGGAAGTTTCTCTGGCCGTTTGTTTTCAGGCTTTCAGTCTTCCCAGTACGTTCCGGAAAATCTCGTCTGCTTTTACGGTATAGACCGCAAGCATTTCATCACATTTTCGATTTAGTTCTTCTGCATATTCCCGGTTTTTCATAGATTTCGTGTTGATATATACATTCAGGGAAGCACCCTCTAAGGCTGCTTTGCAGAATGCTGCGCCAACACCTGCGTCACTGATCGCAAGTGCAGAACCTTTTGCTGCAAATTCTACGATCAGGTCGATTGCTTCGCAGCATTTTTCCATAATTTCCATTGGAACAGAGCAGGCATCCTTCAGCACAATCTCCATGACTCTTGCTTTTTCTGCCTTCTCCTCCTCTGTCTCGCGCGGCATGCCGTATGCTTTGGAGAGCGGTTCGAACACTTCTGCATCGCGCTCGATCAGGTGAAGCAGTTCGTCCTGAAGCGTGGTTGCTTTCGCCATCAGCTCTTTCATTTCCTCTTCGACATCCGCATATTTCTTTTTACCTACTGTCAGCGCACCAACCATGTTGCCAAGCGCTGTGCCGACAGCGCCAACCAGTGCAGAAGCTCCGCCGCCGCCCGGAACCGGTGCTTTGGAACCGAGCACGTCTACAAACTCATTGCAAGGTACTGTTGAAAATCCCATGTTATTTTCCTCCGCTTATTTTTTTCGATCCAGAAGCCATCCTGATGGCCTCAAACCATAACTATTTTGCAGCCAGAGCCTTCAGCATATCAATTGTGACATCTCCCACAACCGCCATATCCTCTCCCTGCGTAAATGCAGCCGGGAAATTGTCCGAAAAGAGGATCTGCGCGGACGGCGGAAACTCATCATCTCCTGCCCATAAAATCAGTCGTACAAAAAGCCCTTTCATAAACTCCAGCTCATATCCGACATCACCGGATGAAATCGCCTGAGCGCCGACACGTTCCATGATCTCACGGAATGCATCCAGCTTTCCGCCAAAGCCAAACGCAAGACGGAACAGGCATCTTCCCTGGAACTGTTTAAAATAAACTTCTCCCCACGGAATCTCCCGGTACGTCAAAAATTTTCCGGTAGACGGAGCAGCTCCGCCCTCTGTCAGATAACGCAATACCAAAATTTTTGCATTCGGTTTTTTCTCGAGTGGATACCAGCCAATTATCGGCGAAACGCTTCCATCATCTCCAATATGAAATACGTTGTACTCCGGCCACGAAATCCGGTAGGAAACACCCATCAGGGAAACGGTAAACTCCTGTTTTTCCGCATCATACGGAACGTCGCACCGGCTGGAAATCTCTCTTGGATCTGCATTCTGATACACTTCCAGATAATGCTCATACGGAATACGCTCTTTGCTGTCTTTTTCGTAATTTAAGTCTACTGCCATGTAAATCCAATTCCTCTCAAAAAGGTTCGCCACAATTCAAAGCAAAACCACATGTGTTTCACCTTGAATCGTAACAGAAAGTTCTGCTTCCGTTTTATGCTTCCACAGACGGGAACATCGTCGTGTCTGTGTGCGGCAGGAAGCACGCCGCTACAAATTCATCCATATAGGTTGGTACCGTAGAGAGTTCCAGATATGTCATGTTCCGGGCAACCTCATACGTTTTCTTCTCTGCTGCTGTCGATAAAAGCATTGAATACGCACCGGTCAGGGAAGAGTTACCAATGTAATGGAATTTTTCCAGCGGAATATCCGGGAACATACCGATGGTAACGGCATTTTTCATGTTGATGCCGCTTCCGATACCGCCCGCTACGTAAACCTCCTCGATCATGGAAACATCCATATCCAGATAGTTCAGCATCGTACGGATCGCTGAGAAAATCGCGCCCTTGGCACGGATAAAATTGTCGATATCTACTTCTGTAATCTCAACGTCGCGGACGCTTCCGGCTTCCTCTTCAAATGCGATGACATAGCTTCCCATGCCATATTTGTCGTGGCGGATCCGTTTTCCCTCACGGATAAATTTACCCTTCGGATTGACCATCTTCGCGCGGAACAGCGCCGCAATCACATCGATGATACCGGAACCGCAAAGGCCGATCGGTTTCGTACCCTCATCTCCGATAACATGGCACGAAGGTTCCATCGTCTCCGGATCAATCGTACATTTTTCAATCGCACCGTCGGTCGCACGCATGCCACAGCTGATATCGCCGCCCTCAAAGGCCGGTCCGGCCGAGCAGGCACAGCTTACCATAAAGTCAGAGTTTCCAAATGCAAGCTCGCCATTGGTACCAAGGTCAATAAAAAGACTCATCTCCGGCCGGTTCCAGATCATGCTGACCAACGCGCCGGCAGTAATATCTCCGCCCACATAGCTTCCGATGTTCGGTGCCAGAATGATATGGGCGTCCGGATGAATCGCAAGATTGACATCCGATGCAAACAGTGAGTTTGTCTTAAAGAAGGCCGGAATATACGGCTCCATCCGAAGCGGATCTGCATTGATGCCCATCATCAGATGCTCCATGGTAGTGTTTCCGGCAATCGCCGCACGGTAAATCTGCTGACTGCTGATTTTCGCTGCACGGCACATGTTGGAGATCATCGGGTTTAAGGTTTCTTTGATGATTGCATTCTGCAGTCTTTCATGGCCTCCCGGTTTCTGGGATTCAATGATACGGTTGATAACATCCGCACCATACCGGATCTGTCCGTTTCCGGAAGAGGCTTTTGCCAGGATTTCTCCGCTCAGCATATCCACGATCAGTGCAGAAACTGTCGTTGTTCCGATGTCGACAACGAGACCACCGACCACTGCTTTTGCTTCCATTGGAAGCATATCGTATAAAAAGACGTCATTTGGCGTAACCCGGACGACACACTGTGCCTGAAAATGGGATTCCCGAAGGACATCCGGCATTTTTTTCAGTACAGAGTACGGAATCCGTACCCGGTCAAGCCCCGTCGCTGCCTGTACAGCCCAGGTTACTCTCTCGTTATCCGGCATCGTATCATCCAGAGTAGGCTCTTCCATTGAGATTGTAATCACCTGCATGCTGTTTTTCAGCTCCAGACCAGCGTCTGTAATTTTCTTTTTCGTATCTTCAAAAATTGCAATTTCACTCGGTGAACTAAGGTCTGCCACTTTCATGCGGCTCCGGTAAGCGGATGCAATGTCCGGCACTTCCACTTCAACATCGCCTTTGACGGTGCTGACGCACGCCAGTCTCCAGCCATTCTGATATTCTTCCTCAGAAATATGGCGGGTTATTTTGGAATCCAGCTCACCGCTCACAAGACGAACGCGGCATTTACCGCACGATGCGTTTCCGGAACACGGTGCATCGATCGGCACATTGCTCTTCTGCGCTACTTCAAGAAGGCGCTCACCCTCGGTTGCGTAGGTGACTACCGGTTCTCCCTCTTCAAATCGAAAGGTTACTTTTGCCATAATCTGTAAATCCCCCAGTCGTATATATTCTCCGCTGTTTTTTTATTTTTCCGCTTTTAGATAGAAAAACCCCTGATGGTGCCTCAGGTTTTCGCAAACGCTACGGCACCATCAGGGGAAAACCTGCGAGATTTAAAGATTAAAGCTCCAGATAAGAATCTGCGTACAGAGTGTTGCCTTTGAATACGTCACAGGATTTAATGGTCTCCATCAGTCTCAGGTCATTCGGGTTAACGATGGCGCTGGTCAGACCCTGCATCATAGCCATAGCTACAAGTGCGGAATCCATGATCGGACGGATGTTTTTCGGCATACCGTTGGAGTTGTTGGAAAGTCCGCCGGTAGAATTCAGTCCCATATCGCTGAACATCTTAATGCACTCAAGAACTTCCATCTGTTTGTCCTGCATTCCTTTTACAACCAGGAACAGCGGATCAAACCACAGATCTGTCGGCTCCATGCCATGCTCCATACCTCTTTCCAGAAGGGTCTGGCAGTACATCATACGCTCGTCGTTGTCTTTTGCAATACCTTCGCCGTTACACAGTGCAATAACGATTGCATCGTTTGCAGCTGCAAGGTCGATGTTTTCGATTCTTCCTGCAGCATCTGCAGAGTTTACGATCGGTTTTCCTTTGGAGCGGTTGTATACAGAGATACCAGCCTCAATTGCTTTTTTGTTGGATGTATCCAGAGCCAGCGGAACATTGTCGAAGTTGCTCTGCAGCAGCTCAACAGCCCATTTCATGATGTCTTCTCCATCATTCTCAGCCGGTCCGATGTTTACATCAAGGTAAACGGCACCAGCGTCCAGCTGCTGTTTTGCTCTCTTTAAAATTGGCTCTTCATCTCTTGCTGCGAATGCTTTGTTTACAGTAGGAGCTGTAACGGAAAGTCTTTCGCCGATGGTTACAAATTTTGCCATATCTCTTCTCCTTTTCTTTTGGGAATCCCCCATAATTATTTTTTCACGGAAGAAACTTCCGGATACCGGAGTTCCTCCCGGAATTTTTATGTATTACAGTTCTCCGTTTGCCTGCAGATCTTTCATGAATTTTACAAGCTGAACTGCCTCAAGCGGAGCAACGATTACTTCCCATCCAGGAAGCTTGGACTCAATGTCGCCCTTTAATACGGCTACTTTACCAGGAATGATAACTTTTCTGGATTTTACTTTATCTTCTACATTCTCTTTGAAGAATTTGGAGATAGAGTTACCGGAGAATTTACCTGCTGCCCAGGATGTCAGTACAGAAAGTCCGCCGGCGTCGTTGATTACAAGGTTGACCGGAACTCCGGATCTCTCGAGCTCTCCGGATACCAGGAAATAGGTCAGAGCAAAGTCTACGGTGGTCAGGCAGATCGAATTTTCATCTGCGCCGTTCAGCGGGTAGATGCCCGGCTCTACTTTCATCGGTTTCTGCGGATCGGTAAATACGTTCTGGCGAAGTCCGAATACCGGAAGTGCCTCTGCGTATCCCATTTCCTCAAGAACAATAATGGAACCGTATTTCATGGTGAACAGGGAAAGCAGTGCCTGCTGCATATATCTGTCGCCCTGTGCAATTTTTGCCAGATTTACAATAGACGGATAACCAAAGGTACGGTCTGTATCCTTTAAGGATGCACGTCTTACCTGTACAGTAGTAGCAAAGGTCTCTTTGATGGTCGCTTCTGTGGTATCAAGAACAAGGTTCTTGTTGCCGAGTTTCTCGATTGCTTCTACGGTGTCGTGAAGCTCATCAATGTTTGCGCCACTAACGCCGAGAACAACGCCTGCCTCTGTGGCAAGTTTGCTCATCTCTTCATAGTTGGATGCATTTGCACCATTCAGGATCGGTTTGCCTGCTTTGCATACTTCCAGAGCAGCTTTTGCAGCGTCTGCGTCCTCACAGCCAAGTACCAGAACTTTTCCGGTTGCTGCTGCTTTCGTTACAAGAGATACGTATTTGTCTACGCCATTTCCGGCATAGTTTACATACAGCATCTCTGCGCACATACGCTCACCGATACGGTCGTAATCAACTTTTTTGTCTTCTTCCAGTTTTGCATCGATCTCTTCGTCAGACATGCAGCTGCAGAGAGATACCGCATAACGGGTTTTGCTTACAAATGTTTTCTCATGACGATAGAGGACCGTCTCTCCGCCAAGAGTGTACTCACTGTCGCCGGTTCCGACTTTGATCGTCTTCATTGGCGGTGCGGTAGCTTCGGAAAGCTGTGCCATAGCGTCGTCAGACATATATGGGCACGCTGAAATATCCATAGCGCCCTGTGCAACCTTCATGGAGAATGCCATACAGGTCGGACATCCGCACTCCTTACAGTTTTTCTTTGGGGTCATTTTAAAAATCTGAATACCTGATAATGCCATAATTCTTTATCCTCCTAATCTCTTCCTTACGTACTGATTACATCAGTTCCTGAATCATTTTGGAAATGGTTGCAACAGACTGTGGATGTTTGAGGATAACTGCATCAGAACCAGAAGCCAGAGATGCGGCTGCTGTCTGAATCTCCATAGAGACTCCTCGTACTTCCTGATTTCCCCATTCCGGAGATTCCTCTTCTGTTGCCATTGCCTCTTTTACATTCCATGTCTCAGAAGCGATTGGAGTAATAATTGGCATCTGCAGCATTTTATCGTCCTGGGATAATGCTGCTGCTTTGATACGGTCCAGTGTAGATACTACGTACTCATATCCGTATCCGACTGCTGCAGAACCTACGTTCATAACAATGCTGTCTGCGCTGACACCAAGCTGGGTCATAACAACATTCAGCTGTTTTGCAAGGTTGATATCTACAGCGGACTCAGCGCCGACTTTCTGGCTGTATGCCAGACCTGCGGCTGCACCAACTGCCTTGTAATCTTCTTCTCTTGCGGACATAACAAGAACGTTTCTTCCCTGAAGGACCTCTGCTACTTTTGTGAGCAGTTCGGAATCCTTCTCAACGTTTTTACATCCTTCTACAACAAGCGGCACGTCAACGGCATCAGCAACCTCTTTGACTGTCTCAATGAGTTCTTCTACCGATTTGTTCAGACCGTTCGGGTCTCCGCCTGCCAGACGAAGGCAGAGGAAATCTGCACCTTCCATAGCTGCTGCTTTTTTTGCAATCTCGCCCATGGTAGCTGCACCTTCATAGTATGCTTTTACGCTTTCCGGTTCTCCTTCCATACCAAGATCTGTGATTTCAACGCCGACCTTCGGTCCGTTTTTGATTTCACCATCGAAAGCATAGAATGGTAATACGTTTTCTCCGCCAAGAGTTACGGTTTTGTCTCCGCTGCCGATTACAACGGATTTAATTGCTGCATTAAACTTTTGTGGTTTGCGATTAAACGGCATAAAAAAAGCCTCCTTAAAAATAAATTCCATACAGGCATATCTCCATGATTCCGCTTCATGGACACACCTGTTATTATTTTAACGTTTTTTCCCGGAGAATGCAAGATTTACCAGGATATTTTCCAAGATTTTCTGACAAAAAGTATCCGTTTTCTCTTCGTCAGCCGTTTTTTTCCAGAAAATCACTTTACAGCTGCCGGCATGTGCCGGAAAGGGCTTCCTCCTCCGCTTTGGAATCCCCTCCCAAGCCATGCCGGTCTGCTTATTCTTTCACAGGATAAGCCTGTAAAATACGAATTACATCATTGGATCCATGCCAAGTGCCGGATGACCTTTCTCGGTCAGGAATGCAACCAGTGTCTCCGGATCTTCTGCGATGGTCTCATCACCGATCATATCGGTAAAGTTGTCGATACCGTACAGCTCTTTTGCTGTTTCATTCAGTTTCTCTGCAACCTGCTCTTTCAGCTCTTTCGGCATCCATACGATACGGGCAACACCGCCTTCTGCTTTCATAAACTTCTTGGAAGCGATGAAGTGTTTGCCGTGTCCCATGAATCCAGGAGTCTGAACACCGCCGCCTGTCATGGAAGCCAGCTCGGAGAAGGTCATTCCCAGAGGAGTCATGCCAGCGTACTCACGGTTTGCGATGCAGACACCGTTGGAGAACGGCTCGATACCACAGATACATTCGAAGCATCCGCAGGATGTCATTGGTTTTTCCATGATGGAGTACAAAGATACATCATCAAGAGCGCCCTGGGAAAGTTTACGAACAGCCTCGTTAACATCCTCGTACTCACCGATTCTCTCATCGATTACTTTTTCTTTTGTGATAACCTGGCAAGGTCCGTTCGGATCCAGCTCGTTGGTAGCTTTTGCATCCAGCCATG
>OOBZ01002339.1_pt1 | contig 11596 bp, 6 predicted proteins | sample 1671601 | NCBI WGS metagenome assembly OOBZ01 (sample SAMN06348173, study PRJEB24527) | human gut metagenome | biome: human gut; feature: ankylosing spondylitis patient; material: feces | host: Homo sapiens | place: China | collected 2015-10
GGCAAAATTCCGACTTGATCATTATCGCTGCCCGTCCTGCGATGGGTAAGACGGCTTTTGTCCTTTCGATGGCTAAGAATATGGCGGTAAACCATAACACGCCGGTGGCTCTGTTCTCTCTTGAAATGAGTAACGTCCAGCTTGTTAACCGTCTGATCGTGAACGTATGTGAGATTCCGGGCGAGAAGATCAAGAGCGGGCGTTTGGAAAACTATGAATGGGAACAGTTGGACTTTAAGATAAAAGAATTGTATGATGCACCGATTTATGTAGACGATACGCCGAGTCTTTCGGTATTCGAACTGCGTACGAAGGCTCGCCGTCTGGTGCGTGAACATGGTATTAAGATCATCATTATCGACTACCTTCAGTTGATGAATGCAAGCGGTATGAGCTTCGGCAGCCGTGAACAGGAAGTAAGTACTATTTCACGGTCGTTGAAAGGATTGGCGAAGGAACTGAACATTCCGATCATTGCCTTGTCTCAGTTGAACCGTGGTGTCGAGGCACGTCAAGGGGCGGAAGGAAAACGCCCGCAGTTGGCCGACTTGCGTGAGTCCGGTGCTATCGAACAGGATGCGGATATGGTTTGTTTTATCCACCGTCCTGAATATTATAAGATAACGGAAGACGAACGTGGTAATTCCTTGATCGGTCTGGCGGAGATTATTATCGCCAAGCATCGTAACGGTGCGGTCGGAGATGTACGTCTTCGTTTCAAGAGCGAGTTCGCCAAGTTCATGAATGTGGACGAAGATGTTCCGGTCCGCGAGTTCTCCTCTAATATGAATAGTTCAGGCCCGATGGAAACAATGCCGCCCATACCACCGGCCGGTACCGATTTCTTGGCTCCCGGCAATAATGAGGTTCCGTTTTAATAATTCTATCCTCTTTTCAAAACATAGGTGTTTAGTATAAATAATTATTTAGTTTAATGGAGTGATATGGCAATTTGTGTTTTCAGCAATTTAATGCCTTTTTATTCTCTTCATTAACCGGATTCTTTCCTTCCGGTGTGTAGAGATGGTCGATGCGAGAGGCATATGCTTTTTCTATTTTCCCGCGGACGATCTTCATCGTGCTGTTGACCATGCCGTTCTGTTCGGTGAAAGGCTCCGGCAGGATAGCAAAAGCTGCAGGCAGCCAGCGATCGGGGAAAAGGGCGGACAGGTCGCCTCCCTTGCGGAAACGGTCTATCTGGGATTGGATGATCCGGATTGCCTCTTCGCGTCCTTTATCGGATGAAAGATCAAGATACTGGTGCGTCAGATGCTTCTTCAGCCGGTCTTTGTTAGGGACGACGAGGGCAACGGTATAGGGACTCTGGTTGTTATACAGGATCAGCTGGTCGATGCAGGAAGAATGTTCGACGAGTGCCTCCTCGATCCCTTCCGGACTGTATTTTTCCCCGTCACTACCGATCAGCAGACTTTTGAAACGTCCGAGGACGTAGAGCAGACCGTCATGCCCCATATATCCCATATCCCCAGTGTAGAGCCACCCGTCGCGTACGGTTTCGGCAGTTGATACCGGGTTCTTCCAGTAGCCGGCCATCACATTCTCGCCCCGTATGACGATCTCTCCTTTTTCGCCTGCCGGGAGTTCTTTTCCGTCGGCATCGCATATTTTCAGGTCGAGCGGACGGACCAACATGCCGCTGCTGCCGAAGGTATGCCGGTGCGGGCCGTTGGTGGAAATTACGGGAGTCGCTTCGCTTAGTCCGTACCCTTGGTACATAGGAAGTCCGATTGCGTAGTAGAACTTTTGCAAGTCTTTATCGAGCAGTGCGCCACCGCCGATGAAAAACTTCAATTGTCCACCGAAGTTTTCACGGACTTTCGTGAAAAGCATGTGGTCGAACAGGCTCACGAGCGGTTTCAGCAGGAATCGGACACCACGTCCCTTGTCTTCTCCGCCGTCTCCGTTATAGATGTAAGCCACTTTGAGGGCAAAGTCGAACAAACGGGTTATATTCTTGCCCTGGGTACGGATACCTTGTTCGATATTCTTTTTGAAATTCTTGGCCAGTGCCGGGACGCTCAGGATCAAGTAGGGCTTGAACTCTTTGATGTTGACCGGAATGTTCTTTAATGTTTCCAGCCCTGTCCGTCCGACTTGTACTGTTGCTACGGATGCTCCTTTCGACATGAAGATATAGAAACCGACCACATGCGCGAAACAATGGTCGAGTGGGAGGATTATTAATGTGCGCCATGTATCGTCGATATCGACACAAGATAGGGCTTGCTCCACGTTCGCCGTATAGTTACGGTGCGTCAGGATGACACCTTTCGGGTCGGCCGTCGTGCCTGAGGTATAGGTAATCGTCGCATAGTCGTTATTCTGTAAGGATTGTCCGACAGCAAGGAAGTCTTCCAGAGAATGAGATGCCAGATATTCTTTCCCCATCCGGAATACTTCGGACCAGGATATTTCTTTTTCTTTATATTCCGGCAGTTCGTCTATCACAATTATTTTTTCGACTAAAGGCAATTTATCCATGATAGCCCGTATCTTTTTGAGCTGGTTGCCGGAAACCAGGATATATTTCACATCGGCATGCACAAGACGGAACAGCAGGTCGTTCGCTTCTTCGAGCTTGATGGAAAGCGGGACGTTGGTCGCGCCGGCATAGAACATGGCCAGTTCGCCGATGATCCAAGCATTACGGCCTTCCGAAAGGAGCGCCATATTGTCGCCCTTCTTCACTCCGAGAGCTATCAGTCCGGCACCGGCAGCGTAGACTTGTTGCTGAACTTCCTTGTAAGTGGTCGGTTCGAAGGCATCCCTGGTTTTTTCCCACAGGAAAGGATTGTCGGGATATTGTTTTACCGAATTTTCGAAAAGGTCTATAATTGTCTTCTTCATATTATTTATTTTTGTATTTGTACTTTCCCGATTTCATCCAGGTAATTACAAGCCACCTCTACCGTTGGTACATTCTTGATCACGATACTGCGTTTTCCGTTCTGTTCGCGAAGCGTGCATTCGCGTGGATGCTTTTGGATGAAGCCGAGCAACTTGTCGAAGGCCTCGCTTTCGTAGTAAGGACTTTCGGGATTAGTGACGAGAAAAATGCTCATCTGTCCTTTTTTCAGAATTACTTTTTCCATACCTAACGTCTTTGCCATACGGCGAAGGCGAACGACACGGATCAGTTCTTTCCCTTCTTTCGGCACTTTTCCGAAACGGTCTTTCAGACGCTCGGTAAAAGCAAGTATATCACGCTCTTCCTCCATCTTGTCCAGTTCACGATAGAGGGAGACACGTTCGGAGTCATTCGGGATGTAGGTCGGAGGGAACATCAGTTCCAAATCGCTTTCGATATAGGTTTCACGGACATATTCGCTACCGGTGTCGGGGCGATTTTCGGTAGCGTTGGAATACAGGTCGGCAAATTCTTCCGCTTTCAGTTCGTCAACGGCTTCTTCCAGGATTTTCTGGTACGTTTCGTAGCCCAAGTCGGCGATGAAACCACTTTGTTCGGCACCTAACATATTACCGGCACCCCGGATGTCAAGGTCCTGCATGGCGATATGGATGCCGCTTCCCAACTCTGAAAAATTCTCGATCGCCTGCAGACGGCGGCGTGCTTCCTGCGTAAGACTTGACAAGGGTGGAGAGAGGAGATAACAGAAGGCTTTCCGGTTACTTCGCCCGACACGACCGCGTAGTTGATGCAGATCGGACAATCCGAACTGTTGTGCATTATTGATGATGATCGTATTTGCATTCGGTACGTCGATGCCACTCTCCACAATGCTCGTGGCGATCAGTACATCGTATTCGTAATTGACGAAATCCAGAATGATCTTTTCCAGCTTCTCCGGTTCCATCTGCCCGTGACCGACAGCGATACGGGCATCCGGCACCTCACGTTTGACAAGTGCTTCCATTTCATAAATATTTTGGATGCGATTGTTGATGAAAAAAACCTGTCCGTTACGGCTCATCTCGAAATTGATGGCTTCTCGAATGATGTCCGGGTTAAAACGTTCTACCTCTGTTTGAACCGGATAGCGGTTGGGTGGGGGAGTCGTGATGCTCGACAAGTCACGGGCTCCCATCAACGAGAATTGCAGGGTACGAGGAATCGGAGTGGCGGTCATGGTGAGCGTGTCGACGTTGGCTTTCAGCTGGCGTAGCTTCTCTTTGACGGATACGCCGAATTTCTGCTCCTCGTCGATAATCAGCAGACCGAGATCTTTGAATGTGACATCTTTTCCGACGATTCGATGGGTACCGATGATAATGTTGATATTTCCTTCTTTCAAGTCTTTCAAAGTTTCCCTTATCTCTTTCGCCGTACGTGCCCGGCTGATATATTCGATTCGGCAGGGAAAATCTTTCAACCGTTCGGAAAATGTTTGATAGTGCTGGAATGCTAATACTGTAGTCGGGACCAGCACGGCAACTTGCTTGTTGTCCGAAACGGCTTTGAAAGCGGCACGAATGGCTACCTCCGTTTTCCCGAAGCCTACATCTCCGCAAATTAGTCGGTCCATCGGACGGTCGTTCTCCATATCGGCTTTGACATCGGCTGTTGCTTTCATTTGGTCAGGGGTATCTTCGTAGATAAAGCTGGCTTCCAGCTCGTGCTGCATGAAACTGTCTGGGCTGTAAGCGAAACCTTTTTCCTGTTTTCGTTTGGAGTAGAGGAGAATCAAATCGCGGGCGATATCTTTTACTTTTGACTTGGTGCGTTCTTTCATCTTCTCCCAGGCCCCTGTTCCGAGTTTACTCAGCTTGGGCGGTTCCCCACTGTCCTTGCCTTTATACTTGGATAGCTTATGGAGAGAGTGAATGCTGACGAATATAATGTCGTTGTTCTGGTAGATCAGCCTGATGGCTTCCTGCATTTTTCCGTTTACTTCCGTACGGACTAGCCCGCCGAATTGTCCGACACCATGATCGATATGTACGATATAATCGCCGGTCGTGAATTGGTTCAACTCCTTCAACGACAGAGAGAGTTTTCCACTTCTTGCTTTATCGCTTTTCAAGTTGAATTTATGAAAGCGGTCGAACAACTGGTGATCCGTGAAAAGGCAGACACGCAAGGTCTCGTCGGCAAAACCTTCATGGATGGTCTTGTTGACGGAGGTAAAAGGTATGTCGTCTCCCCGATCCTCAAAAATGGCCCTGATACGGGTTGCTTGCTTTTCTACATCGCTCAGTATATATAATGTATAGCCGTCTTCTAAATATTTATGGAAAGACTCGCTTACCAAATCGAAATTTTTATGATAAATCGGTTGTGCTTCCATTGAGAAAGTCAGGGTGGCATCGGCTACTCCCATAGGCCGCGTACCAAAATGGAGCCGGCAGAAACCAAGTGCCGCATGTAGAAAATCCTCTCCGGTAATTAATTTGGCCCGCAGTTGCTCGATGTTGGCAAACGATTCTTCGTCCCCGATGATTGGTTCTTCATTCCAGATACTGCCGATACGTTCTTTTACCCATGCCATATCTTTGCTAGCGAGCAGTGTCTCGGATGGCAATGAATCTAGTAAGGATGAGTTGGTCCGGTTTCCTTTTGTCATTTCGGGCACGATATAGATGCTGTCCAGTTTTTCTTTGGATAGCTGTGTTTCCACATCGAACGAACGGATCGTCTCTACCTCGTTTCCAAAGAAGTCGATACGATAGGGAAATTCATACGAGAACGAGAACACATCTAAGATACTGCCGCGCATCGCATACTGCCCTGGTTCATAAACATAATCTACCTGCTCGAAGCCGTATTCGTCCAGTACGTCAGAAACAAACATATTGTCCAACCTCTCGCCGACACTGATCTTCAGCGTGTTTTCTTTCAAGACCTCCCGTGAAATTACTTTCTCCGCCAATGCTTCCGGATAGGTGACAATGATGAAGGGAGCAGTCGGATCCTGCAGCGTGCTGAGAACTTCTGTCCGCAGGATTTCGTTGGCTGGATCCACATGTCCGTACTTGATAGCACGTCGGTAAGCAGAAGGAAAGAAATAGATTCCGTCACCTCCTGTGAGTTGCACCAGATCGTGATAAAAGTAGCCGGCATCCTCTAGGTCATTCAACACACACACATAACTTCCTCTTCTTTTTGAAAAAAGAGAAGCTATTGTCATTGCGGCCCCTGAACCGTTCAGTCCTTTCAGAAATATATTGCGGGACGTTTTGTTTTTTAACAGGGTATTTAATGCCGCCACTTGCGGATGGGCGGCATATTGTTTTAGTAAATCTTGTACCTCCAACGGATGAATTGAAAATTGATAATTATATATGCGCAAAATTACGGAAAATGTTACAATAATCTTCCTAAAACCAATGAAAATATCTACCTTCGCGCTTGGGTTGTCAATTGAAATGAGCAGGATCTTCTCATTTTCAATTCTCAATTCTCATTTTTCAATTAAACAGTGGATTATGTCAGACAGTATTGTTAACTGAAGCATATTCTTTGTAATGCTAATCTCCCATAACTGATTATTAAAAAGGTTATTGTGGCTGTTTGAGATATAATGACTTAGGACTATTTGACCAGTTTTTACCTCCTTACATTGCTGGTTTAACATGGAAGTCTTGCCAGAATAAAAGGCTCCGTTTACAAATAGTTTACAGTGATGGCTTATTTCAAAGTTTGTGTCAGGGGGAAAAGAAAAGATAATACATATCCTATTTATATCAGGGTAACTCACCTTCGTCAAGTAGGATATATCAAGACAAATAAGGTATGCAAAGCTAAGTTTGTCCGGAATGGTGATATAACAGACCCTTATATCATTAAAGATGTGTATGTCCAAATAGAAACTTATTTGGATCGTTTGAATCGTGTCAATACGGAAGGATGGAATTTGGAGAGGGTTATGAATTTTCTTAAGAATGACCGGGACTCTATTTCGTTTTCTGACTTTGGCCGAGAGTTTATCTTGAAAATGGAGAATGAAGGCCGGGGAAGAAGTGCGAAAAACTATCTGTTAGCTCTTAAGAGCATGGAGAGTTACTTTGGTAACCAAAATATATCTTTTTCCGATATAACGTCCTTTTTTCTGAAGGATTGGATTTCTTCTATGAAAAACAGCAGACAGAAAAAGAATGCCTATCCGAATTGCGTGAAAACCATGTTTAGGGCCGGATGCGATAAATATAATGACTACGATACCGGTGAGATGCGCATCAGGCATGATCCGTTTCGTGTGGTAAAGATACCTCCTAAGAATATTGCAGACAAGAAGGCGCTACCGGTGGATGTCCTCAGGCGTTTTTTTGATGTTGATATTACCTCTTTGAAACCAAGTAAGCGAGGTATGCCACCAAGAGCATATATCGCCAAAGATGTATCATTGTTGGTGTTTTGCCTGGTTGGAATAAATACGGTGGATCTTTACAATTTGGGTAAAGGTTGTTATAAGGATGGAAAACTCTGCTATAATAGAATGAAGACAAAGGGGCGGAGAGCTGATGAGGCCTATATTGAGATAGAGGTTCCGGATTTAGTAAAACCTTTGTTTCTTAAATATCAAGGAAGAGGGGACTGGCTGTTTAATTTCAATGAAATATATGCTTCGGATAAAACTTTTAATGATTGCGTGAATAGAGGAATAAAGGATATTGTGAGGTTGGGTGGTTTGCCTCCTGTTTCTACATATTCATTCCGGCATTCTTGGGCTACAATAGCTCAGGTTGTTTTTGAAGCTGGGTTAGATGTTGTTGGGTTATGTCTAAATCATGCGTCTCCGCTCCGGGTTACGGCTGGTTATGTAAAAACAGACTTTAGTATCATTGATCGTTTAAATATTAAGATACTGAGGTATGTCTTTGAAGAAAAAATAAAAAAAGGCGGAAATAATTTGTAGATTAAGAAAAAGCCTCTATATTTGCGGTTGAAATAGCGAGTTGGATTTTGAATGAAAGTTTGAGATCCAATTTTTTGTGTTTATATATATTGTCTTAAACTTTCTTGTAAATATCCGATAAATAACCACTTACCTGGTGCCTTCCATAAAATTAGGCACAATGACAATATCTGTTTCAAAAAATATGTTGCTTGCGAAATTGCAGCAACTTTCTCGAATAATTCCGTCGAAATCTACGACTCCGATAGTATGCAACTACCTGTTCGAAATAAAAGATGGACGGTTGTTTATTACGACTGCCAATGACGAAGGCAGGATTACGGCCAGTTTGGAATGTATGGCAGAGGAAGATCTTTCAATCTGTGTTCCTGCCTCCATTCTTGATGGGCTGAAAACATTGCCGGAGCAGCCTCTTGATATTTATATCAATCCGGACAATAAATCGATTCTTATTAAATATTATGGAGGTAAATTCGAGGTCGTTGGATATGATTCGAAGCCTTTCCCGCAAAAGAAAAAGACAGAGATTCTTGACGAAATCCGGACTACGGCGGAAGAATTCAATAACGGTATCTCCAAAGTGATCAATTTTGCAGCTGCAGACGAACTGCGCCCTATTATGAACTCCGTATCTATTGAAACGGCTCCGGGAGAAATCATCTTTGTTTCTTCTAATGGACATGGGCTTGGTTTGTTTAAGAGAAAAAAACAATGTTGCACAGAGACCTGTTCGGTAATCATCAGCCGACAGATCGCATCTGTTTTGAAAGGGCTGATTCCGTTATCTGAAGAAGAACTAACAATTAAAGTAGGAAGCGATTGGTCGGAAATCTCTTTCGAGGATTACGAAATTTCTTTTCGTAATGTGGAAGGTCGTTATCCCAATTGGCGGGCTGTTGTTCCGAAATCCAACAATCTTGAACTGAAAACGGATACCAAATTACTATTGGGAGCCATAAAGCGCACTTCTGTATTTTCAAGTAAAGTATCATGCCTTATAAAGTTGAGTGCCCGTTATGATAAGCTTGTTGTATCGGCCCAGGACTTGGATTATTCCACTTCTGCGGAAGAAACCATTCCGGTAGAATTTGGAGAAAGGGAGTTTATTATCGGTGTGAAAGCGACTTTGATACAAGATATGATTTCTTGTATTGACGGTGATCGTTCGATACTTTCTTTCGGCACTCCCAGTACCGCTATTCTCATTGCCCCGGAGAAGCAAGCCGAGGGCGAAGAACTTACCTATTTATTAATGCCTATGACAATCCAGTAAGTTATGAAAGAGTTCAAAGATACAATACAGAAATATTTGGAGCAACGAGTTGCAGAAGATCCTTTGTTTGCTCCCAAGTTTGAAAATCCTAAAAAGAATATAGATGAATGCTGTCGTTACATTTTAGGAGAAGCCCGTAAACGGGGAACTTCTGTCGTAATGAGTGATGCAGAAGTCTTTGGGATGGCCGTACATTATTATGACGAAGAGAATATCAAGATAGAAAAAGTTTCTGCCTGTTGTTCTGTTTCTTCTTCTCGGAAAGTAAAACTCACAGAAGAAGAGAAGAAAATAGCCCGTGAAGCGGCTATCAAACGGTTGGCCGAAGAGCAATACCGATTGCTCAAAAAGAAGCCTGCAAAGAAAAAAGCAGATGCAAATGTCCAACAAATGAGTCTGTTTTAATATGAAGCCGAGAACGAAATTGGAAAAACGGGTGACGGAGTTAAGTGGAAAGCTGCCTGCCATCACGAAGGAACAGGAAGACTGGGCCAAAGAGCATCTGTTTGACCATTTTGCCTACAAATGTAAGGATGAGCTATGGTGTTCCGAATGTGGTAAGATGTGGATCAATACGAGTAAAGATAAATTGGGCGACAAAATCGAATGCCCTTATTGCCATCATCAATTGGACGTAAAGGTTAGCCGGAAGCAGAAGATCCGTGAAGAGGCGTATATGTCCATCCTGCAAGTGAAAGGCGGGTTCCAGGTGATCCGGCATATACTATGCTGGAAAAATGTTCGGAAGGAAACTTCTCCGGTGTATTATGATTTTACAGAAGTGGTTCAAGAGTGGATTCGTGAAGACGGAAAACGTACGATCATAGCCCGACCGATTAATATGGGAGGTAACGGATTTGCGTATAGTTCACCTCTCAGCATCAAAGGAGAATATGGAAGTAGCCCCTATAACTATTACGGTGATTTATATGCGATACATGGAGAGCTTTATCCAAGGAAAGAGCTGCTGCCGGAATTGAAAAAACGGGGACTGAATCGATGGTTCCCGGATGTAACCCCGTCAAAATTGATACGTGACTTGTTGAAAGGCGGAAACGATGTGGAACTGTGTCTCAAGACCGGGCAAATATCCATGTTGAAACACATGTATAAAACTGGCTTCTCCCAACTTCGCTATAAACCGTCGTTCAACATCTGCAACCGCAACCATTACATCATTAAGGACGCTTCTATGTGGGAAGATTATATGTCTTTACTATCTTATTTCGGCAAAGATATGCGTAACGCCCACTATGTCTGCCCTAAGAACCTGAAGACTGTACATGATAAACTACTAAAGATAAAACAGGAACGTGAAGCCAAGTTGAGACAGGAAAGGAATCGAGCACAATCTATCAGTAAGCGTGAAAAGTTAATAAAGGATATAGCCGGCTTCTACGAGCGGATGGAAAAGTTTTTCGGATTGAGAATCGAAGAAGAGGATATAATCATCCGCCCTTTGGAAAGTGTCACCCAGTTTTATCAGGAAGGTAAGGTCATGCACCATTGCGTATATCAGAACGGATACTACAGACGGCCGGAATGCCTGATATTATCGGCAAAGGACACGGCTGGAAAACGATTGGAGACGATAGAGGTAAACTTGAAGACACTGGATATCGTCCAGTCTCGAGCTGTTTGCAATGGTGTAAGTGAGTATCACGACCAGATAGTAAAACTGGTGAAAAAGAATATGAATCTGATTCGTCAGAAAATTATAGCTTGAATATAATATGACCTATATAGATTACATAAACCTTTTTTGGAAGACATCGCAGAACGTCAAATTTTCCTCGAACGAGGCGTACTTATACTTCTTCTTGTTAAGTGAGTGCAATATTCGGGGTTGGGAAAATCCGTTTGAATGTCCCAACAGGAGAATCATCCTATCGATCGGTAGTAAAGACTTAAGTAAAAATCTTAGCAAAGACCCAAGCATATTATATAAGACTAAAGAATATAAGATTATAGACTTAGATAATATATCCCCCACACCCCCCAAGGGGGTTGACAAAGCAAAAGAAAAAGAGCTTTTGGAAAAGGAGGAGGCTTTACGTGTTTTGGAAGAAAAGTTGAAGAAACGGGAGGCGGAACTGGGGGCACAATCGGACAATCCACCATCCAAACCGAAAAAGCGTCCTAATCCGTTGAACTCGGAAGCAAGGAAACTTTTCGAGGAACACTATCAGGCTCTTTTCTCATCCAGCTATTACTGGAGTGCGAAAGATGCGGGAAATATGTCTTCTTTGCTCAAGAAGTTGAGATTTCAACGGGAGAAGAAGAATTTACCTATTGACGACCAAGGCGTGTTGAATGCTTTGAAGTACTTATTGGATTCAATCACAGATGGATGGATATTGGAAAACTTCAGTGTGACGAATATTAATTCGAAGTTTAATGAAATTGTTTCACAGATAATGGCAAAGAAAAATGGACAAACAACAAGCAATACAACTGTTGTCACAGATAGACTCAACAACAGGCGTAC
>OOBZ01002345.1_pt1 | contig 11575 bp, 8 predicted proteins | sample 1671601 | NCBI WGS metagenome assembly OOBZ01 (sample SAMN06348173, study PRJEB24527) | human gut metagenome | biome: human gut; feature: ankylosing spondylitis patient; material: feces | host: Homo sapiens | place: China | collected 2015-10
TTTTTGTTCCACCAATAGATAGAAAAAGTTTAATAGAGAATCCATAAATGTAGGAAGCAACCAACGCAGATTTGCGTTCGTTCCACAATCCAAATGTGATTTGTGGTTGCATTTCAAAGGATAAATAGGACGGACATTCTGTCCTATTGAACCTTTGAAGATAACACCAATCATTCAACGAGCTAGAAAATAAGCCCGATGGTTTTCACCCAAATGGGTGGAAACGTTCCTATTAGGTCACTCCTGCTTTTACTGGACTCTTAGGTTTTTGCCAATTTTGTCTAAAGCCTACATTCATATAGCCAAATGGGGTGTACTCGTTCTTAACGACACCCCATTTTTTAACCAATTGGTTAAATACAAAGGAGTTCTAATCTAGGAACACCTGCTACAAACATTGTTTGTAGCAGCCTCGCTTAAGGGTGTCACGATTTGCGACACCCCTACATCTGATAAATAATATAGACTAATGTGATTTTTATATCTTTGCCTATTTTTACCACTTTTTGGTAAATTTGATACCCTTACTATGAATACATTTTCTAGAGATATGCTCTGCATACGTTTTTCACAACTTTAGGAAAAACCTTACCATTTGCTTTCAATGGGCGTAAATGATGCTTAACCCCTCATCTAATAATTTTATTAAGCGAGCATCTTCTTACTTTTTCATTTCACAAATTTAGGAAATGAACCCTCGGGGAAATTTTTCCCTCGGCTACTTTCAAGGTGTGGAGACTTGCATCTGGACGCATACATGCGCTTAGTTGTATTTCTCCACACCTTTTGTATTACAACCTATCCACCTTGTTTTTGATAGTGTCAAGATTACGGCTCATCTGTAAAATATGCTTATTCCAGCTTTCTTGTCGCTCATCTATCGACTGCAAGCACATCAAACTTTGTGCAAGAATGGTTCTTCCCTCATCAACGGCGGTCCATATATTACCTACATCACCCATAATGGTATTCACGCTAGCCGTTAATAAGCTACCCTCTATACCACCATCACGAGCAGCAATAGCATCCAACTTGGTATTTATGAGCTTTGCTTCCTCATACGTTCCCTCTGTGGCAATTTGTACCGCAGTGAAACGACCATTCAACTCTTCTCCTGTATCTTGGCTCATTGATTCAAAAGAACCGGAAGAAGCGGACTGCTCGTAAGATTGCTTGTAACCCGTAATATCAGCAATATTATCACGAATAGCCAAACCCTCTTGAACTATCTTATCATACTCTTCTTTAAGATTATTCAATTCGGTTGGCGTGAGCTGCCTTCCTCCATTCTCCTTCATCTTGTTTGCCCAGCTCTCATAAAGAGGCTTAAGCTTTTTATTCATAAGGTCTCCCAAAGCGAAGTTGAGCATCGACTGGTTGAGCATTGTAGTGAAGTCATTAGAAAAATCCTTTGCGGACTTGCTCATATCCATAAGATTGTTTATGAAGTCACTCTTCATAGAATCAAAGGTTGTTTGAGTCAAATTCTCATTGATTTGCTCCGTCAACTCCTCTAGTTTTCCCGCCAGTTCAGTATATTGCTCCCAATATTCCGTCTTATCATACTTGCCTTGGTCGGTCATATTCTTCCATACATCCGCATTATGTGTACGAATGTCAGCCATCTGCTCTGGAGTGAGCTTGTATATATCCTCCAAGGAATTGACCTTGTTTATCGAAGAATTGGTATAACCGCCTCTGACTGCCGATTGCTGTGCCAAAGTCTTATTGATTGCCGCATAATCTTGTGCAGAAAGATTCCAATAATAAGCATTTGAATGGTGTGCCCCATGATACCCCATCTGTGTTTTGAGAATATCCATCGTTTGGGTGTTAACCTGTTTTTGAGCATCGTAAGCAGCATTATAGTTGCTGACGGCTGTATAACCGGAAGATTTGTCAATAGACTCTTTTAACTTATCAATGGAATACATCAATCTGTCATTGCTCTCGGTCAGCTCTTCTGTTTTCTTCGCAACTTCTGCACCATTACCTCCACCAATACCGAACATCTTGCCCAACGAACCAATGGTTTTTATTCCATTCATAGCTGCGCCTATGTAGTTTCCGCTTGCAAAATCAGAAAAGGCTTGTGTTCCACTGTTCAATGCATCCATTCCGTTATTCACAGCTTTACCAAAGCCTGTGTTTCCGAGACCTAACGCATCGACTAACCCAGGAAGGTCTTTCAGCTTCTCTTGGATTTTCCTCAACCCCTCAGCCCATTCCTCGATAGTATCATGCAAGCTCTTCTTTGCAGCATCCTGCTTTACCTTGGCTTCTTCCTGTGCCTTTCCAACTTCCTTTGTTGCCTTTCCAACCTTAACCTCTGAAACCGCCAAATCATCAAAAAGCTTACGTAACTTCTCCGTTTGGCTTACACTGAGATTTTTGGTAGAACCCATTAGTTTGTCCTTATTGGCAGAAGTGATATTACTGGTATCTATGTTAACCCCACTTTCCGCAAACACGCCTTGGATTTCTCTTCTTTGGCTCATGTTATCAGCCTTAGCGTCAAACTCCACTTTTCTTGCTTGTGCCAATCGGTCTTGCGCATCCTTCGCCTCATCAATAAGCCTACGGTGTTCACGGACTGCATCATTAACCAATCCCCATCTATCCTTCTGCTCGGATATAGCATCATCAATCTTATAGATTTGGTCAGATATGGTTTTCATATCATCTATTTCCAGCGTACCCGAACCAAGCAACTCCTTCATTTTCTTACGAAGGTCTTCAAGATAAGGAATACTCAATCGGTTCATATCCTGAAAGACAACATCCCAATTGATAGAATCCTTGAAATCCGAAAAATTCAACTTCTTCAACTGGTCGTTCATCTCCATTTCAGCGTTCGCTGCACCAAAAGTATCTCCCTTTTCTCTAGCAAGGTCTATCTTGTCCGTGTATTCTTTTAGAATAGCATTACGTTGTTGTTCTAAGCTGCCGTATTGCTTCATGAAATCCAACATGTCCTTTATCTCCGCTTGCTGGATTTCCTTCAGCTTTAATTGCCTCTGTTTCTCAATCAAGGCAATTTGGTCTTCAGAGTTCTGTCCAATGGTCTTCCCAAGATGATTACCCTTGTCGTCAACCATTTGTGTGCCCAATACCTCTTTGCGGTATTCCGCATCGGACTTACCCTGTTTCCACATGTTGGCTTTACGACCTTTTCCCGAATTTACCCAAGCAATCTGGTCTTTCTTCTTCTTAGCCTCAACGAGTTTGTCTATAGAATCCTCTATAGCCTTTTTCTCCTTGTCTGAAGACATATTAATTTGAGCAATCTCCTTTTCGGTCTCATTCTTAATCAATTCTGTTCTTCGCTTTGACAACTCATCACTGGCTTTCTCCGAATAGGATGAAATAGACTTGGAATAGTCTTCCTCAGCCTTCTGGCGTTCATACGATCTTGCTTGTGGGTCATCCTTTGCACCTGTTTTCTTAGGTGTAGTTTTCTTTGTCGTTTCCTTCGGCTTATTTGCATCGGCTTTTCTTTTCACCTCTCTATCTTTCAGAATAGAACCAGCCATAGCGACATCAAGCATATTATCATTTTCGTCTCTTAGCTGATTTCCTTGCTTTGTCAGCAATTTAACACCTTTGTGATTAGTCCGGTATTGCTTTTGCTTTTTTATGTCTGCCCTACGTCTATTAATCAAAGATTGCAACTGCTTGTCCGTCAAAGTTTTCATCCAACTTGGAATTTCAGTATCATCGTAATGGATTTTTAAATTTAATCCATACTCCTGATTCCATGTAGAAATAAGCTGTTCTGTAGAGGAAATTAAAGCTTCAATGCTTTGTTTATTTTGCTGGGCTACCCATTGTGACCTAGCCTGTGCATTATTCCAATCTACATTTTCAGCAGCCGCCTTCATTATCGCATTCTCTGCGTTTTTATAACTTGTCTTCAACTTTATAAGATTATTCGTATGCTCCAATATCGAATGGTCTGTATTCCCTATAGTCACTATATTGTAATGTTGTCTCTCTAAGAACGAATCAATAGGCGCGAAAGTTTTTCTTACAGCATCTATATATTCCATGTAAGACGATGTGCTACCATCTATTCTTTGTTTCAACTTAGCCAACCTATCTAAAACTTTATCGGTTGCTATAGAGTTATACATCATTTGAATTGATGTTATATCTTCCTTATCTACATGTTGCCCACCTTGATACCAATGACCGGATAAGTCTTTGCTAAAATTGTCATCTTCTTTGTTTCTTGCTTCTGTGTATTGAGAAGTGGCAGACATTAAAGCATTAGCCTTTTCTCTTTCTGCATTCTCCAATTGTAAGGTTGCAACAAATTCGTCATGCTTGCCTTTAAGTGTTGTTAAATTGTCCTTTTCGGCATCACACTTAATCCCGAACTGCTCGTAGGTTTGGATAAGTTCTTCTTTAGCTTTGTTGTAAGCATCAGTTCCTTCCTTAGAAGACCTCATTACGTTAAGCAAGCCATCAACTTTCGCCCTTGTATTTTCAGCGGAATCTCCAAAATGCTTTGTGTCAACAGAAATATCTTCCTCTTCACTTCCGAACATAGCAACGGCACTAGCAAGCGTTGTTACCAATGTTATAATACCAGTAATCGGATTTGCGAGCATAGCCGCCCACATTCCCTTTAAAGCCATAGTTGTGGATTTTACCGCATTACTGAGCATCAATTCAGCAGTTGTCATTATTTTAACACTTGCAGTATGGATGGCATTTTTTACCGTTGAAGCAGCCGTAGCTAAAGTACTAGCCTTTTTCGTAGTCGTATTTGTAGCTTGACTAACAGAATTCAACTGCGTTTGTAGTGTTGCTTGTCTCTCTTGTAATTGCTCACGAATAAGCGCAGCTCCTCTTTGCTGACTTGCAATTGTCGAAACATTTGTTTGAGCAGTATTCACTTTCTTCGCAGCGGTGGCCAAACGTTCCTTTGCTTCTAGTGCATTCACGGCATTACCCTCTGCGTCAAAAGCTAAGTTTGCACCATCAGCGGTTTCCTCAACCAATTTTTGAGCCTCAGCAAAGGCATCTTGGGCATCTTGCAAATCATTCAAGGCTGCTGTATATTGTCTAGCTAACTCAATATCCCTATCATCAAGATTTGATATTTTCTCTGTGGTTGTTTTCAAATCTTCTTTAAGAGATTCTATCTTTTGTTGACGAAGTTCCTCTGTCTTTCTTTTTTCTTCATCAAGCTCAATTTGGCTTTGTGCCGTTGCTTGTTGTTGAGTCTGTAAGAGTTCACGTTTCGTCTCTAGCTGGGAACGCATTTGTGCCGAAATAACGCCCTCTTGCTCGGCTGCATCTAACCTTGCCTTTACAAAGTCATCGGAAACAGATGTATCTCCAACAATACTTGCCAAGTCTTGTTGTTTATTTACTCGCTCTTGCTTTTTATCCTTACCAAGCGACTTGTAGTTAGAGTTTTCTAGGTCTTGCAAACGCTTGATTTCTGCGTCAATTCCCTTCATCATATCATCGGCTTTTTGAGCTTCCTCTGCTTTGCGAATAGAAGCAGCCGCCATTAATGATGCACGATAGGAACCAACAGCTACTGTAGCAACGCCAATAACTTTTATTACCTCTTGCCAATTCTCTACCATAGCAGAAATAATTGACAATCCACTAGAGAACACGCCCTCGGATTTTTTGCCGATTTCGTTAAACATCTGTTGGATAGAGTCGCCAATGTGACTCCACTGACCCTCCAATGTCTTTGATTGTTGCTCCATCAGGCCTCCGAAACGACCGCCAGCTTGCGTCATGTTGGCGATAGCTTCCTTGAAGATGTCTGATGTGACTTTTCCCTTAGAAACAGACTCTTGAACCTCAGTTGTATTTTGGTGCAAAATTTTACCCAACTCTTCTGCCAAAGGAACACCTCTACCCATAAACTGACGCAAGTCCATTGTAAACATTCTTCCTTGCGAAACGGTCGTTCCGTAAAGATAAACAAGTTCTCCAAGCGGAATGTTCAAGCCCGAAGCAATGTCACCTAGCTGAACAAGAGTTTTATTAACATCTTTCGCTTCCGTTCCGTATGCCAAAAGTTGTTTTGCTCCGCTCGTAATACTGGACATGTCAAAAGGCGTATGAGCTGCCGTTTGGATAAGTTCGTCCATCAATTGCTTAGACTTATCCGCACTACCAAGCATGGTATTGAAAGATATTTCAAGTTGCTGGAATTGGGAACGAGTATTGAAAATACTACTTGTCAGTTGTTCAAATCCTAAACCGCCAAGCAAAGCAGCCGAAAGCATGTGGGCATCGCCAGTAACTCTTTGGAACAAGCTAGACATACCCTCTCCGGCAGTTGGAGCGGACTTCATACGTTCTATCATTTGGCTCATGCTATCGGTCAACATATTTGTTGCCTCTTTTGCCGGATTTGCTGAACCTGCATACAAAACATACTCATTCCGCATATTCTCCAAGGTCTGACGAGCACCGACAGCACCTCCTTCTAAGTTCTTCAACTGAGCTGTTTGACCTGCCAAAGAGCCTTTTAAATAGTCAATATTCTTCTGTAAAGAATCTATGGATGACTTATCCGTTGTAACTCCAAGAGTTAATCTCTTGTTCGTGATTTGCTGTTGGATTTTCTCTATTCGGTCTTTGGTAGCTTGCATTTGAAGTTCATAGCTATAAACTTCCCTTGCGGCTGCTTGCATCTTCTTGTTAAACTCAGAAGACATCACGTAAGCGGCTCTTGAAGCTGCTTGCGTTAAATCCTTTAAGCGATTACTTGCATCTGCATATTTTTCCGTCAAATCCGCAACAATAGCTGGGTCGGTTGACTTATTGGTCTTCAACAACTCAGCCCTCAACTTTTCGCACTCGGAACGAAGTTTCGTAACCTGCTCGAAATTCGCTTTGACATCGAATCTTAATTCTGCCATTTTTTATAATTTTATTGGCAAAATTAATTAATAATCAAAGGAATAACGAAAGAATAAAGGCGTGCTATTTCACTAAAGATTTAAGTGCAAAGATTAAGGTATAGTTACAAAAAGCCTTCCACATTCACATGCAGAAGGCTCGGTTGTTTACTTATTTTTCTTCTATATATAAAGACCGTCAAATCACGACAGCCTGTAATTCTTTTGAAATTCCATGTAAGCAATCAAGAATTTGCTGCTTACGTTTTTTGCTAGGCTCATGGATTCCCATTGCATACTGACGCATCAGAGAAGCATTAATGCCAGCTTTCTTTGCGACACCATTTATATTCAGATATGAAAAATAATCGAAGAAAGAACCTATATCATACCGGAACTCAAACACCAATTCAGGCATTTGTTTTCCCTCTTCTTCAAGAAGCTCTTTAATCTCTTCCTTTGCTACAAAAATATCATCCATCGCTTGTTTTGCAGAGTTGCCAAATCCGACTAGATGGAAGTCTGGAAATTTATCCACCATATAGCAAGAAAAATTCTTTTCTTCTTTACACTTTTCTACTTGTATAATTACCTTTGTTGCCATAATCCCGATTCTAAACTTTAAAAAGAGGTCTTAAACCCATATCAACGTCTTGCTATATAAGCGAAAAATTGCTGGGCTTAAAGCCCAAGCAATCTTTCAAGAATACTGTCGTAAGTCTTTCGAGAAACTTCACGACTGCCGTGCCGTGGCACTGGACATTTAAGTTTTGTTGTTGGACTAAACCAAATGTCGTGATTACCACCATGCCGAACCACATAGCAACCTGCTTGGGTCAGCTTTCTCACTAATTGACTAGTCTTCATCATATATAGAAGAAATTAATAAATAAGTAAAAGACCTCTTTTGTCCTTAAGACAATGCAAAGATATAACTTTTTTGTTATATACGCAAATAAAAGGATAACTTTTTTGTTATATTAACCACAATTAACAAAAAGTCTTCTACATTCACATGCAGAAGACTCTGAGTTCTATATTGTAACAATTGAAGCCACACGCTTAAAAGGTTGCGGCTCTATAGCTTTAACGCAGACAACACGCTTTTTATTGTGCCGAAACGGCTTTTAATATCATTATAGGATGATACGGCAAACATTGGCAAAGGTCTCACGTTTCCAATTATCAAAGCACCTTTGCGCAAGGACTCCTTGATTTCCTTCATTGTTTGAGTGAATCCATATTCAGCCTGTTCTTCCTTCGGAACAATCACATAGCCGGCACCAAAGACATTTTTAAGATAGCATTTCTTTCGCTTCAATATATCCCAACGCAATTTATCTACCAAGGTCATATAATCAAACTGTTGCTTGTCCTTCGCTTGGAATAACTTCTGGACATCCTTGTAATCATCCCAACATAAAGGGATAATGCCAAACTTTGACTTCATCCATTCATGCGAAATCAATTGACCATCTTTAAATGTAGAAAGAATTTCTTCCTCCAAACTACAAAAACTAAAATCACCAACTTTATTATTTTCCATCTTATTTCCTCTATTGTTAGCTCTCTACTAAGGAGTCGAACCTTAGATTACCACCATGTAGAGAGTTCTTCTCAACCAAACTGTACCCCACCGCACCAAACTAGACCTCACCAAACTCCACTAGACTCCACCCCACTACACAAAACACTACCATATCTATTTTCATTTCTAAATGTATTATTTCTTTTCTACTTTAAACGCTCCGTAAAGCTTTCTGTAAGTACCAACATGATAGCGAAGACCTGCAATCTCAGCCACCTGTAATACTTCCTCCTCGTTCAGCTGCGTCTCATCGAACCAACAAGTAACTTCCGTTGACCACTCTGGGAATATCGCTCTTGTTGCAGGGACTTTAATTGAACCTTTGATACCGCACGCTCTTGTGTCAACATAAGATATTGATGGGTCAAAATAACCCTCCTTTGTGCGACCAACTTCAAAAAGTTCTTCCGGTGTCTTGTCGTTGTCCTTGAATTGCAATACACCATCACCATAAAGACCGAAGGAACGCTCAAACTTCTTGCCAAGCTTACGTTCTTTGGCAGCAGCTTGAAAACTACCCTCTACATGCGATTGTGGTAACACATACTCGCCATTGCGATAGTACAAGGATGCAAGGAATTGCAGACGGCAAATCTCCAACAAATCATCATCTGTCTTTGTTCGCTTGCTAGTCAATGGCTGCAAAAGTTTCTTGTACTTGTCAAATGGGTCAACTACTCTTGGATTGTGAACCATCAAAGGCTTAGTGCCTACCAATTTCAATGAAATCGTCTTCATTACTCTACATAATTATTAATTAAACACGGCAGTTTTACAGGTATGCCTCTTACCTTTGGGGCAAAACAAAAGCCCCGTCCGCTTATTGTCGTGAGTAGCGAACGAGGCTAAAAGTATAGAAAAGTCCGAAGACTTCTAAATTTCTTCTTATCCCAGTAACCATGCTCACGACTTCACGGCTAAACCATTTCTGATTTCGTTTGCAAAGGTAAGCATAATTTCTGAAACGCGCAAATTATTTAGTGTATTTCTTTGTTCTTTTAAACTTTGTTTTCTTTTAGAAACCTATTTTAAAGATTACGCTATATTAAAATAGAACCATCATTTTAAATAAATCCAATTTGTAGTGATGTTACTAAACGTATAACTTTGCTTTTTTGCCTTTTGCGGTTCTTTGTCAAAGTCTGCCGTAACAAACAAATCCGTTCCGTATAATTCCATATTCATTGCTTTTATTCTCTCATCGCCATTATCTTCTTCCAATGGGGAAACTTTAGCCAATTCGCTATCAAAAGCATAAAGTTTAAAGAATAAGTCTCCTTTCTGTTTAGAATATTGCACCAATGCGCCATAAGGCTTTTTTACAAGAACAATAGCATTATTCAACTCCCTGTATTCCTTACTACAGCTTTCTACGATTTTTTGCTGGTCTTCATTAGAATTTACACGCATCTTTTCCAAATGCTTTCCTAATGATACATACACACTATCCAAAATCTTATATGCACCATACTTATCATAGAAGGCATATCGAGAAGAAACGGCATCTTCAAAATCAGAGCAAGGAACTATTTCATTCTTTGCGTTCATAGCCTTTTTATTCATTATGGCTGAGTTCCAATTGATAACAAAATCCGTTGCTACGAAATCCAAAGAATATATTAGTCTATTGCTATTGAAGCGATAATCAGACAACGCCTTCTTGTAATTAGCCATTTTTTCAGCCTTAACTTGGTTGGAATGGTACACATAACCACCAATTCCGCCACCTATCACAACGATAGCTGCGATGATGGCAATTATCACTTTCTTCTTCATAATCCCATACTTTTAATTATTGAACTTTGCGGGAACATCCCCACGTTACTTAACTCTTTCTAGTTTATCCAGCACATCCCTTGCTCCAGCTATGGATGATGCGGAATACTAGTATGCAAAAGTACATCTTTTATACGAAACCGCCATTGTTCGTCTTAATATTTAACTATTATTATGCTTTCTGTTATATTTTGTTATAATAATCTTTATTGCATTAATATACTTGCAAGTTACACTAAAAAGTCGTATCTTTGCATCCGATTTCCACATTATAGGAATAACAGCTTAATTTTTAGAGCGTGAGACACACGTTAAAAACTGAAAAGAAAAAACAAATGGAAGAGATTATTAAGATTTCAGAAAAGGACGGACAAAGAGCCGTTAACGCAAGAGAGCTTCATGCTTTCTTGGAGAGCAAACAAGAGTTTGCCAATTGGATTAAGGGACGTATCGACAAATATGGTTTTGTTGAGAATCAAGACTATGAGGTTTTTGACAGATTTATCAAAAACCCCCAAGGTGGAAGACCGACAATCGAGTATGCGCTTTCCCTTGATATGGCAAAAGAGTTGTCAATGGTAGAAAATAACGAGAAGGGAAGAATGGCACGAAAGTACTTTATCGAGTGCGAGAAGGTTGCCACTAAACAAACAACACTTCTCGAAGATAAACTGAAGGTTATAGAGTTTTCTGCCAAGTTCCTCAATCTTAATGATGCAAGCAAGCTAATGATGTTGAAGTCTGTTACAGACCCACTTGGATTGCCAACTCCCGATTATGTAGATGATAAAGGAATTTTCCATTCAGCAAGCGAGTTACTGAAAGAGCATGGCGTGGAGATTTCCGCACAAGCGTTTAATAAGTTACTTGAAAAGGAAGGATTGCTGCAAACCTTATATCGTAAGTCTTCTAAGGGCAAGATGAAGCCTTACAAGAATATCACGAAAAAAGGATTGGCTTTTGGGGAAAACAAACGAAACCCAAGCAATCAGTCGGAGACACAACCTGCTTGGTATGATGATAAATTCGATGAGGTTTTGAAGATTGTAGGCTTATTGTAGAGGAATATATTTGAAACTATTTTAAATACGATAAACAGGAAGCCGTTCATACTTTAATGAATAGTGAATAATTCACAGAAGGTATTGATTATAAGGTTTTTGCCAAAAATGGCGAAAACCCACAAGGAGGAAGAATAGAAGAGTTAAAGGAGAGGAATGCTATTTCCCCTCCATTTTTTGTTTTCTTAGGAACGGACGCAAATCTGCGTTGGTTGCATCCTACATTTATGGATTCTCTATTAAACTTTTTCTATCTATTGGTGGAACAAAAA
>OOBZ01002393.1_pt1 | contig 11380 bp, 12 predicted proteins | sample 1671601 | NCBI WGS metagenome assembly OOBZ01 (sample SAMN06348173, study PRJEB24527) | human gut metagenome | biome: human gut; feature: ankylosing spondylitis patient; material: feces | host: Homo sapiens | place: China | collected 2015-10
ACGCCGGATTGCGATTTTGTTTTTCTAATTTGGTAATTGCTCCAAGGATCAGAAGCAACCCGCTGCCTTTTTATTATGGCATCCGATTTGGCATATATAAACAACCACTCTTATCTGAAATGTATCGCCGCTTAAACAGGCCACATTTTATTATACCGAACTTCCAGACGACAATATATTGGGAAACAGCATGGATTTCAGGAGAAAATTGATACAACTTGTCAATTGTATTTTGCTCCGGGGCCCTCTATGATGGAGATGCAGTTGATCTGACAAACGATGGAGGAGGCAGATATGGACTTTTTTGAACACTTGCGCGGCATCGATTTTTGTACGTTTCTGGATTTTCCGACGACCTGCACGGTCCGAAACCGGCCGCGCGTCAAGATTCTCGAAGACGGCCGGGTCTCGCTCTACGGAGAGCTGAGAAAGCACGCAGCGGAGCAGTAGCGCGATTACTGCGCCAGGATCAGCCCAGACGGACGCTGCATCGTGCTCTATCCGAAACGGACACCGAATATTCACTTTCATATGGATGGAAGCAGCATGCGGCACGAAAGACTGCTGCAGCTATTGCAAGACAGAGAAATACAGCTGCCTGTCGTCTATGAAATGGAGTGGTATGAGCCGGAGAATGCCTGGGTCGGCTGCTGCAAGGATCTGCCGGAACCGGAAATTGCTGTGATCCGTCAAAGTGTGAAAAAAGCAGGCGGAAGGAGAAAGCAATGAAGCGGCGGTTTTCCTGCAGAGAAATAAGCCTGATCGATCAGATGATCCAGACCATCGGCCGGGATCTCTTCCTGCCGGAAAGACTTGGGGATGATGCACGTTCCATCGGCTGGTGTACGTTCCTGCATACATATCAGAAATATCCGGCGCAGTTCCTATGGGCAGGCGTCGGAGGCTGGGCACGCGCTTATCTGGATATCCAGACAGAGCTGCGTGCCTTTCAGGTACAGGAGACCTCGAGATACTACACGCCATCAGTAGATCAGCCGCTTACCACAGAGAGCAAGGTCCCGCTGCTGAGCGTTTTTCGTGCGAAGCACGCAGATTTTCGCTCGTATGTCTGCCTGCGGGATTATATGCAGCGGCTGCCGGAGGATGAAAAATGGCTGGCAGGTACGCTCAGCAGCGGCTATACGTTGGAGGAGATCCCGGTTCTCTTCTGCTGCACGAAGGAGGAACTGACGCAGATCCACAACCGGCTGCAGAGGAGTATGATGGAGTATTTGAAGATCTGACCGGCAATACAAGAAGATGCCTGCAAAAAACGTGATAGCGTGCCCGCTGGAGCTCGGATCCGGAAAAGCAACTGCCGTCTGTGGAGGATTCCCAGGATCAGATGACAAGCTGTCCACGTAAAGGCAGAAACAAAAGGAAAGGACAAGGCCTTAGACAGGTGTTCGTAAAACAGGTTTAGACCGAAATTACGAAATGAGCATCTGTCAGGTCAGGTCTATAATTCAGTTATATTCCAGCCCGCATTGATCAAATTCGTTTTATCCTTGTCGGATATGGAGCTTTTTGGTGCCGCAAGACAGATCAGCCCCTTTGCTCTCGTTATTGCTACATAATGACATTTCAGCCGTTTGGCATCTCGTTCGCTAGGCGATTTACTTGCTATATTGCGTAGCCACGGCATGATAGATTTAAGGTTTCTTTTATACCAATATGTATCCAATACGAGTGTTGCCAAGTGTGTTCGACCTTTAACTGCATGAATGCTTGACAGTTTAATTTGAACTTTACGCGAACCCTCATGATATGAGAAAGTATTTATATTGCTATTAGCTTTGACGGTTAGTTCCTCTGACACGCCAATATTGTTTGTCGGTTGAAAAAACTCCGAAGCATATTTTGTGATGCCAAAAAATCTTACCAGCAACGAGCGAACTAACTCTATGATGCTACTCCATGTATCAGCATAGGATGTTGATAGCTCAGTTATGGCAAGCAACTGCTCTCTAAACGCCTTTTGGTTGTCTGCTGGGATGGCTCCTAAGAGTGAATTAAATGCATTATGTGCATTTGGCAATTCAATTTTAGAGTTCATCCTGATATACGTTCTTAGACCATCGGCAATACTTTCAACCATAGAAAAATAGTTGTTTGTCTTATTGAACTTGTCCACGCCGGCACTGAGAAAATCGCTCCACTGCTTGGGTTTAGAAGATATTCTGGTTGTATCTGCATCATAGGCTGGAAAATAATCTTTGACTCCTATCGGATAGTTTTTGTCACTTGCGTTAGGAGAGTTTTTGGTATGTACCATTCCAACGGCAAAACAGTTTTCACCAGCGTTCAATTCTTCATCTGTAAAGCATGACAATAAGTACTTTGCATATGCGGGTAAAACATCTGTTGCCTGCTCAAATAAGAAAATAGTGTGTTTCCCGTTCAACTTCTCATATTTTGAAAGTGTTCCAGTGAGACCTTTCGCTGCAACACCAAGAGGATCAGCTAATTGCGCTATCGCTTCTCCAAATCGATGGCTATTTGAAATTGATAAGTACGCACCGTGCGGGAATCCAGCACCAGTTTCCTCGTTGTTATAGGACTGAAAGATTGCTTGATTAGCATCACCAAAGGATTGCCGAATCGAAGATCCGGAGACGGGAAAGCTCTCATCTATCAAAGACCATTGCAGTGTGTTCGTATCTTGCGCTTCATCAATAAATAGTAGTGGAAATCTTTCTTGTATTGCGGAAGAAAGATATGCACACTGCTCAAACGCATATTTTGAAATATGCAGCATTTCATCAAAAGTAAAATACCCTTCTTGAAACGACTGATCAATAACAGCGTAGATGTTTTTATAAGATGGAGTCTGGTCACTACATGTCAGGTTCAAAGCAATTGGAAATGATGTCGATTCACATGCATACTCGGATTTGTTGATTTTTGACAAATACTGCTGCGTCCCATAAGTAAGTTTGCGATATCTTCTCGTTAGAACGCTTTCTGTATCAATCATAGTTACTGGGTAATTATTTGATCTGAGCCACGGAAGACCGACAAAGGTATCAAAAAAGGAATGGACAGTTCCAATAAAATGAGGGTATGAGAGCAACAATCTTCCAATGTCGGTATTACCGATGCGACCTTCTATCTCGTCTCGGGCAACATTAGTGTGCGATAACACGCAAATACCCTTGTCTGTGTAGGGCCACTTTTTTGCAAGGATAGCAAGTTTAGCAACTAATACAGTTGTTTTCCCACTTCCGGGAAAAGCCTGTATATCAGTGCTTTCCATGTGTTTTAGTATTTGCCGCCGCTCGTCATCAAATTTTACATCACCAAATAGTCGCTCTATTTCTTCAATATCAGCATCCGTTATCTCAATACTCGACAAGGCATCAATCACTACGCATCCTCCTGTTCGGTGACATAGTTAATTGCATCTCTGATGTAGGGTGGTAACCTCTCACATAACGCTTTTGGATCAGATGCATATTTGGTTTCAAGGATAAACGAGAGATGTTGGGCAACCTCAGCCTTTGAGGTTCCCTTTAACGAGAAAAAGCTGTATAGATATGCCGATTTGCTTTCGTTATCTGGAAACTCTTCACACTTCTTTTGTATATCCTTTATCCTTTGCTCGCGATTTTTGGATTCATAGCGAACAGCAACAATCGCTTCGATCAACTCATCAGCAAGCCCAGCGTATGCAAGATCGTACTCAAAGGTCCAGTGATTGGCAACAAATGTTTTTACCCGCTGCCCATTAGCACGCTCAAGTATCCTTTCCAAATATAAATCTCGTTCATTTTGCGAAATAAAATCACATTCTGCCTTCCAATTTCGTTTTTCCTTTTCTGGCCAAAGTGCAATGTCAGAATATCGCTGGTCAATACAAATTGCAGGTGCGCAGTTCGGCATAACGTCTCGATCTGTCATACAGGAAACCCGTATATCCAGAGTCTCGCCAGCATCAGCTCTTTGAAGAATTTTTGCAAATCTTCGCAATCCAGTTCCACGTACATTTACTACCGAAACGCCATATTCGGTAAAATCCTTCCCGATTATTTTGGAAATTGTAGGAATCAAAAATTCTTCGGATGGCCCTTCTACCATCATAATCGCTTTAGCGAAGAATAAATTGGCTTTTGTAGCATCAAGATAGCGTTCCAAAAAAACGTAATCATCTTTGGAAAGCCTTGTCTTCCCGTACCTTAAAGAGAAGACTTTTGCTGATTTGACTATAGAAATATGTTCCAAACTAATGACAGATGCCATCAGTGGGGAATGTGTAGTAATGATAATTTGCTGATTGACACCACTGGTAGCTGCCTCGGTTTGGAGGGATTGTATCAAGCGCAATTGGCGTTGCGCATGTACATGAGCCTCCGGTTCCTCAATCAGGAGGAATGTACTTTCCATACTCCGATTCAGCAGTAATTCACATGCCATACTTAAAATATTGCTTGTACCAAGTCCGATTTTTCCACATTGCCCATTGCTATGAGCTGATAAATCGAGCTTTTCAAGTAGCGATATGAGTCGTTTGCTATCTGATGCCTCTGTTCCAGCTACACCAAATGCGGTAACAATGGCGTCACCTTTTAGCAACATTTTGGAACTCATAATTGTTCCGATATCTTCATTTGCCTTTTTTAGTTTTGGATGGTTTTCAAGGAGAAAGTTTGATAAACTCGCAATGCCAGAAATTGATAGTTGATCCGTTTCTACCCCCGCTGCATATTCGGTAATTCCGTCATCTATATTTGGAATGCCCTGTATAATTTGCGAAAGGCGTGAGTTTCGACCAGCCTGCATGTTAGAATATGAGTCTCTCAAAGGACGTAGGTATGTTACCCGCAGGAGTTCCCGAGCCTCAGCAGACAGCGACGGGCCGTCTCCATTTATACCGGTTGTAACCCTGATAGAGGTTCGCGGTGGCGTAAAACTCAGCAAATACTTACATTTCCAATTTATGTAGAGACATGGAATATCTTTGCCACCTACAGTCTCGCAAGTTAGGCATTCCAAGAAAGAAGCTTGCTCGGCCTTGGATAAGTCAGAAAATTTTAATGTGATAGCTATCTCAACATCTTTTCTTTCTGCATTGAAATCCGTTGGTTCGATACGATACCATCCTTGGTCAGTTGTTCCCATGACAATACGAATAGCATCTATGATTGCCGATTTACCCGAATCATTTTCTCCGACCAATACATTAATTCCTTTGGAAAATTCAATAGTCTGCGGCTCACTAAAACAACGGAAGTTGGAAATTCTTAGCTCCTGTAGATACATATAGATTGCCTCCCGTATATATTATCTCTTCTTTTTCCGTTTTTGACAGTATGCTCCTTTTCCACGCTGACTGATAGGATTTTTCATATACTTGGACTTTTTAAGGATCCCAATCAGCGAAACAAATTCTTCCTTTGTGAGCGCGTCGTAATCAAGCCCGATTGTTGCAAGATACGCTCGAATTTTCTTTTCCTCAGAACTCCCCTCAAAGCCCATCGCATCCTGTAGCTGCTCCTGCACGGTTGCAGCGAGGGAGGTTTCATCCGCAGTCATGGTGTCGGGGCAGTGTTCACTCCGAATATCACGGAGAATGCCTTTCAGGTCATCCGCAATCAGGTTCCCAAAATATTCATCTTCCCGAATCTGCGCCACTTCTAACGTCCGCAGATGCAGGTCATTTTCTTCGCCGCCATTTTTCATCAATGCCATCTGCCGGACGGCTTCCAGCACGGCGTTCATATCGTTGACGCGCATATCTGCGATCCGGTCAACATAAATCTCGGCATCCAGCATGAACCGCTGGAAATCTTTATGGCAGATCAGCTCCGACAGCAGTCGGTGGTTGAACTTGCCCGTTCTCAATACTTCGATTGCATCATCACCCAAATGCAGAGCGTCCAGCTCTGTGTTTGGGTGATTTTTTTGTTCTGTCAGCCCCAGCAGATAATCGGTAGACACGCCGTAGAACTTTGCCAGCTCCACCATGCTGAACGGGCTGATGTCCTTGAAATCGTCGGCTTCGTATTTTCCCAGCGCGGATTTTGAAATGCCTGTTTCCGCAGAAAGCTGTTCCAGCGTCAGACCGCGCTCCACGCGCAGGTCTTTGAGCCGTTCCTGAATGGTGAGTTTTGGCTGCATAGCGGTGTCCTCCCTTCAATTTTCTGTCCTTTCCGGTCTTGTCCATGAGCGTGGAAATCTGCGTTTTTCGGCGCGTTTTCCGACCTCTTGGATATACGGGAGAGGGCTATATTTTTCGCTAAAATGGTCTTGCAATCGCACCTGAACCTTGAAAATTGCATGACCGTCCGAACGGGATATGTCCCCCAGCGAAGTAACCGCCATGACCGCGAAAGCGCGAGCGTACCAACGGGGACGAAACGCCGGGAGCGATCCTCCGGGCAGGAACGACGTTCGGAAAGAGCGGCAAAATCGAAAGTCAAAATCAAAGCAAGTGAAAACGGCGAAATAGTTTTCTGCTCTGTGCGATTATCTGCATGGAACAGAGCACTATTCAGCAGCGAATGACGTTTGCCGTTCAGAATGATATTTCGCCGTTTCACGCAAAGACACATCAAACGGCAAAAGCGGAAGGTGCTGCCTGCGACCAGCACATCATCGGCGGCATTTCCAGCGAAAAGCCGTGTATCAAAAATCAGCGCTCTATAGCGAACGGGTGTCACGATTTGACAAACCCATTCTACCATAGAGCGCACCAAAAAAACAGGAGGAAAGTTTGAATATGAGAAAATCTGAAACCTATCGCAATGAGATCAAGTCCTACATCGTCCGCGCCGGAATGACCATGACCGAGGTGGTGGACTACCTCTCCGATGAATACGGTTGGAGCCGCAGCGTTCCCAACCTCTCCGGCAAGCTCAAGCGTGGCTCGCTCCGCTATGGCGAAGCGGTGGAACTGGCGGACGCGTTGGGATATGACATCGTGTGGCAGAAGCGGAAGGATGTGAAGTAATATCAAATCTACGGCTTATGGATACATTCGCGTTTCTACCAAAGAACAAAACGAGAATCGTCAGGTGGTTGCCCTGCGGGAAATCGGGGTTAGTGAAAAGAATATTTACATGGACAAGCAGTCCGGCAAGGATTTCAACCGCCCGCAATATAAGAAGCTGCTGCGGAAAATGAAAAAAGACGATCTGCTCTATATCAAGAGCATCGACCGTCTGGGACGCAACTACGCGGAAATTCTGGAGCAATGGAGGATGCTCACAAAGGATAAGGGCGTCGACATTGTGGTGCTGGATATGCCGCTGCTGGATACCCGGCGAGGCAAGGATTTGATGGGAACCTTCCTCAGCGACATTGTACTTCAGGTGCTTTCGTTTGTTGCCGAGAACGAGCGCACCAATATCCGTCAGCGTCAGGCAGAGGGCATTGCAGCGGCGAAAGCAAAGGGAATCCGCTTCGGGCGGGTTCCCAAACCGCTGCCGGATAACTTCCACACCGTCTATCAGCGATGGAAAAACGGTGAAATTACAGGGACAGCGGCAGCAAAGGAGTGTGGGATGCCGCTGTCCACGTTTCGCTACCGGGCGGAGATTTACGAAAAAGCCAAATTATCGTAACAGAGGTGTTTTTGCAGAAATGTGTACCTTCCTGTAAAAACACAATTTTTATATACGGATTAATTATACCACGATTTTGAAGGGATTGCCACCGAAGAATTGCGAAAAACATCGCTTTTCAGCAAACGCTCCGACTGCAAAAATTGCTTGGCAGGAAGGTACACCTTTTCGCCAAGCGGCTGTGCCTCCTGCTGAACAGGGGGGCGATGAGGTGCCGGAAAAACAGGTCAAATCAAAACAGCGGGTAGCTGACCACGGCGAGGTTTTCACCAATGAGAGGGAAGTAAAGGCGATGTGTGACCTTGTAAAGCAGGAAACGGAGCGCATAGACTCCCGCTTTCTGGAACCGGCTTGCGGCGAAGGGGCGTTCCTCACGGAAATCCTGCGCCGCAAGCTGGCGGTGGTCAAGAACAAGTACGGCAAAAGCCCGTTTGATTATGAACGCTACGCCGTGCTTGCCGTCACCAGCATCTACGGCGTGGATATTTTGGAGGACAACACTGAGATTTGCCGCCAAAAGCTCTTTGAAATCTGGAATAAGGAATACACAGCCAATGCCAAGACCCAAGCCAATGACCAGTGCCGGGAAACGGTCAAATTCATCCTGTGCAAGAACATTCTCTGCGGTGATGCCCTCACCATGCAGCAGGCAGACGGCAGCCCCATTATTTTTGCCGAGTGGAATCTGGTCACGGGCAACCAAATCAAACGCCGCGACTACGCACTGGACGAGCTTCTCAGCGGGCATGAGGAACAGATGAATATTTTCCAGATCGACTGGGAGTACGACGAGGAGGTACAGGCGTTTATTCCTGCTCCGGTGCGGGAGTATCCGCTGACAGATTACAGGAGGTTGGCGCAGTATGAGTAACGATTTATATATTTCGGCATATAACCCGGACGTGCTGTCCTGCATTGCCAACCTCTCCAATGATGAAGTGTTTACGCCCCCGGAAGTGGCAAATGCGATGCTCGATCTTTTGCCCCAGGAACTTTTCTGCGATCCAGATACCACGTTTCTTGATCCTGCCTGCAAATCCGGTGTGTTCCTGCGGGAGATTGCCAAGCGGCTGTTGATGGGGTTGAAGCCGGTGATTCCTGATTTGCAGGAGCGAATCGACCATATTTTCCACCAGCAGCTTTTCGGTATCGCCATTACAGAGCTGACCAGTCTGCTGGCGCGCCGGAGCGTTTACTGCTCCAAGTACCCCAACGGCATCTATTCTGTTTCGCACTTTGACAACGTACAGGGCAACATCCGTTACAAGAATATCCGGCACCGCTGGAAGGACGGAAAATGTGTATTCTGCGGCGCATCTGAAAAAGAGTACGGCGCAGAAAAGCGTGGAGAAAATTTAGAGTCCCACGCCTACGAACTGATCCACACCACCAAGCCGGAGGATATTTTCAAGATGAAGTTTGATGTGATTATCGGAAACCCGCCTTATCAGATGAGTGATGGAGGCGCGAAAGCCAGTGCCAAACCAATATACCATCTCTTTGTGCAACAGGCTAAGAAGTTAAACCCTCGATATATGACGATGATTATTCCGTCTCGCTGGTTTGCGGGTGGCAAAGGGTTAGATGAGTTTCGCTCCTCCATGCTGAATGATAATCGGACGCGGGTTCTTGTAGATTATACGGATTCAAAGGTCTGCTTTCCCGGTGTAGATATTGCCGGTGGAATTTGCTACTTTCTTTGGGATAGAGATCATCGCGGTGAATGTACTATAAAGAATTTTGTGGGCGGTAAAGAGCAAGACTCGGTTCGACCGTTGGACGAATTTAACACATTTATCCGTTATTCTGAAGCGGTAGATATTGTGAAAAAGGTGCGTTCCTTGCAAGAAGGTACAATGGACACACAAGTTTCAAGCAGAAAGCCATTCGGTCTTGACACCACGGTTTCCTTTGATGAACAAGGTGATTTGACATTACGATCCAGCAAAGGACTTGGCAAATACAAATTGTCCAACGTTTCGGCAGGGCGCGATTTGATAGACAAGTGGAAAACAATTATCTCGTATGTTTCCTATGATCATGCGGGGCAACCTGATAAAGATGGAATGCGGAAGGTTATGTCTGTTATCGAGGTACTTCCACCGAAATCTGTTTGTACAGAAACTTACTTAGTAGCGGGGACGTTTGACGATGAAACGTCAGCTCAAAATCTAAAAAGGTATTTGTCAACAAGGTTTGTCAGGTTTCTTGTTGCTCAAATTGCAGTTTCTCAGCATATTACAAGAGGTTGCTTTGCGTTTGTTCCCGTACAGGATTTCTCTCGGTCATGGACAGATGAAGATTTATATGATAAATATAAAATGGCAGAGGAAGAAATTTCCTTTATCGAGTCTATGATTAAGGCGATGGAGTAAAACATGAGTACCAATCCTTTGATTAGCCAACTTATTGCAGAGAAAAAAGCCGCTCGACACCTTAGCTTTCTACATGCGGGAATATTCTTTCTGGCAGCTTTGTACGTTTTTCTTTATGAAATGGTCTTGGTAGAGATTCCTGCTATAAATCATGAGCTGTGCGCAATCGGAAAAATTATGGATGGTGTGGCAGAAGCTGTTGTAACCGGGTATATATTCTATTTTTTTACTGAAATAATCCCAGGGAAATCCAGAAAACGTTCAGCAAAGCCAATCATTGAATATCAAAAGGCGCAATTATAACTGGAAAGTAAGGAATAATCTTGAATTGAAAGCAAACTACGACAAAGTTGCAAAGGGACGCCGAATTTGGACAGAAAAATGTTCTGGATTACTCGAAGATGATGTGGGTGTTGTACATTACCAGCCTACAACGCTGTTTTGCATTGACCTTCTTATGCAAAGAATTAGTGACTCAATAGATAAGCTTATAAACCTGAGCCGCTATGTAGATCAAAATTACATTGAGAAGATCTGCTGGGTATCAGAGTCAAAGCTGTTTCAAAGATTGCATATTTGCGATGGTGCATATAAATTAGTGGATTCAGTAACCGAGAGCGGAAATACATATTTGGATAGTTTCTTTAATGAAGAGTTGGCGATTAGATTGTTTTCAAGAGATAAAGCCAATAACATTTTTATTGAAAAGATTCGAGAGTTGATAAAACAAACGGCAGGAGATAATGAACATGGGAAATAATTTCTTCCCCCAGCGCCCTGCATCCCATCCGATGATCTATGCCTATGAGGACACCAACCCGCAGTACAAAGGGCTTCTGAAAGTCGGTTATACCTCGGTAGATGTGGACAAGCGTGTGGCGCAGCAGTACCCCACCAAGCGGCCAGACGGAAGCGTACCCTATCGTATTGTCCTGCGGGAGTCTGCCATGTACCCGGATGGCGGTTCGTTCACCGATAAGGACGTTCACAAGATGCTCCGCCGTAAGCAGATCAGCGGCATGGGCGGCGAGTGGTTCAAATGCACGGCAGACGATGTGCGTGCGGCAATTATTGCAGTCCGCAATCATACTACCAACGATGAAAACCGAACACAGACCTTTCGTATGCGCCCGGAGCAGGAAGACGCAGTCAATCGGACAATCGCCTATTACCGCTCCGCCTATGAAGAAGGCTCCACGCGGACGCCGAAATTTCTGTGGAACGCCAAGATGCGCTTCGGCAAAACCTTTGCTTCTTATGAACTGGCAAAGAAAATGGGGTTCACCCGTGTCCTGATCCTGACCTTCAAGCCTGCTGTTCAAACGGCATGGCGCGAGGATTTGATCAGCCATGTGGATTTTGAGGGCTGGCAGTTTATATCCCGCGATGCAAATAACCTGCAAGATACACTGGATTTACAGTATCAGCGGGCGGATAAGAGTA
>OOBZ01002400.1_pt1 | contig 11357 bp, 7 predicted proteins | sample 1671601 | NCBI WGS metagenome assembly OOBZ01 (sample SAMN06348173, study PRJEB24527) | human gut metagenome | biome: human gut; feature: ankylosing spondylitis patient; material: feces | host: Homo sapiens | place: China | collected 2015-10
ACAGGATGCGGCTCGGCTGAGTCAAATTGCGAAAACTCCGTTTTCATTTGCCTCTACACTCGCCTTTTCGTATCTTTGTCTTCCGATTCATGAATACTCCGCCACTCCATACCCCCTCTGCCCCCGCATGGGACGGGCTTCCGATGCCCCGGCGGCTGTGGGCCATCGTCGCCGTCGCCTTCGGCGTCTCGCTCTCGGTCATCGACGGCGCCATCGCCAACGTCGCGCTGCCCACCATCGGCCGCGAGCTGGGCATCTCCGAGGCCGACTCCATCTGGATTGTCAACGCCTACCAGCTGGCCATCATGGTCTCGCTGCTCTCCTTCTCGGCGCTGGGTGACGTGGTCGGATACCGCAAGGTCTACCTCGGCGGACTGGCGCTCTTCACCCTCGCCTCGGTGGGCTGCGCCTGCTCCTACTCCTTCGCAACGCTCGTGCTGACCCGCGTGCTGCAGGGCTTCGGCGCCGCGGCCATCACCTCGGTCAACACCACCCTCATCCGCAACATCTACCCCCGTGCACAGCTCGGCCGCGGCATGGGCATCAACGCCACGGTGGTCGCCGTCTCGGCCGTCGCCGGACCGACGCTCGCCGCCGCCATCCTCTCCGTCGCCTCGTGGCCGTGGCTCTTCGCCGTCAACATCCCGGTCGGCGTGACGGCCTTCGTGCTGAGCCGCCGCTACCTGCCCCAGAACCCCGTCGTGGTGCGCGACCACCGCTTCGACTGGCGCGACGGCGTGCTCAACGCCCTCACCTTCGGACTGCTCATCGCCTCCATCGAGGGCTTCTCCCACGGCATCGACCCGCGGCTGACAGCCTTCGGCGTCGCCGCACTGCTGCTCATCGGCTTCTTCTTCATCCGCCGCCAGCTGCACGAGCCCTACCCCATCCTCCCCTTCGACCTGCTGCGCATCCCCATCTTCTCGGTCTCGGTGCTCACCTCCATCTGCTCGTTCATCGCCCAGATGCTCGCCCTGGTGGCGCTTCCCTTCTACCTGCAGCACGCCTGCGGCTACGACGAGGTGGCCACGGGTCTGCTCATGACCGCCTGGCCCGCCGTCATCATGGTCGTCGCCCCGACGGCCGGCTATCTGGTCGAGCGCATCCATGCCGGGCTGCTCGGCGGCCTGGGACTGGCGATGATGTGCACGGGGCTGGTGCTGCTCGCCTACCTGCCCGACGGCCCCGGCCAGTGGGACATCGTCTGGCGGCTGGCACTCTGCGGCGCGGGCTTCGGACTCTTCCAGTCGCCCAACAACAGCATCCTCATTGCCTCGGCACCGCCGCAGCGGAGCGGCAGCGCCAGCGGCATGCTCGCCACCGCCCGGCTGATGGGCCAGACCACGGGCGCCGCACTCATGGCGCTGCTCTTCCATCTGGTCCCGACCAACAGCACCCACGTGGCGCTGCTTCTCTCGGCCTGCTTCGCCCTGGCCGGCGCCGTCGTCAGCTTCTCGCGCATCCGGCTGCCGCTGCCCGAAGGTCTCACCCGCAAACGGCGGGGATAGGGCCCCGCTCCCGCAGCCGGAGACGTGACGGCGTCAAAAAATGGGTGGCGCCGGCCCATACTCCCGGGATTTTTACTACATTTGTGGAAGTCGTCCCTCCGGCGGGCCGGAGGAACGGCGCAACCGTTCAACGAATCAAATCTTCAATACCCATGTTCTCAGCCAAGACCTATGCCGCACGCCGCCAGACGCTGCGCACGAAAATCGGCCAGGGACTCATTCTGCTCCCGGGCAACACCCTCGCGCCGAACAACTATCCCAACAACGCATACTACTTCCGCCAGGACTCGTCGTTCCTCTACTTCTTCGGACTCAACACGCCGTCGCTCGTCGGCCTCATCGACACCGACTCGGGCGACGAGGCGCTCTACGGCGACGACTTCACGGTCGAGGACATCATCTGGACCGGTCCGCAGCCCTCGCTGCGCGAACTGGGCGCCCAGGTAGGCGTCACCGAGACCCACCCGCTGACCGAACTCGAGGCACGGCTGCGCAAGGCCATCTCGCTGGGACGCCGCATCCACTACCTGCCCCCCTACCGCGGCGAGACGAAGCTCCAGCTCTCGGCGCTGCTGGGCATCAAGCCCGCGCTGCTGCACGACTATAAGTCGGTCGAGCTGATGATGGCCGTTGCCGAGATGCGCGAGAAGAAGAGCGCCGAGGAGGTCGAGGAGATGGAGCGCGCCTTCCAGATTGGCTACCGCATGCACACGCTGGCCATGAAGATGTGCCGCCCGGGAGTGGTCGAGCGCGAAATCGCCGGCGCCATCGAGGGTGTGGCCAAGTCCTACGGCTCGGGCGTATCGTTCCCCTCGATTGTCTCGCAGCACGGCGAGACGCTCCACAACCTCAACGCCGACGGCGTGCTGGAGGAGGGCCGCCTGCTGCTCTGCGACGCCGGCGCCGAGACGGTCAACAACTACTGCTCGGACCACACGCGCACCTACCCCGTCAGCGGCCGCTTCACGCCGCGCCAGCGCGACGTCTACAACATCGTGCTGGCGGCCCACGACCATGTGGCCCGCATCGTCAAGCCCCACATGATGTACACCGAGGTGCACAACGCCGCCTACGCCGTGCTGGCCGAGGGTCTGCTGGGACTCGGACTGCTGCGCGGCACGGTCTCCGACGCACTCGAGTCGGGCGCCATGACGATGTTCATGCCCCACGGACTGGGCCACGGACTGGGTATGGACGTACACGACTGCGAGGCGATGGGCGAACGCTCGTTCGACTTCTCGTCGATTGCCGAGCGCGCCGCCAAGTCGGCCACCTGCATCTACCGCACGGCGTGGAGAATCGAGCCGGGAACGGTCATGACCGACGAACCGGGACTCTACTTCATCCCGGCCCTCATCGACAAGTGCCGCGCCGAAGGCCGCTACCGCGGCATCGTCAACTACGAGGCGCTCGACGACTACCGCGACTTCGGCGGCATCCGCATCGAGGACGACATTCTGGTCACCGAAACCGGCAGCCGCATGCTGGGCGACCGCAAGATTCCCATCACGGTCGAGGAGCTCGAGGCCGTCGTGGGCAAGTAACACCCCGCCGGGGAGGCCCTTCCGCCGCCGTGCGGCGGCCCGTAGTCCGGTGCCGCCGCGCCTAACCGGCCGGAGAGGGCTCCGCAGGATGCTCCCCGCTCCATACCCAACGCCATGAAACGGATTTTCATCTTCCCCTCGATTGACGAGGCCAAGGAGTTCCTGCTCACCGGGACGAAGGCACCGGTCTTCGTCGCCGGAGGCTCGACGGCCGAGATGGCCGCCTGCATCGTCCGCGCCGTACGCTCGAAACGGGCCCGGCACCTGGTGCTGGCGGGCTTCGCCCCCTCCTGCGACGGGGCGCTGGCTCCCGGCACGGTCGTGGAGGTGGTCACCGCCTGCGACCCCACCGCCCCCGAAGGGCGCTGCTACGAGACCTCGGGGCCCGACCTGGGACTCCCGCTTGCGGCCGGCAGGGTGCCGGGCGCCGATTTCCGGCCGAAGGAGCGGCCCGAGACCGGGCATCCGGCCGGGACTTCGGAGACCGGGACTTCGGAGACCGGGATGCAGGCCGGCGACACGACAGGCGACGAAACCGGCCGCACGACCGGAGGCACGACCGGAGAGGCGCCCGAGGAGACCTCCGAAGCGCTCCCCGAGGTCGCAAGCCGCGACGGCGCGCTGCTCTTTGCGCTGGCCGAAGCGCTCGAGGTCGAAGCCTCGGAGGTGCGGGTCATCGTCGGGCCGGAGGAGGCGTCCGGAGCCGCCGAGGAGCGGCAACACGCGGCCCGGCTGCTGGCCGAGGCGCTGCAGGAGGCATTCGGCGAAGAGGAGCCTGCGGCCGAACGCCGCCCCGGCGAAGCGCAGTAAGCTCCGCCCCGCACGGCAGAGCCGCCCCGGGAAAAACACGAAACGCCCGCCGACCCTTGTTGGGTCGGCGGGCGTTTCGCATTACGGCCGTCAGGGGACAATGCGTCCCGTCGTCACACTCCGCAGCGGGCCTACCGGCGACAGCCGGGTATCCGGCGGGCACAGAGCAGGGTGCCGGCGGAGCAGAGCACCATCAGCACGGCGGTCATCGTCTGCATCGGGCCGATGCCCGTCAGCGGCGAGACGATGCCCCCGACCAGGAATGCCGAACAGCCGACGAGCGCCGAGGCGCTGCCCGAATTGGCCCGTTCGAACTCCAGCGCCAGCGACGTGGAGGTGGGCAGCACCAGCCCCAGGCAGAAGAGCAGCGCGAAGAGCGCCGCCTCGACGCACCAGACCGGAGCGTCGGTCACCAGCGCAAGGGCCGCCAACAGACAGACCGCCAGGAAGCCGCGCGCACCGGCAAGCAGTGCCGCCGCAGGACGGCGGAAGCGGGTCACGGCAAAGCTGCCGAGCATGATGGCAAAGGCATTGACGCCGAAGAGCATGCTGTAGGCGAGCGACGAGATGCCGTAGTGCTGCTGGAAGAGAAAGGGCGACGAGGCGATGTAGGTGAACATGACCCCCATGGCCAGCGCCTGGACGGCGACGCACAGCAGGAACGGGCGGTTGCGCACAACGGGCAGGTAGTGGCCGAAGGTGGCCACGACACCGTCCGAAGAGCGGCGGACAGCGGGCAGCGACTCGCGGAAGCCGGCCAGCACGCAGCACATCGCCACACCCAGCACGGCCAGCACGCCGAAGATGCCCCGCCAGTCGGTCACCTCGAGCAGTACGCCGCCCAGCACGGGAGCGAATATGGGAGCCAGCCCCTGGACGGCGGCCAGCATGACAAAGAAACGCGTCAGCGCCGGCCCCTCGTAGAGGTCCGAAGCGACCGACTTGGAGATGACCACGCCGCCCGCGCCGGCAAAGCCCTGCACGAGGCGGCAGAGGAGGAAAATCTCGATGCTCCGCGAAAGGATGCAGGCCACCGTGGCGGCTACGAAGAGCACCATCGACCCCAGCAGCGGGGCCTTGCGGCCGTATTTGTCGCTCAGCGGGCCGAAAACGAGCTGCCCGGCGGCCAGTCCCGCCATGCTGAGCGTAAGGCTCAGCTGCACGAGCGACGCCGGAGCGTCGAACCAGTCGGCCAGCGCCGGAAGCGCCGGAAGGTAGAAATCCGTCAGAAAGGGGCCGAAGGCCGAGACAAGCCCGAAGACCACCAGCAGGTAGGCCCCGGAGTTGCGCGCGGCCGAACCGTGAAGCGCCGAAACGGCGGAGGTATATTTCATCGTATCTGCGTTTTTTTCGACGACGCAAAGTTCCTCCGGATATCGGCGCCGCGATGTGCATCCGTTCACTTTTTCCGTTCATTTATTCGCCTGTTTTGCTCTGAAAACACTATCTTTGCCGAAGACGGGGCCGCGCCGCCCCGCCCTGCAACCATGCAACGGAACCCCTTCGGAACATACGACAACTCGGTCCCGGTGGCCGACTGCTCGCTCGTGGAGGAGCGCGCCGCATTCGAGGCGCTCTTTCCCCGCGGGCGCGCCGTCCGCGACACGCTCGTCGGGCTGCGCATCGCGCTCTGCACGGGCGGGGCGGCGCAAATCGAGGTCGACGGCCGCCGGTATGACTTCCGCGAGGGAGGGGTGCTCTGCCTCACCCCCTCGCGCCTGGTCCGTGTCGTATCGCTCTCGGCGGGATTCCGCCTCCGGATGCTCAGCTTCACCTTCGACTTTCTGGCCGGAGAGCCCTTCCTGCTCCGGGCTTCGGTCTCCGAAGCGATGGAGCGGACCCCCTGCATCGAGCCCGACGACGAGGCGCGGCGCAGCCTGACGGGGCTGTTCGACTTCCTGCGCATGCAGCTCGGCCGCGACGCCTTCCCCTCGCGCCGCGAAGCGGTCGAGGCGCTGCTCTTCATCCTCATCGCCGAAGCGTCGCACCTCTACGACCGGGAGCCCGTGACACCGCGCCGCACCCGCGCCGAGGAGATAGCCGACGGCTTCTTCGCGCTGCTCCACCGCCATTTCCGCCGGGAGCACAGCCTGGCATTCTACGCCGCCGGGCTCTGCATCACCGAGAAGTACCTCATCCGCACCATCGGGCGCACGACCGGACACACGCCCGCATACTGGATTGCCGGCTTCCGCCTGCGCGAAGCCAACGTGCTGCTCCGCTCGACCGACCTGAGCGTGACGGAAATCTCCGAACTGCTGGGTTTCGCCTCGCCGTCGCTCTTCGCCCGCTTCTACCGCCGCATGAGCGGCTCGTCGCCGCTCGAGGCCCGCAAGGCGGCCCGTTGACCCCGCAAGAGCCCTTTTTTCGCCGCCGGCATTTGGTTATCCCGATTTTTTTGTATATTTATAGTCGGCTAAAACGACATTCCCGGTCGCAACAGCCCCGCATCTGCCCGAAAAGAGGCCCCCGGGCCGCCGAAAAGGCCTTCGGCCGGAACGGCTCCGTTCCCGCCGGAAGCCCGCAAAGGCCAAAGACCCGGGCCTGACCCGACGGCCGGTGCGGCAACAACCGCAAACAACCTTAAAACTTTCACGGGATATGAAAAACTATTCAGCAAAGGAAATCAAGAACATCGTTCTCATCGGCGCGCCCGGCACGGGGAAAACTACCCTTGCCGAAGCGATGGCCTTTGAGGGTAAGGTCATCGACCGCAGGGGTAGTATCGAGACGAACAACACGCTCTCGGACAATACGGACATCGAGCACGAATACAAGCGCTCGATTTACTCCACCATCCTCTTTACGGAATTCATGGAGCGCAAGCTCAACATCATCGACTGCCCGGGTTCGGACGACTTCTGCGGCAGCCTCTTCTCGGCCTTCAAGGTGGGCGACGTCGGCGTATTCCTCTTCAACGCCCAGAACGGGTGGGAGGTAGGCAGCGAAATCCAGGCCCGCTACGCCCGCATCCTCAACAAGCCCGTCATCGGCGTCATCAACCAGCTCGATGCCGACAAGGCCAACTTCGAAGCCGCCTACGAATCCATCAAGGCCGCCTCGCGCGTGAAACCCGTCATCGTACAGTATCCCGTGAACCAGGGTCCCGAGTTCAACGCCTTCATCGACGTGCTGCTGATGAAGATGTACCGCTTCAAGGACCACGACGGACACCGCGAGGAGCTCGAAATCCCGGCCGAGGAGCTCGAAAAGGCGCAGATGCTCAACAAGGAGCTCGTCGAAATGGCCGCCGAGCACGACGAGGCGCTCATGGAGCTCTACTTCGACAAGGGCACGCTCACGCAGGACGACATCCGCTCGGGTCTGAAAATCGGCGTTTCGCGCCGCGAGGTGATGCCCATCTTCTGCGCATCGGGCCGCTACGACATCGGCACCAAGCGTCTGATGGAGTTCATCATCAACGTGGCCCCCGGCCCGCTCAAGGCCCCCAAGTTCCTCACGACCGAGGGCGAGGAGCTCGACGCCGACGAGACGCAGCCCGCCGTGGCCTTCGTCTTCAAGAGCCAAATCGAGCAGCACATCGGTGAAATCAGCTACTTCCGCGTCATCCGCGGCAAGCTCACCGAAGGGTGCGAACTGGTCAACACCCGCACGGGCAACAAGGAGAAGCTCTCGCAGCTCTTCGCCGTGGCGGGCAAGAACCGCATCAAGGTGACCGAGCTCTCGGCCGGCGACATCGGCTGCACGGTCAAGCTCAAGGGAACGCGCACGAACGACACCCTCGCAGCGGCAGCCGCACCCGTTACCGTCGAGCCGATTGTCTTCCCCGAGCCGCGCTACCGCGCCGCCGTGAAGTGCAAGGAGCAGGCCGACGAGGAGAAGCTCGGCAAGCTGCTCGCCGACGCCAAGTACGAAGACCCGACCATCCTGGTCGAGTACTCCAAGGAGCTCAAGCAGACCATCGTCCAGGGTCAGGGCGAACACCACCTGAACATCCTGCGCACGCGCATCGCCGCCGAGAACAAGATTGCCTACGACTACATCGCGCCGCGCATCCCCTACCGCGAGACCATCACCAAGGTCGCCCAGGCCGACTACCGCCACAAGAAGCAGTCGGGCGGCGCCGGACAGTTCGGCGAGGTGCACATGATTATCGAGCCCTACTACGACGGCATGCCCGAACCGAAGAACTACAAGATTCCGGGCAAGGGCGACATGGTCGTCAATGTCAAGACCAAGGAGGAGTACGACCTTCCGTGGGGCGGCAAGCTGCAGTTCTACTCGGCCATCGTCGGCGGCGCCATCGACGCCCGCTTCATGCCCGCCATCCTGAAGGGTATCATGGAGAAGATGGACCAGGGCCCGCTGACGGGTTCCTACGCCCGCGACATCCGCGCCGTCATCTACGACGGCAAGATGCACCCGGTGGACTCGAACGAAATCTCGTTCAAGCTGGCCGCGCGCAACGCCTTCAAGGAGGCCTTCCGCAACGCAGGGCCCAAAATCATGGAGCCCATCTACAACGTCGAGATTCTGGTGCCGAGCGAGTACATGGGCGCCGTGATGAGCGACCTGCAGAACCGCCGCGCGATGATTCTGGGCATGGAGTCCGACAAGGGCTTCGACCGTCTGAACGCCACGGTGCCTCTGGCCGAGCTCTACCGCTACTCGACCTCGCTCTCGTCGCTGACGTCGGGTTCGGCCACCTACTCGATGAAGTTCGCTTCGTACGAGCAGGTTCCCGCCGACGTGCAGGAGAAGCTGCTGAAGGCCTACACCGACACCGACGAAGAGTAACACTTCGCACCGCACCCTGCGGCCGGGCAACCGGCCCGACAGCATCCGGGAAGCCGCGGCGGAACACCGCCGCAGCTTCCCGGATTTTTCGCATGCACGCCCCTCGGGACCGGGTCGCGGCAGGCTGCCGGCCACACATCCGGGAACCGCCGCACGCTCCGTCACGGACGAGACGTTAAGTTAACGTTAACAATCCATGAAAAGGTCGTTTCACCGAAAAATTTGGAGTAATTTTGTCCAAACAATCAAGGACCCCCCATGAGCGAAATCTACACCGTAATCATCGTCATTCTCGGTATTCTCGCTGTCTCCGGACTCTTTGTCGGCGTAACGAACGACGCAGTCAACTTCCTCAACTCCGCCATCGGCTCGAAAGCCGCCTCGATGCGAACGATTCTCACGGTCGCCTCCGTCGGCATCATCGTCGGAGTACTCACCTCGAGCGGCATGATGGAGGTGGCCCGCAGCGGCATGTTCAATCCCGGGCTCTTCACCTTCCGCGAAGTGATGACCCTCTATCTAGGCGTCATGTTCGCCAACGTCATCCTGCTGGACCTCTACAATTCGTGGGGACTCCCCACCTCGACCACCGTTTCGCTGATTTTCTGCCTGCTGGGCTCGGCCATCGCCGTCTCCATCTACAAAATCGCGAACGACCCGGCGCTCGGCACCTCGGCCCTCGGAGAGTTCATCAACACCTCGCGGGCGATGGGTATCGTCTCGGCGATTCTGCTCTCGGTGGTCATCGCCTTCACCTGCGGCACGATTGTCATGTACATCTCGCGCACCATCTTCTCGTTCCGCTACACGGCGCTCTTCCGCCGCTACGGTTCGCTCTGGTGCGGCGCCTCGCTCACGGCCATCGTCTACTTCGCCCTCTTCAAGGGGCTCAAGTCGGTGCTTGCGGGCCACGCCTTCGTCAACTTCATCGACAGCCACCTGATGCTCTCGCTCTTCATCTGCTGGGTGGGCTGCTCGGCGCTGCTGTTCATCATCCAGCGGCTGAAAATCAACATTCTGCGCATCACGATTCTGGCCGGAACCTTCGCCCTGGCGCTTGCCTTCGCCGGCAACGACCTGGTGAACTTCATCGGTGTGCCGGTGGCCGGCTTCGACGCCTACGGCATCGCCCACCGCGCCGGCAACGACCAGATACTCATGGAGGCCCTCAACGAAAACGTGCCGGCCAACTTCTTCATCCTGCTGGCGGCCGGCGCCATCATGATTCTCACGCTCTGGACCTCGAAGAAGTCGATGCACGTCACCGAGACCGAAATCTCGCTCTCGGCCCAGGGCGACGAGGGCTCGGAGCAGTACGGCTCGTCGGTCTTCTCGCGTACGATTGTGCGTGCGGCGCTCAACGTCAACGCCGGCATCGCGCGCATCATCCCCCAGCGCGTCCGCGACTCCATTGCGCGCCGCTTCGAATACGAGGACGTCGAACACAGCGGCGCCCCCTACGACATGATTCGCGCCACGGTGAACCTCACCACGTCGGCCCTGCTCATCGCGCTGGCCACCTCGCTCAAGCTGCCGCTCTCGACCACCTATGTCTGCTTCATGGTGGCCATGGGTACCTCGCTGGCCGACCGCGCCTGGGGCCGTGAGAGCGCCGTATACCGCATCTCGGGCGTCATGACCGTCGTCGCCGGATGGTTCGTCACGGCGCTGGGCGGTTTCCTCATCGCCTTCGTGGTGGGACTGGTGCTCATCTACGGCGGTACGGCGGCCTTCGTGGTCATCACGCTGCTCTGCGGCTACATGCTCTTCCACAGCAACTTCCGCAAGAAGGAGAAGAGCGAGAGCCCGGCCTCGAAAAAGAACACCACCACCGAGGACATCATCCACAACCTGCGCGAGGAGGTCTGCACGACGATGGAGTGCGCCACGAAAATCTACGACCGCACGCTCATCGCCGTGATGGTGGAGAACCGCAAGGAGCTGCGCAACATGGTCAAGGAGTCGAACGACCTCTTCTACCAGTCGCGCGAGCGCAAATACACGCTGCTGCCCACCCTCAAGAAGCTCCAGAGCAGCGACGTCAATACGGCCCACTACTACGTCCAGGTGGTCGACTACCTCAACGAGATGACCAAGGCGCTGATGCACATCACCCGCCCGGCATTCGAGCACATCGACAACAACCACGAGGGACTTTCGAAGGCCCAGGCCAAGGACCTGATGTCCATCAACGACGACGTGGAGTCGATTTACCGCCGCATCAACCAGATGCTGCGCGAGGGCGACTTCTCGGACATCGAGGAGGTGCTCACGCTGCGCGACCAGCTCTTCGAGTCGATTGCCGAGGCCATCAAGTCGGAGCTGGGCCGCATCAACGAAGCTGCGGTGAACACCAAGGCCTCGATGCTCTATCTGACGATTCTCAACGAGACGAAGAACATGGTGCTCCAGTCGCGCAACCTGCTCAAGTCGCAGCAGTACTTCCTCAAGCACCGCACGGGAGCCAAAACATGGATTAAATAGCCGAAGACCCCGCCGCCGAACCCGAAGAGCCGGAGAGGGAACCGAGGAGAACCCGACCGAGCAAAGAGAGCCGGAGAGGGAACCGAGGGGGAACACCGACCGGGCAAAGAAGCCGGAGAGGGAACCGAGGGGAACCCGACCGAGCAAAGAGAGCCGGAGAGGGAACCGAGGGGAACACCGACCGGGCAAAGAGAGCCGGAGAGGGAACCGAGGGGGAACACCGACCGGGCAAAGAAGCCGGAGAGGGAACCGA
>OOBZ01002434.1_pt1 | contig 11253 bp, 10 predicted proteins | sample 1671601 | NCBI WGS metagenome assembly OOBZ01 (sample SAMN06348173, study PRJEB24527) | human gut metagenome | biome: human gut; feature: ankylosing spondylitis patient; material: feces | host: Homo sapiens | place: China | collected 2015-10
TACACTCTTTCCCTACACGACGCTCTTCCGATCTCCCCTGAACGGCTCACACTATCCTGCGTGAGAGGGGGAACACCGATGACGCCAAAACCGCTGTACCGTTCGCTGGACGAGAACCTTGCGTTTCTGGAAGAAATGTTTGGCCGTTCCGATGATTTTTATACCAAGCACCTGATGATTGCAGGTATTCGATGTGCCATCGTCATGTTTACAGGGCTTTCCTCCCCGGAAAAGCTTTGCCGCATGGCGCTGGACATGCTGGACCGTGACCCTGCCATGCTGGGCGGCGGGGCAGGACTGTGCGATTATCTTTTGACCCAGAGCCGCATTCCCGCCGAGGCCGAGGCCGTTACCGACAGAACCGCCCTTGTGGAGCTGCTCTGCAATGGGTTGTCCGTGCTGCTGATCGATGATGTGAGCCGGGCGGTTGCCTTTTCCACACAGGAAATGCCGCAGCGCGCCGTTTCGAGCCCAACAGGAGAGGGAAATCTGCGCGGCTCTCAGGAGGCATTCACCGAGCTGCTGCGCAATAATATCTCCCTGCTGCGGCGGCAATTCCGCACCGGTACCCTTGTAGCGGAGATCACAACCGCACATACCCGCGCCAAGACCGAATACTGCCTTTGCTATGACAAAACCCTTGCCCCGGAGGAAACCGTTTCCGCACTGCGCGCACGGCTGGAAAATGTCGAGATCCCGGTCCTGCTCGACAGCGCCTATTTTGCCTCCTTCCTCAAGCAGGACAAGCTGAATCTCTTCCCGGCTGCCGCATATACCGAGCGCCCGGCTACGGCCTGCGCCCGCCTGTGCGAGGGCAAGGTTGTGGTGCTGGTAGCCGGATGCCCCTATGCGCTCATTATTCCCAGCTTTTTTGCTGAGCATTTTGAGTGCCTTGACGACTACGCCTCCGGCGCTGTGTTTGCAGGCCTCATCCGTATTCTGAAATATCTGGCTTTCCTGCTGGCAGTGTTCGGACCGGGGCTGTATGTCATGGCCGTTGCCTTTGCGCCGGAGATCATCCCCATGCAGCTGCTGACAAAGCTGGCCCGCGGGGAGGCTGCCACGCCGCTGCCGCCCATGCTTGAGATGCTCTGCGTCACGCTGCTGCTTGAGATCGTGCGCGAGGCCGGCCTGCGCGCACCGCAATCTATCAGCCACACGGTCAGTCTGGTGGGGGCACTCATCATCGGGGAGACCGCCGTCAGCGCCGGTATCGTCAGCGTGCCGGTCCTGACGATGGCTGCTGCAGCCACCATCGCCACGCTGGCCGTTCCGTCACTGTATGAACAATCCATCCTGTTCCGCTTTGCGGTGATCCTGCTGGCAGGGTGCTTTGGCGTACCGGGGCTGGCCTGCGCCGCACTGACGATTTTGGCAATGGCCTGCGGCAGTGAGCCTTTTGGATACGACTATCTCTATCCGCTGCTGCCACTGGGCAGGGCCAGCGTGCGGGACGGTTTTGTGCGCAGCATCTGGAGCCGCCTTGCCCGCTCCGGGGAGGTGATCGGTCAGCATGAAGCGTGAATGCCCCAGCCTGTTTGCTGCGCTGCTCGTCAGCCTGCTTGTCAATGTGCTGCTGCGCAGCCAGACAGCCTACCGCCCCCGGGCCGGTCTGGCAGCAGCCCCGCTCTGCGCACTGCTGCTTGCGGCGGTCGGCTGGTTGTTTGCCCGGTGCTGGCGGCTGGCCTGCGACCCGGTTTTAAGGCTGCTGTTCGGCACATTGCTTGTGTTTTCCTCGGTTTTGGAGCTGCTGCGGCTCTGGCAGCTTGCCGACCGGCTCTATCCCGGGGCGATCACACTGACCTCCGTCTGTCTGCTGGCCGTGCTGCCGGTCGTCTATCTGCGGCGGGTATCTGCACTGTCGCAGACGGCCCGTGCCGTGCTTTGTCTGCTGGTGGCAGCCACCGCGGTCATGCTGATCTCAGTGCTGCCGCGTCTGCGGATCACCAACCTGCAGTACACAGATTTGACGCGCACAGATTTCCTCACCGCCGCCAAGGATCAGCTGACCCTTTACCCGGAGTATCTGCTGCCCGCCCTCTGGCCCGCGCAGGACAAGCGCGGCCGTCATACACTGCTGCGGCTGGCCGGGTATGCGCTGGCGTTTGATGTCTCGATCCATCTGCTGCTTGAGCTGTTCTACGGCGCTGCCATGCCGCTGCGGGCAGACCCCGTCCACGCCGCCGCGCGGTGCGGTGCGCTGTCCATCTTCAACCGGCTGGAATGGCTGCAGTTTATCCTGTGGGTCATGGCCGTCACCGTCAAGCTGGCGCTTTATCTCTATGCGCTGGTGCGGCTGCTGGGCGGCCGAAGCAAGACGGAGGACAGCGCCGCCGGGCTGGACCGCTTTCCTGTGTATCTGGGCGGCATCTGGCTGCTTTGCGCCGTGCTGCGCAAGATTGATCTGGACACAGCGCTGCCGCTGCGCAGTGCGCTGACCTGGGGCTTTGTTCTGCTGACATGGATTGGAGGTGGGGCCGCATGTCTGTACCGAAGTATAAGGCGCTGCTGATTGCCTGCATCACGCTTTTTCTCTGCGGCTGCGGTCAGGCGCTGTCGGAGCGGGAGATCGTCCGCGCCGTATTCTTCGCACGGCAGCAGGGGCAGTATTCCGTCTGTCTGCTGCTGGCTGACCAGAACAACAATGAGGACGGCCTTCACTACAAGACCTCCTCCGCACGCGGTGCCACCGCCGCTCAGGCTCTCCACCGGGCCGAGGCTGCGCTGCCGGGCCGCCTTTATTACGGTTTGATTGATCTAGCCGTTCTGCCGGCCGATGCCGACTGGCAAACCGCCCGAGAGCTGGGCAGTCTGCTCTACGACAAAGCCCAGCCCGCGCCGGAGCTTTCGGTCTTTGCGCTGGATACAGCCTCCCACAGCTGGGCTGAGGATGCCGCCGCCCTGTATGAGGACATGAAGTCGGTCCGCTCCGCATACCGCCTGCACTGCGGCCTGCAGCAGCTTTTTACACAGGCGGACTGCTGCACCGTGCCCGGCTACCGCGCCGACAGCGGGTATGACCTTCTGCTGCTCGCAAAGCGGCAGACCGCTTCTTACCGCGCTGCCGGTCTGGCTGCCCAGCTGGCCGCTGTGCTCTGCGGGCAGACGGATCGTTTTTACGCGACCTACGCGGGCGGGACCGCCCTGTGCCGTGCCCGGGTCGATGTGACGGTGCAGGATACCACCGTACAGCTGCACCTGCGCGATGCAGCGTTTGAAGCACTCGCACAGACGGGGCAAAATCTGCAGGCATTGTTCTGCGCCGAGCTGCAGCAGGCTTTCGCCGTACTCACCGCTGCACAGTCGGCCGACTTTTTTCACCTGCAGTTCTGGCACGCCAATCTGTACGGTCCCCGCAGCCCGGCACCAGCCCCGCAGCTTACGATTCTATGGGAGTAATAAAAAACCGCGCCCGATTCCGCAAAATGCGGGGTCGGGCGCAGCTGATTACTGCAGGGTGGTGGGCCGGGTAATATAAATCAGGTTTGTGTCGGCTATAAAGGTCTGGAAGTTATACAGCACCAGAACCTCATCGTAGCCTTCTTTTTCGATCGTGGAATCAAGGCCGTACTTGAAATTGCGGAAATCCACCACACCGATCTTGGCGTAGTTGGCGGTCAGATAGGGGATAAAGCTGTTGGCGTAGCTGTCCTTCACAACCAGAATACTGCCTGTCCCGTTGCCCTCGATGGTCGAGTAGCCGTTGTTGCCGTCCAGAAACGCCGCGTATTTGTCGCGGGTCGCAAACTTGTCGGCGTTGATCAGGTTTTCGGTTCGTTCCGGCTCATAGGCGGCCTCGCCGGTGATCCGGTAGACCGTCATCAGATTGTCAAGCGGGTAGTAGGTGATCGTGTCATCCTCCACATTCCAAAGGCGGGTGGCGGAGTAATGGGTTCCCTCAAAGCCTGTCACAGTCGCACTCTCATGGGCATCACGGTCAAAGGGCGTCAGCCCCTTCTGTGCACAGAACGCCTCATACGCGCGGTAGGCACCGTTGGGTGTCCAGTGGTGGTCTGTCTTGAAATACAGATACTCGTCCTTGCGCGCTGCAAACAGTTCGCGCAGGTCGATGATTCCTGCGCTCTGGCCAACCTTGGCAAAGATCTCATCCAGCATGGCATTTTCGTCCACCATCGGCGCACCGGCCGGCAGTTTTTCGGGGTAGATGACGCTGGCCGACGGAGCCAGCAGGAAGGTCACCTTGCCGGGGTGATTGGCAGCAAACTCACTGACGGCCGCGATGTTTTTGTTCAGCTGCTTTTCCGTTGCATCGTCCACGGTGAACAGCTTTGTAAACATCCAGCGGTCCTTGCCCAGCAGGATACCGCCCTCCTCAGCCTTGCGGAAGAGAATCTCGTCTGCGGCACGCTGGGTGTTGACCGCCGCATCACGGAAGGAGAACTGATCCTGCATCCAGCGGGAAAAGCCGCTCTGCCAGCTTCCGTCCAACAATGCACTGACACTGAATGCGGGAAGCTGTGCGGCCTTGCGGTTTTCCAGCTCAAGCTGCTCACGCTTGGGCCACAGCATATTCACAGCCGAAAAGCCGAACAGCAGCACAGCGCAGAGGACGAGCAGCGGAAAGCCCACGCGGCGCCTGCCGCCGCCCTTGCGGTATATGACCTTTGACATACAGCAGTTCCTCCTCTCAGAAATTGGCATACAGCGCTGTTGCGTTGGTGGCAGCCACCACATAGCAGACGCACAGCACCAGCAGCAGGGTAAACACAAGAAGCTTGGCTACCGTGTTCCGGCTGATCTTATCCCAAAGCCGCCGCGGCAGCGCAGACGAGCAGACGCAGCCCAGCACCAGCAGCACGCCGTAGTTGCGCAGACTATACACAGCGGAGATACCGCCCTGCGGCACAAACAGCTTTTGCAGCAGCAGTCCCAGCGGTGCACCGGGCTGGTTGGCTGTAAAAAGACCCCAGCCCAGCACGACAAAGAACAAGGTGTAAAGATGCGGCCAGACCTTGCCCTTTTTCAGGTATTTGAGCAGGAAGGTCTTTTCGATCGTCAGCAGCACAAAGTAGTAGAGCCCCCAAGCAATGAAGTTCCAGCTTGCACCGTGCCAGATGCCGGTAGCAGCCCAGACAAGGAACATGTTGAACAGCTGCCGCGCCTGCCCCTTTCGGTTGCCGCCCAGCGGGATATAGATGTAATCCCGGAACCACCCCGACAGGGTGATATGCCAGCGCCGCCAGAACTCGGTAATGCTGCCCGAGATATAAGGCAGGTCAAAGTTAGCAGGGCAGTCAAAGCCGAGCAGCGCCGCCAGACCGTTACTCATCTCACTGTAGCCGGCAAAGTCAAAGTATAGCTGCAGGCTGTAGGCCAAAATTCCCAGCCAGGCCAGCGGGGTGGAGACATTGGCCAGCCCCACACCGCCTGCGCCGATGATGTCGGTCCACAGCGCACCGATGGAATCCGCCAGAATGACCTTTTTGGCCAGACCAAAGACAAACAGCTCGGCACCGCGCTGCGCCTTTTCCATCGTGCAGCGGTTTTTGCTGTCATGGAGCTGATCTGCCATCTCACGGTATTTGACGATAGGCCCGACGATCAGCTGTGGGAAGAACAGCACATACACGGCAAAGGTCAGCGGATTTCTTTCCGGCTCGATCTTGCCGGTGTAGACATCGGCCTCATAGCTGATGATCTTGAAGATATAGTAGCTGATGCCCAGCGGCAGCACCGTACCGATGTTGAGCGCAGCGATCCCCAAATGGCCGATCTGATTCAGCGTGTCGATCAGGAAGTTGGCATACTTAAAATACACCAGCACCCCAAGGTTGACCAGCACCGCCGCCAGCGGCAGCAGCCCGCGCAGCGTTGTTCTGGCCCGGGCCGTCAGCAGGCCCCACAGATAGTTGAATACAATCAGGACCGCAATCAACGGAAGAAATGCAACGCCGGTCCAGCAGTAGAACAGCAGGCTCTCTGCCAGCAGCACTGCATTTTTGGCACGGCCGGGTACCAGATAATACAGCAGCAGGGAAAGCGGCAGAAAGCAGAACAGGAACACCACACTGTTAAAAACCATGGCGGAACTCCCTTTCTTTTGATAGCATCACCGCATGAACCAAAACGCCGATACGGCGCAGGTCAGGCGGCAATGCATTGGTGGTCGTTATGAAAAAAGGCCGTTGCCGAGCGGCAGCGGCCTTCTTTCAGGGTCTCATCAGAAATTCAGCGCCGTCTCCAGTGCGGTGTCGATGGCAGCGTAATCAGGGTTTGCAATACCGGCAATGACGATGGCCACATAGTTGCCGTTGGTCACAATGCGGGCGTCCTTGGCCAGCGCGATCTTATCGGCAAACTCAGCATACAGATCATTGGCGGACAGACTTGCCTTGTAGGCCTCCAGCTCGCTCTTGACGGCATCAACCTGACCGTCCTTGGCCTGTGCCACAAAGACAAGGCCGCAGTCCGCCTGATCGTTGGTCACATCGCCCTTGTAGGCAACAAGGTTGTCCATTGTCAGCATCAGCTCATTCTCAACAGAGAAATCGTCCAGTGCGCGCGGGTTGGCGATGGGGTTGACCGCTTCGATGGCGGCAACGGCGGCATCCAGATTGGCGGTGTTGGCCTCCTCACCGGCAGAGGCATCGGTGCTCTCGCTGATGACGATATCCGTCGAGCCATCGGCACCACCGATGGTGCTTTCCGCAGCAGAGCTGCTCTCAGAGGAGACAGCAGTGGAGGTGCTGTCTGCAGAGGAGCCGCAGGCGGCCAGCAGCATAGCGCAGCAAAGAATTACAGGAATCAGCTTTTTCATGGGTTTAGTTCTCCTTTATATAGTGTATGATATTGTTTTCCTCTACGCACAGGCATAGCTTGCCCGATACATTATAAGAATACACTATCTTGCCATCTTTTTCAAGCTGTTCGCGGCAAAACGCAGGGTGTTTCCGCCGGGAAATATGTAAATTTTTTATGCCTTGACAAACGCGCCCCCGGCGGGTACACTCAAAACAAAGTGATACGGCGTGACTGCCCGCTGCCAGAGACGCCGATAACTGCAGCTTACAGAAAAAGGGGGTGCCCACCATGCGCAATACAAAGGCGCGGGAGACTGCCTGGACCGGCATGCTGTTTGCCTTGGCCATCGCACTGTCCTACCTTGAATCACTGGTATCACCGCTGCTGGGATTGATGCCCGCCATAAAGCTCGGGCTTTCCAATGTGGTTGTCATGTATGCGCTGTTGTTCCTGCGCACCCGCACCGCGCTGCTGCTGGTGGTGCTGAAGGCACTGTTCGCCTTTTTGACGCGGGGCGCCACCGCCGGTTTTCTTTCCCTTTGCGGCGGCGGTTTATCGCTGGTTGTCATGCTGGTGCTGCTGCACCTGCCGGTCAGCGGGTATATCTTTTGTGCCGGTGCTGCACTGGCGCATAACCTCGGCCAACTGGCGGGGGCAGCAGTGCTGCTTTCCAGCGCGATGGCTCTGGGGTACGCCCCCGTTCTGTTGGCGGCAGGCCTTGCGGTGGGCGGCATCAGCTGTTTGCTTTCCCGCGCCTTATTCGCTGCCCTGCCTGCCTCTGCGGGGGAGCAGCGGCGGGGGAGCCCTTTCAAAAAATAGGAATCTTTCTTAAAAAATGCGTTTTCCCTCTTGACACCTGCAAAGCTATGTCGTATAATAAGAGCACAGACACAGGAATGTGTCCTATGAGCAATTACAAAATAACAGGAGGCAATTTTTATGGCTAAGTATGTTTGCACCGTTTGTGGTTATATCGCTGAGGGTTCCATCCCCGAGTTCTGCCCGGTCTGCAAGGCCCCGGCATCCAAGTTCATCGAGAAGAAGGATAACACCTATGTGACCGAGCATGTTGTCGGCATCGCCAAGGATGTTCCCGAGGAGATCAAGCAGGGTCTGCGCGAGAACTTCAACGGCGAGTGCAGCGAGGTCGGTATGTATCTGGCTATGAGCCGCGTTGCTGACCGCGAGGGTTACCCCGAGATCGCCGAGGCATGGAAGCGCTATGCCTTTGAGGAGGCCGAGCACGCCTCCAAGTTTGCAGAGCTGCTGGGTGAGGTCCTGACCGACAGCACCAAGAAGAACCTGCAGATGCGTGTTGACGCTGAGTGCGGCGCCTGCGCCGGCAAGATGGATCTGGCTAAGAAGGCCAAGGAGCTGAACCTTGACGCCATCCACGACACCGTACATGAGATGGCAAAGGATGAGGCCCGCCACGGCCGCGGCATGCAGGGTCTGCTGGATCGCTATTTCAAATAATTTTTCCAAAATCCACCTCGCGCCCCGGAGCCTGAACGCCCCGGGGCGTTTTTGCATAGCATAAAGAGGGGTGGTGGTATGCGGCGTCGTACAGCAGCAGGGCGGTGCAGGGCAAAGCGGCGCAGCCTTGTGTGGCTGGCTGCAGCAGTACTGCTGGCAGGAGCCTTGCATATAAACCGCTATGTCAACACCGTCATCAAGCCCACCCTGCACGAGCTGGCCGAGTACGAAGCCCGCGCCGCCACCGTACAGGCTGTCAACCGTGCCGTTGCGGCAGAGCTTTCACGGCAGCCTGCACTCTGCAGCACACTTTTTGCCGACAACGGCGGCGTCCTCTGTCTGGATGCCGCGCGTACCGGCGCTGCGCAGGCAGCGCTCATCGGTGCCGTACAGGCTGAGATGGATACCTTGCCGGAGATTTCCTACCGTGTACCCTTCGGCAGTCTGACCAACAATTCCCTGCTGAGCGGGCTTGGCCCCGGCTGGCCGGTACAGCTGCAGCCGCAGGGCTATGTGCAGGGAGAGATCCGGCAGACTGCGGAGTCTCTCTCGATCAACACCACACGCTACTGTGCGGTTTTACATCTATCCGTCACCGTAAATATGATTTTGGACGGCAGCACCGCCACTCTGACCGTGGAGCAGACCTGCCCGCTCGTCAGCCTGCTTGCCGGCGGCGAGATTCCCGATGTGTATGCGACCGGGCAGGATTGAATTTGCACTCGAAAATGTGGTATACTAAGACATCGCTGATACCAACAAACGGAGTGGAGCAAAATGGAATTAGAACAGGCACGCAAACGCGCGGAGGAGCTGCGCGTCATCATAGAAAAAAACAACCGCTTATACTACGATCAGGACGCCCCTGAGCTGGAGGATTTCGAGTACGATGCCCTGAACCGCGAGCTGAAACAGCTTGAGGCTGAATATCCCGAGCTTGTCACGGCGGCCTCCCCGACCCAGCATGTGGGCGGCACGGCCAGCAGCAAATTTACCAAGGTGACCCACGCCGTCAAGATGGAAAGCCTGCAGGACGCCTTCTCCTTTGATGAACTGCGCGAGTTTGATGCCCGCGTGCGCGACGCCGGTGTAAAGCCTGAGTATGTAGTTGAGGCGAAAATTGACGGCCTCTCGGTCAGCCTTGAGTACCGCATGGGCCAGCTGGTGCGCGGCTCCACCCGCGGTGACGGCGTAGTGGGTGAGGATGTGACCGAGAATATTCTGACCATACGGGATATTCCCCACGAGCTGCCCGATGCGCCGGATTTTCTCGAGGTGCGCGGCGAGGTCTATATGCCGCACTCCGCCTTCTTCAAGCTGAAGGAGCAGCAGGAGCTTGAGGACAAAACGCCTTTTAAAAACCCCCGCAACGCGGCGGCCGGCTCGCTGCGCCAGAAGGACGCCAAAATCACCGCCGGGCGCGGGCTGTCTATCTTTGTATTCAACCTGCAGCAGTGCGAGGGCCGCAGTTTCAAGACGCACCACGAAACACTGGATTACATCAAGTCGCTGGGCTTCCCGGTCTCGCCGCGCTACAGCGTGTTTGAGAATATCGAAGATGCGATCCGGGAGATCGAGGCCATCGGTGAAGCGCGCGGCACGCTGGAATACGATATTGACGGCGCTGTCATCAAGGTCAATGATCTGGCCGCCCGCCGCACGCTGGGCAGCACAAACAAGTTTCCACGGTGGGCCATTGCGTTCAAATATCCGCCGGAGGTCAAGGAGAGCGTTGTGCGCGACATCGAAGTCACGGTCGGCCGCACTGGCGTGCTGACCCCGACTGCCGTATTTGACCCCATCTTTTTGGCGGGCACCAGTGTGTCCCGCGCCAGCCTGCACAACGGCGATATTATCGCCAGTCTGGGTGTCGGCATCGGTGACACCATCAAGGTCCGCAAGGCCGGTGACATTATCCCGGAGGTCATCGGCGTGTCGGCCCGTCTGCCGGGCAGCCGCCCCTTTGCCATGCCCACGACCTGCCCCAGTTGTGGCGCACCTGTCGTGCATCTGCAGGATGAGACCGCCCTGCGCTGTGTCAACCCTGAGTGCCCGGCCCAAAGTCTGCGCAATCTGATCCACTTTGCCTCCCGCAATGCCATGGCCATCGATGGTCTGGGTGAGGCGGTGGCTGTGCAGCTTATCGAAAAGGGGCTTGTCACCACCGTGGCAGATCTGTACACCTTGAGCGAGGAGCAGCTGCTCACGCTTGACAAATTCAAAAAGAAGAGTGCCCAGAACCTGCTGAATGCGATCGCGCACTCCAAGCGCAACAATCTGGATAAGCTGATCTTCGGCCTCGGCATCCGCAACATCGGTGACAAGGCTGCCGCCCTGCTGGGCGAGCATTTCGGCAGCATGGACGCGCTGCGCCGCGCCACCGCCGAGCAGATGTGCGAAATTGATGGCTTCGGCGAGGTCATGGCGCAGAGTGTGCTGGAATTTTTCGCCAAGGACGGCACCACCGACCTTTTGCAGCGTCTGGAGCGCGATGGCGTGAACATGCAGTGGACCGGCGAGAAGAAGGGCACCGCACTGGCAGGCATGACGCTGGTCGTCACCGGTACGCTGCCCACCCTGTCCCGGCAGGAGGCAGAGGCGCTGATCGTCCAAAACGGCGGTAAGGCCGCCGGCTCCGTCAGCAAGAAAACCAGCTATGTCGTAGCCGGTGAGGCGGCCGGCTCCAAGCTGACCAAGGCGCAGACGCTTGGCGTTCCGGTGCTGGATGAGGCCGGTCTCTACGCGCTGATCCGGGAAAAATCCGAATAACCGTTTTCATTCTATACACTGTTCCCTTGCAGGGCATCCCGATGTGGGATGTCCTGCTTTTTTATGCGGCGCAGTCCCGGTTCTATCCGCCCGTAGGCGGGCATACAGTGGCAGTGTGAGGTGAAGAAACGATGGACGAGTATTACCGCATCCTTGAAAGCCTTCCGCCTGCGCTGCGCACACCGCTTGGCAGGCTGGATGCCCGCTGCGCACCGCATATACAGGAGATCCGCCTGCGGTTGGGAC
>OOBZ01002437.1_pt1 | contig 11244 bp, 9 predicted proteins | sample 1671601 | NCBI WGS metagenome assembly OOBZ01 (sample SAMN06348173, study PRJEB24527) | human gut metagenome | biome: human gut; feature: ankylosing spondylitis patient; material: feces | host: Homo sapiens | place: China | collected 2015-10
GAGAATGTTATTAAACAGCTTTTTTCCCGGATCAAAAGAAAATCTGGTATTGAGCGTGTACATCCTCATTTGCTTCGGCACACATTTGCTACATCATTTATAGTTGGTGGTGGTGATCTGGAATATTTGCGTATGATGTTAGGTCATACAGATTATGCTACAACAAAAATGTATGTTCATATTGCTCAGCAGTCTAAAATGCTGCATAGCGATATATACAGATTAGATTCGGTATTCTTTAAAACTGGTTATTAAGGAGGATTTTTATGAGTTTAGATGAGTTTACAGTAATGCTTGATGAATATGTGGTTGTTGATCCGGTGGATGGTTTTTGTTATTTCTGGTCGAAATCAAAGTTTGAAGCTGATCTTTTTTTCAAAGTGAATAAATCATTACGTGCTTCTCTTCTGCATGTATAACGTATTGTATCTCAATTCTTTTTCCTGGTTCCGGAACTTCAGTAAGAATTGAGATACATTATTTTTTGCAATAAAAAAACCCCCAACGAATCACATTGTTCGTCAAGAGTTCTTTTCGCTTATATGATTAAATCAAAATCAAAAAGGCTTTTAGTGCGCGATCAGGGGTTCGAACCCTGGACACCCTGATTAAGAGTCAGGTGCTCTGCCAGCTGAGCTAATCGCGCATTTTTAAATTGTTTGTTTTGTGTCTTTCCTTAAGACAAGAGTTATTATATAATAGGAGTATTAAAAAAGCAAGCACTTTTTTTATTTTTTTTAAATTTTTTTAAAAGCATATTTGAAAGGAACAATTTAACATGAAAGTAGAAGAAAGATTACTAAAATATGTCAGCTATTGGACAACCTCCGATGAATCCTGCAGTGACATTCCAAGCAGTGAGCGTGAGTTCACGCTTGCAAAAACCTTAAAGCAGGAACTGGAAACTCTCGGTCTTACCAATATACTCCTCACCGATCACTGCTATGTATATGCCAAGCTTCCTGCCACACCAGGCATGGAAAACTGTAAATCCATCGGCTTTATCGCTCATATGGATACCGCCCCGGATTTTTCCGGAAAAGATGTCAAACCACAGATCATTCCCAATTATGACGGTGGCGATGTCCTGTTAAAAGGCAGTCAGAATGTTTTAAAGGTAAGCGATTTTCCATCCCTTACTTCTTTAAAAGGAAGAACACTGATCACTACAGACGGCACCACACTTCTGGGCGCGGATGACAAGGCTGGCGTTGCTGAAATCATGACTGCCATCGAAGAACTGATAGCAGAAGGCACCCCTCACGGAGAACTGTGGATCGGCTTTACGCCGGATGAAGAAGTCGGTGCCGGTGCAGATCTGTTTGACCTTTCGATCTTTCAGGCTGATTACGCGTATACGGTAGATGGTGATTACGAGGGCGAAGTGGCTTATGAAAATTTCAATGCTGCAAGTGCCGTCTTTCATATAAAGGGTGTGAATGTCCATCCGGGCGAAGCGAAAGATATTATGGTCAATGCCGCACTCGTGGGATGTGAAATCGTTTCCCAGCTTCCAAAAGAAGAAACTCCGGCACACACAAGCGGGCGGGAAGGCTTCTATCACCTGACCGACATGTCCGGCGACGTGGCAGCTGCCACCCTTTCCTTTATCATCCGCGACCACGATAAAACCATGTTTGAGAAACGTCTTCAACACCTGCGGGACATTGCAGAATCCTTTAACCAGATATACGGACCAAAGACCGTTACTCTCGATATCGAATATTCTTATGAAAATATGCTCTCTGTCATAGAAGATAAAATGGAAATCGTGGATCTGGCAAAACAGGCAATTGCCTCCGAAGGTCTGACACCGCTCTCCCGTCCGATCCGTGGCGGTACAGACGGCGCAAGACTGTCTTTTATGGGATTGCCGTGTCCGAATCTCGGCACTGGTGGCTATGGTTTTCACGGACCATACGAACACATCTCTGTGGAAGGCATGCAGACAGCTGTCCGCATTTTAAAAAATATTGCCACCCATCCCATTCGCAAATAAATGAATCTGCAAAAAACCGTCCGCAGTCTGATGAATCTCAGATTTCGGACGGTTTTGTTATTATTTATGAAGTTTTAGTTTCCCTGCATATTTGCGGATTTTGCCAGTGCAGGTTTCTGAAACATCCGAAACAGACCAATCTGTTCCAGCGCCTTCGTAATAGCGAAAAAGATCACCGAATCTATCGGCCACATAATCAGATTCTTCAGTGCACGCGCCGGAAGAATCACCATAAATGCCTGTCCATATAACACGGTCAGACAAAGCGTTGTCAGAATCACATTACAGATCAGCATAACTACAAATTTCGCTGCCAATACGCGCCATATGGTAAGCTTTTTCTTGTAAAAAAAGCAGCCATACAGGATTCCTGCCAAAATGACAACCAGTGTCAACTGCGGGCAAAATGGTCCGGTCGGTTTCATCATATACTTGATGATATCCAACGCACCATGAAAGATTCCTCCAACTACCGGTCCAAACAGATAATCAATGATACCATTTGGAATACCAGAAAAGCCGATACGGATAAACTGTCCATATTCAATGGAGAAAAATCCTAGAATCACAGCAACTGCGGCAAGCATTGCCATGGTAGTGATGGTTCTTACCGCTTTTAATTCACGGAAAGAATCGGTGAACAAAGTAACGAATTTTTTCATTAAAAAATTACCTCCTTTGCAGACCTCACCGTACTACAACTGGAGATAATATTATCTTCGGATGCAGCGGGATGCGACTCATGTACCGCAAGATTCTCTTTTCGTCCGGGTGACAACTCCCTGTTCATCCGGCACTTAACGCACATGTGTCTACTCTGCTTTAAACTATTAAATTGCAACGACCTAAGTATAACACAATGGAAAAGAAATGCAACTATTTTTTTTCATTGTATGGCATTTTTATAGCAAAACGCCATCTGTCACACGTTTTTACGTGGAACAGATGGCGTCCGTTGCCTGTTATTTTATTCTTTTCAGGTTCCCATACTTGCAAACAGGGCAGCTATCTCATCCGGGCTTAATGCCTTATTGGGATCTGCCGGTTCTTCCGGCTGAAGCGGTGCTTCTTTTACTGCTTCCGGCTCTTCAATCGGCTCGAGAATATCCTCCGGTTCCACCGTTTCTTCGACAGGTTCCCCGGCTTTATCCGCATTGTCGTCATTGCCCATATTTGCAAACAGGGCAGCTATTTCATCCGGGCTCATGGCGCGGTTTGGATCGGACAGATCCGGCATCGGCGAAAGTTCTTCCTCCGGCAGGTTCTCATCATTCGCTTCCTCAACAATCGCATCCTCCGGAATCGGGTCCGGTTCTACCAGTTCTTCTGCTTCCTCAATGGATTCTTCCGGGTCCGGCGGGATAATCTCATCCGCTGCCATGACCGGAGGCTCTTCCTCCGGCTCAAAACTCTCCCCTTCCGGTATATCCGGCAGAATCTCCGGGTCCGGCTCCATACTTTCTTCCGGCTCCGGTGAAATCTCCGGCTCCGGTTCCATACTTTCTTCCGGCTCCGGTGAGATCTCAGGCTCCGGCTCCATACTTTCTTCCAGATCCGGCGAAATCTCAGGCTCCGGCTCCATACTTTCTTCCGGCTCTGGTGAAATCTCCGGCTCTGCCGGTATTTCTTCCACATGATTCTGCGGTGCCGGCTGTGGCTCTACAGGTGTTGCCACAGGTACAGAAACCTGCGGCTGGGAAACAACCACTTTCTGACTGTTCATAATGGTCTGATTCAGGCGCAGTTCCATATCTTTCATTGCAATAATGATTTCCTGCAGCTTTGCGGCTATCTCTTTATCCTGTGAATGTTCCTGTTCTTTTCCATCCTTCTGCACCGAAGAAATTTCATCCTTACAGGCTGAAAGAATCTCGTCCTTATAAGCACCCGCAACTGTACCGAACCCATCCATTCCTTTCTGGAACGTATCAAACCGGTCGATCAGCTGTTCGTATGAATTCATCAATGCATCGGTATTCTCATGGGAACGCTTGATAATTACTTTTGCGATTCCCTTCTGTGCATTGACAATTTCCTCTGTCGGAATCTTAGATGCCTCTTCCATGTATGCAAGCTTCACCGATATTTCCTCAAAATATTTTTTCAGCATGAGATATGATGCCTTTTCCGACTTGAAAATACTCTCATACTGTTCCTCTCTCCGGGCATATTTTGTCTCATATACTGAAATCACGCCTCTGATTGCAACATACAGGCATATCAGATCTGCTGCTGCCAAAACAGCCAGAACAATAAACATCTTCGGGAAATTGACTATGGCATACAACTCTGCCATAAAAATAAACGCAAACAAAAGTATCCCGAAAATCATCTGCATCCTTGCTTTCGAATCTTTATTCTTCATATGATACCGCTCCTTCCATGAGCCCGCTATTCTAACCACTATGCAAAATAAGCTCTAGTATGTTATATTTTACCATATTGTGTCGATTCTCACAAGGTTTCTTGTTTATTTCTGCCTTCTATAATACGTCATTTACAATCTGCTCTGCTGTCAGATGATTCTCTTTTAATACCTCATTTACATCATACCGGTCAAGGAATTCTTTTTTCAATCCGTAATTATAGACTTTCATATCACTGCTTCCATAAAATCTTGCGATTTTTTCTCCGAAACCACCATTCAGGATGCCATCTTCCAGTGTAACTACCGTGTCATGGTCTGCCTTCAGCTTCTCCAGCAGTCCCTTATCTAGTCCGGTAATATAATACGGGTTGATTACCGTTGCATGAATGCCTTTTTTCTCCAGCATTTCTGCGGTCTGCAGTGCCAGGGAATAAAATGTTCCGAGTCCGATCAGTGCAATTTTGCTTCCCTTTTCCGTTACCTCATAGGTGTTGAGCTGGCTCCAGTCTTTTGTGACTTCTCTGCCATCCGAAATCATGTCTCCGCCCGGAAGTTTGATCGCAACCGGCATTTCCTTCTGCTCCACACTCCAGTCAAGCATTGACAGATATTCTTCCTTTGTTGTCGGTGCCAGATAAACCAGTCCCGGGATATTGGAAAGCATCGGAATATCCTGCAGTCCCAGATGGGTAACATCCGTCATGCCAAATACCGATCCCGTATACACAACAATCGTTGCCGGATTCCCGTCAATACACAGATCCTGTGAAATCTGGTCATACGTCCTCTGGATAAAGCTGGAATACACACCGTATACCGGCTTTCCGCCACCTTTGGCAATTCCGGAAGCAAGTGCTACCGCTGTCTCCTCCGCGATTCCCACATCTACAAACTGCCGGCCGACCTGTTTCCTTTTCTCCTGCGTAAATCCGAGAATCGTCGGGGTTCCGGATGTAATTGCAACAACTGTCGGATCCTTTTTCATCTTTTCAATCAGATATTCACAGGTCACCGAAGAATAATCTTCCACTTCCGGAAAATGGGATTTTCCGGTCTCAATATCAAACGGAAGATGCCAGTGCCATTCTTCCTTATGCTCTTCTGCCGGTTTATAACCTTTTCCCTTTAATGTATTAATGTGGACAACGACCGGTTTCTTACTGTCTTTTACCTGTCTGAAAGCCCCGATCAGTTCCCTTAAGTCATTTCCATGATCCACATAGACATAATCAAGTCCCATGGCTTTAAATAAATTGCACGCTGCCTGTCCGTTTGTCTCGCGGAGTAATTTCAGATTTGAATAAAGTCCTCCATGGTTTTCTGCAATTGACATATCATTGTCATTTACTACAATGATCATGTTGCTGTCTAATTCTGCTGCAAAATCCATTCCTTCTAAGGCTTCTCCTCCGCTTAAAGAACCGTCTCCGATAATTGCGATCACATTTGCACTTTCCCCACGAAGATCCCTTGCCTTTGCCAGACCGCATGCCAGACTGACGGATGTAGAGGTATGTCCGATCGTAAAATGGTCATGTTCACTTTCCTGTGGACAGCTGTATCCCGTCACGTCGTCGTAATGTTCTTCATATAAATAGGCATCTTTTCGACCGGTCAGCATCTTGTGCGGATAGGTCTGATGGGAAACATCAAATACCATTTTGTCCTTTGGGGACTCAAAAACATAATGCAGTGCAATGATTGCCTCTACCATGCCAAAATTCGGGCCAAAATGCCCGCCGTGAATACTTGCCCTCTTTAATAATGCATGACGCATTTCTTCTGCGAGAGCTGTCATCTCTTCTATATTCAATTTCTTCACATCTTCCGGTCCGTTAATCTTTTCGATATACATATAATAAATTCTCCTTCCGATTTTATCTATCATAATATACCATTTAAAGTTAACTTTAAGTCAAGTATTTTTTATTTAATTTTCAACTTTTTGCTTCAAACCCTCAATTGCCTGAGCCACTATACCTGCGCTCTTAAAAGATGTAAATAATGTAATGATAAAAGGGGCAAAAGGTATCATTTCCCACTGAAATGCAATTTTTATGTCATTCGCATTTCTTGCGATCCGCTTGTTGTTCCGATATAATTATGCTATGATTGTGCTTTGATTGGAGGAAACCATTTTGAGCGAATATTATAAGTTTTTTCAAAATAAAAAATGTGAATATTTTCCATGCCATAAAGGAATTCCGGAGGAGGACTTTAACTGCCTGTTTTGTTATTGTCCCCTCTATACACTTGGGAAATCCTGTGGTGGAAACTGTGAATATTTAAAAAATGGTATCAAATCCTGCATAAACTGTGGCTTTCCCCATCACCGAAAGAACTATAATAAGGTCACGGGCCGCTTTCAGGAAATTGCAGCCGTTATGGCAGCTTCCGATAAGGAGGATACATCCCATGAAATGTAAACTTACTCCCGGATTATCCTCCGGTGACTGGAACGAATTTTGCAGCCGTTTCCATTTCCCTCCGGATGACCTGCCCCATATTCAGGCAATTTATACGGCACTTCTTCCCCTGGTTGAATCCTATGCGTATTACTCTCTGGATCAGGATTTAGACGGGGTTTCTCTGCCTCACTATGCCTATGGGTTTGTGACGCTTGGAAACGGAGTGGATGAACTGTCGGAATTATATCTGAACCATGAACAGATCCAGGAGGCTTACATTGTGGACTGCATCAGTCTGATGCTTTTGTCAAAGGCTTATGAAGAGTTTGCACATGTGGTAGAACGTCAGAGCCGCCTGTATCTTGCAGAATTATCTTTTCTGGGAGATACCTATTGCCTTGACCTGCTCCCACAGATTTATGGGCGGCTTGCCCCGGATGGCATCCAGCTTACCGAGGGGCAGATGCTCCGGCCGCTTAAGACAGCAACGCTGATCCTGCATCTGGATACAACAACACACGCTAATCTCAAGCAATTGTGTAATACGTGCGCAACCTGCCGGAATTTTTCCTGCCCGTCGAGAAAGGCCACGGCTCCGCATTTGCCGCATACTTATGGGGCCATGCAGATATTCCATACAAAATAATTAGTGCCTGCTGAGTAAGCAGACACTAATTATAAACTTCATTATTTATTTGCTTTTTTCTTTTTCATTACAACAATAACAACTCCTGCTGCAACAACTACTGCTGCTGCGATCAGAACAATGACAATCGTCATGGCCGCACCATCCTGTTTTACAAGTACAAGTGCACTGATACCATCCATTGTATACTCGCCACCCTTGATTGTCTCGATTGTCTCAACGCCAGCTTTCTGTCCGTTTATGCAGACTTTCCATTTTCCTTCCGGAATTGTAACTTTTGCCTTGTCAGTGTTTGCATTAAAAAGAAGATACATCTCTTTTGCACTTTCGTCTTTCTGACCGCCCTTTATATTAATTCCTACAATATTATCCCCAAGTCCTTCTACGGATTTTACATATTTTTTCACATCCTCTGATGTAGATAACCGAAGTGCCGGATGTGCCTTTCTGAACTTAATAAGTCCCTTATAATATTCAAATACATCTGCGTATTTCTTGTCGGATAATGTATCCCACTTAATGCTGTTTACTTCGTCTCCTGCATTGTATGAGTTTGAATTAAATGTTCCATCATCATTGACCTTTGTGCGAAGCATTTCCTCTCCTGCCTGCAAAAATGGCACACCTTCTGCAGTCATATAAAATGCTGCTGCAAGATTATTCATCTTTATGATGTCCTCTTCACTCGAAGTTGTTTTAGAACCTGCAATTCTGTCAAAAAGTGTGTTATTGTCATGGCATGATGCATAGTTGATAATCTGGCTTGGCTCCTTGCACCATGACTCGTTTGCCATGAATGAATCTGCCATTTTCTTCTCTGCATTCGTTGCTCCTGATACGAATCCGAATGTTGCAGTATCAAATACGCTTCCTTTTAATCCATCACGAATATTGTCGTTGAAAAATGCGAAATCCGGAGTAGAAGCGGAATTTACCTGTGTAGCCAATGTCACATTATCTTTTGTGACACCGGTCTCCATGGTCCATCCTTCCCCATAGAAAATAACATCCGGATGTGTCTTGTGTACTTCCTCTACAATCTCATTAATTGTATCGGTATCTAAAAGTCCAACCAGGTCAAATCTAAAACCATCCATATGATATTCATCTGCCCAGTAGCATACGGAATCCACAATATATTTCCGTACCATGTTTCTCTCGGATGCTGTATCATTTCCACATCCTGAGCCGTTTGAATACGAACCGTCTTCATTGATACGGGAAAAATAACCCGGAACAAGTTTATTGATACAGAAATCATCTGCACTCATAACATGATTGTATACCACATCCATTACAACGCTAAGTCCGTTATCATGCATAGACTTAATCATCTGTTTTGCCTCTTTTACACGCACATCCCCATTGTGTGGATCTGTAGAATAGGAACCCTCCGGTACATTGTAGTTAACCGGATCATATCCCCAGTTATATAAATTCGACTGATCGTTTCCTTCATCTACGGAACCAAAATCATAGATTGGAAGTAAATGCACATGTGTAACACCAAGTTCCTTAATATGATCGATTCCAGTTGAAATACCATCTTTGGTCTTTGTTCCTGTCTCTGTCATTTCAAGGAATTTACCAACATTTTTTATGCCGGAACTTTTGTCTGCTGATAAATCACGCATCTGTAATTCGTAGATGATCGCATCATTAATGCTCTCTCCTGCATGTGGATTGGTATCCTTATCCCAACCGTCAGGATTTGTCTCTTCAAGATTGATGACCATGGCACGCTGTCCATTTACACCAGTCGTTCTGGCATATGGATCACAGGCTTCTTTTGTTGAACCGTCGATTGTTGAACTGTATGTGTAGTAGGTTCCATTTAAGTCCCCATCCACTTTTGCAACCCATGTTCCATTCTTATCGGCATTCATCTCAATGCTTTCTTTCGGCTCTTTATCGTCAGGATCTCCTGTCTCGTATAAATTAAGCATAACTTTTTCAGAAGTAGGTGCCCACACCCTGAATGTTGTACTGTCCTTACTCCATGTAGCACCAAGATCATCTCCATCATATGTATACTCATCTTCAAATTCTTTTGTTGAATATATGATTGGCATTCTGATATCACTTACGGTACCATCATATGTAATCTGATAACTACTTGAATTGACAAGTTCCTCTTTCAGAGTAAGTATATAGGTAGAATCATCTCCCGCTTTTACATCTGTTACCTGAATTTCCCCATTTTTACCTTCTACCTTAAAGGCATTTTTAAGTTCTCCTTCAATATCACCAGTCATTGTGGCTGTGATCGTCTTATCCCCATTGTACTTTGCAGTATTAAGCTTTATTCCCCTTACTGCATCATCACCGTATTCCTTTGTATAACCCTCAACACCTGATTCGACTTTAACGATCACGGTTCCTGATATCATTTCTGATATATCAATGAACTGATCCTCTTCATAATCCTTCGCCCAATCCTGTGTTCTTACAACAAATCCTACGGAAGTCACACCGGCTGGAATTTCAATTCTGGCAACTGCATCACCATCCTTAGCCTCTAAAGGATAGTCATTTCCTTCCTGTCCCTCGGCCCACATCCATACAGACCATGGATCATAATCACCATCTGCCCTGTGATAATGAAATTCTATCACAGGTCCTCCATCCGCTTTGACCGGTACGGTATCCAGTATTACCGTACTGATTGTCATGATAAGCATAAGAATTGCCATCCCCAATGCGCTTATACGTTTTTTTGTCATTTTCGCTTCTCCCTTCATTACGAAATTTTACGAAATTTCTTTTTGTATAAATTAGCATATATTTTTATATTTTTCAAGTCTAAATTGTATATTTTTGAGAAAAACCGTTATTTTTTACCATAACACGGTTATTTGCTGTACGGAAACTTGGAGCATCCCTGCTTATAACCATAAAAATAAAAACGAGCAGCAAAACCGGATTTACACCAGTCTGCTACTCGTTTGATGATTATAATATTTTCTTTTCTTGTGCCATTGCAACCAGTTATCGGACAAATGGCAGGAACGTAATGCTATACTTTATTTTCCAAACCGGCTGATTTCTTTCGCATATGATATTTCCGTTTTTCCTCATACATTTTCTCATCCATATGCATTAAAAAAGTTTCTGCATCATCTTCTGTCCCAAATTCCGTGTATCCCATGGAAACACTTAAACGAAACGGTTCTATCCCGGATTCATTAAACCGGGACAGATTATGGTTAATCTCCTCCATTGTCGCTAAGACACGCTCCGTATCAACACCTGACAGCAGCACAATAAACTCATCTCCCGCATACCGGATTGCCATACCATCATCCGGTATGGATCTGATGAGTATATTTCCCAACGTACAAATAGCCTTATCGCCCGTACTATGACCTAAATTGTCATTAATACACTTGAAATCGTTTACATCCATCATGATTCCATATAAGGATTTATGGCTTGCAATTTTCTTTTCCGCAAGCACCGCATTAAAATATCTCCGGTTGTATAATCCGGAAAGCTCATCCATATACAAACTCTCTGCGTATGACTGCATCTGCACAAATATCAATGCGACCGCAACCAGCACCCATGATGATGTAATTCCATAAAAAAGGAACTGGATAACCACACCTGCAAAACAAGGACCAACGAAATAGATCACCGGGAAAAAATTCAGGTTAACCCCTTGTTTTTTGGAATGATACACCAGATAGATACTGTAACGATGATTTTTTATGTTTCATCACTTTTCACAACCTACTGCAACTGTGAAAAACCCACGGCTTACAAAGTTAACGGTCTTTGTATCGGAATCATAATAAGATCCCGGTATCTTAACTGCTGCACC
>OOBZ01002440.1_pt1 | contig 11234 bp, 9 predicted proteins | sample 1671601 | NCBI WGS metagenome assembly OOBZ01 (sample SAMN06348173, study PRJEB24527) | human gut metagenome | biome: human gut; feature: ankylosing spondylitis patient; material: feces | host: Homo sapiens | place: China | collected 2015-10
ACGTGTAAAGCTGAATGATAAATTCGAAATGGAAGAGTCACAGAAGCAGAAGCGAATCATCGTAGTACCAAGCAAACACGATATTGTTTGTCCTACTACAAACAGAGAATGTAACTACTGGGCTTCAAAAAAAGCTTGTTGCAGACATTATGGATTGATTGACCCACAAGAGAACAACGATTCACAAAATAGCAACGATGTTGAACCATCATTAAACGACAATAACGATGAGTAGAAAGAGACAAGATATAATTAATGATTTTTTGGAGAATCCGCAGAAACTGCTTCTGAAAAAGCCGTTTTTGAGAGGTTCGCGCTCTATTACTATCAACGATTCTTCTGATGGTTCGGATATTAAGACGAACTTCCGAAAAGAAGCAAAGCTCCCAAATATCAGCAAGATAGTTGTTAGCCAAGAGCGTTTTGCGAAGGAGTTAGACCCTTATTCTCACAGGGTATTGTTTGATACGAACTTACCTTCTATATGCTGCAAGCTTGATGATGGCAGTTATTGCGAGATTGAGTTTAAGAAGTTTGGCATTCCTATGCAATATCGTATTGTTGACAAGAAGGCTCTTTGTTTAGGTGGTAATAAACGTAATCATATCTTGCATGACAGCAATCCGACTGATAAGCTCAAAAAGAACTTTGCCGATTTCAAGTGGCACTGGGATGAGACGAATCAGGATGGTATCGAAATGCAAGCTATACGCATTCAGCAGAGTTATGGTGATGTGGGCTTACTCGTTTACATGAATGAGGATAACGAAGTAAAATGTAGGCTATTCTCGTATGAAGATGGTTATCAGATTATCACACACAAAGATGATAACGGAGAACCGCTTCTTGATTGCGTTTATTATCGTACTGAGGACAATGTAAGACACATTGATGCATACGATAAGACATATCATTATCATTTTACAGATGTACTCGTTCAAGACGTTGATACAAACGAAGTACTGAAAGGATGGTGTTTGGAAAGCAAGGAAGTACATGGATTCTCAGAGAGTCCACTTATCACGAAACGTGGTGATGTTGCTTGGAATAACGGTCAAGACCTTATCGAGCTATTCGAGATTATCTATAATCTGTTTGCGGTCATCCAAAAACGTCACGGATGGGGAATCCTTTATATCAAGGGTAAGCTCAATGAAACCGCAAAGAAGATTGCTGGTTCTATCATCCTGAATGATACAAGCATTGAAGGAAATGGCAGCGCAGAGTTTAAGACTCCACCTTCTCCACAGAACATGATTGAGTTCATGCAGTCAATTCTCGACCAATTGCAGATTGCTACAGGATGTACATTTATCTTGCCGAAGGATATTAAGTCTAGTGGCGATATAAGCGGTTTGGCAATTCAGATGACACGTTCTTTGGATATTGAGGAGGCTAACAATGCAGCTATTGAATGGCAGAATTTCGTCAGCAAACATTCAAGATTGTTCAAGGAAGGATTGGCAAAGCAGTTGGTTGCAAGCGGCGAGAATCCTACTGCTATCACTGAGTTTAAGCAGATGAGAATCAGTACATCATTTAAGCCTTGGCAGCCATTCGATGAAAGTGCATGGAATCAGATGCTTTGTACATTGAGCGGTGCAGGTTTGATTTCTACTAAGACTGGTGTTGAAAAGAATACTGTTTCTGCACCTGACGAGGAAGTAAGATTGCAGACTCAGCAAGAAGAGGCAGATGAACGTGCCGAAAAACAAGCTGAGATTACCGCAATGACAAAGAATACAAACAATAATAAAGAATAAACATGAAGGCAGAATCATTATACATACAGAAGTTGACTTACGATGAGAACACTGGTAATGAAATTATCGGTTTGTTCCCATCGGAAGCTAACCCTGCTATTGTATCATCATATACCTACGATGCAAAACGTATGGGTGGTGCTCCTACCCTTACTGCTACAATATATTCATCTGAGCCTTTGCAATGGAAGAAGGAAGAGTTCGTGGAGTACAATGGCGATAGATTCTTTGCGTCCTATACACCAAACTCTACAAAGGATAATTTGTCTAGAATGTGGAAGAGCGAAATCACTTTCACATCTAGAAGAGAATTGCTTGATAACACTCTGTTCTTTGATGTTGTCGTTGATGATGTTGATACACATAATAAAGACAGATACCGCTCAAATCAGACAAAGTTCACGTTTGGTGGAACTATCCATGAGTTTGTTGCTCGCGTCAATAGCTCAATGGCATATTGTGGATTGTATCGTCCTACAGATGAATACAAGGGATATTACGTTGTTGTTGATGAAGGGTATGGAACAGATGAAGTTAAGGAAGTATCATTTGAAGACCAATATTTGACTGATGTTTTACAGCTTATCAACACAACTTTTGAGCTTGATTACTACTGGGATGGCAGCGTTTGTCATGTCGGTAAGGTACAGCACGACTTAACCGATACACCTATTAAATATGGTAGTAGTGATGCTCTTATATCTGTATCTAAGGAGAATGCGAACTATAAGATAGTTGATATGATAACAGGTTACGGTTCATCTGATAATCTGCCATATTACTATCCTAATGATGATGAGTTCGGTGAGGCTATATTTGACGCAAAAAATATAGCAAGTGAGCATGTAGATGTTACGTTATCGGATTATTTGAGATATTCAAAATATAACGATAATCTTGTTCTTTTTAAGAGTAAGAAGGGAAAGTACGAAGGAAATGTTGATGTGTCTACATTATATGTAAGAGATACTTATTCTCCTGAGAATCTTACGCAAGCTGACAATAGTCAAAATCCAAAGGTTAAATGTTGGTTTTGGGTTAGTATAAAAATAAATGTAAAGAAAGGTCAGATTATAGATTTCTCTAAAATCTCGTTTAATTTTGAGCTGTTTGACTATATTCAAAAAAAAGAGAATATAACAAACCTATCAAGTGCAACAAGAACCATAAATATATACACAACATATCACGACCTTTATAAAAACGTATGTACAGATTCTAACTTGGGTGATGCATGTAGTGTTGAATTTGCAGAAGATGGAACATTCTATATTGATATTGATGCAATATTTTCATACAACTGCAAAGTGTTCACTATGGACGGAAAAAGAACATTTCATGGTTCAAGTGCATGGAAGGTTTCTTTTAGTGGTGATGTCGTTTTTTCTCTTGACACAAATTCAGAATATAGTTGGAAAAATGGTGATAATTATATTCCTCTTGACAATTCTGGTATTTATGTTAATGGAATAGCATCTGCAAAATATGTAGAGTATGACTATAACTTCGGAAAAAATGACGAAGGTATTTATGGGTTTGATAAAATCTATACTGGAACAGAGGATGATGCAGTACAAGTGTCTGTAACAGGTCGAAAATGGATTGCACCATCATCGGTACTTATGCCTTCTATATATCGCAACACGAAAGGTGCAGAGCGTTTCTACTACGCTTTGAATAACGCCCATAAATTGCCTAGTGGTAGCGGATATTATGAGTTTGTAAACTTGTATAAGAAAGGAAATCCTCATCAAGGAACTGTTACTTTTGATGATATAAAGCCAACTATCAATGGAATTGTAAATGCAGAAGGACAGTTGTTTGGAGAGATTGTGGATGTTGCTTTTGATAGTGTTGATAGTGATGTAAAGGATAGTGACGGAAAATATATTCATAGCTATTTCTATATAAAGTTGCATAAGTTTAATGGTGATTTTGGCTTTGACTTGTTTGCTCATGCTTTGGCTAGTGAACCTGCAAAGATAAACCTCATCAAGAGTAACGGATGCCCTGCATGCTCATTTGTGATTTACAATCAACCGAGTGCTGATAATTCGAAGTGCTACAACTGTGTAAGTGTCGATGAAAATGGAAACTTAAAACCAGTTCGCACAGATAAAAATGACTACATCTTTGCTAACGCTAGCGATGCTTACGAAGATAAGCTAAACCAAGATTCAACTCAGAAAGAGTTATGGATTGCGGTTCAGAAGGACACATCAACACTAGGTATCATAATGCCAAACGCGAGTGCTGGATTTAAACCGCAAAAGGGAGATTTGTTTGTTATCACAGGCATCAAACCTCCAAAGGTTCTTGTAACGGCAGCAGAGAAACGACTCGATGATGCTCTTATCAAGCACATGAGCGAAAACAATACAGACCAGTTCAACTACTCTGTTAAGTTTTCTCGCATATTCTTGCAAGAAAATCCTGACTTTGCAAGTAAGCTAAACGAGAATGCAAAGCTGTCAATACAAATACAGGGCGATTCGGATAGCGATGGAAATCTTATTAGTCACGAAGTTTTCGTCAGCAACTACTCTGTAAAGGTTGATAACGATGAGCTGGCAGAAGTTGAGATTGAGCTTGTTAATTCGTTGGAAGTTACAAAGAGTGATACGAAACAGATTATTGATGCAGTAAAAGGAGAAACTGTTAAATCTCTATCTAGCATGGTTGGTGGTAGTAATACCAATAGCTTTAATGCTAGTATAACCGATAAAATGTATCTCTCTAAACTGAAAGACGATACCGCAAATGGTACTATCACCTTTCAGAAGGTTCAGAAGTTCTTGCAGGGATTGACAGCAGAAGACTTATCCCAGTTCAAGAAAGGTGCAACCTTCGGAGATTTTATTCAGGGAATGCTCTTCGGTACTGGTGGAAGGATTGACGAACTGGGCAACGCTGAGTTTGAGAGTATCATATCCCGAAGCTCTATCATAGCAAAGGAACTCATCGTGAACAGACAGACAGCTATGGAGAGCAATTTCGTTTTTACGGAGAGCGGTATGGTTGAGTCGGTGACGGAGATTCCTGCGGCAACGGAAGGTGGCAACGTGACTTACGACTTGAAGCTTCAGAAACGATGGGGTAACGACTTTACGACATTCAAGGAGAATGATGTTGTCTTGGCTTCCATCAATACTTTGGCAGAGAACGGCAAGTATTACGATATGTGGCTACGAGTACTCTCGGTCAATACGGTAACGAATACCATTACGGTAGTCTGCTACCCCGATGATGAATGTCCTAGCAAGAAAAACTATCCGCCTTGTGAGCTGGCAAGATTGATACGATGGGGAAATGCGGTGGACGAAGACAGACAGAGCTGCTGGTATATATCATCATCAGAGGGGTTGCTTGTATGGCTCGACCACGTTACTAAGCCTATCATAGACAAGACGAACTACTCTCTTGCGATGGGCAAGCTGCCAGATGCACTATCGTTCCTATTCCAAGACTTCCCTACAGCCAACAAGCGTGATGGAGCGTTCTATGCTAAGTGGATGATGGCTGCATCATTTCAGCAGATAGACTATCAGGGCAATAAAATCTACACGACAAGAGACAGAGGTGTGTGGAGCTTGGCTGTGGCACAAGGCGATAGTCCTTATCGCAATGGTGACCGAACGATTGATGCCGTCTATTACCTCGGCTGCAAGTGGAAGTGTTTAGAAGACAAGACAATAAAGCCGCCAATTTACTCATCTACAGCTTGGGCATTCGTGGAGGGCAATCCGTATTTTACACTCGAAATGCTATCATCGAAGCTGTGGAACTTTCGTCTCAACGACTTGATGGCAACGAATGCTGATGGCTCTTGGAAAGTATTCACTACTCTATCAGTAGTCGGCAGACTCTACAATCAAGACGTGACAGACTCCATGGTCAATGTTGTATGGACTAGAGACAGCGGAGACCCGACCGCAGACAATAAATGGGCACTCTCTCATGCCAACTGCGGATTGTCGGTTGATTTGACCTATGAAGACCTTGGCGGTGCTGCATTCAAGATAGGTGGTGTGACATTCCGATGTGATGCCGAAATCAAGGATGGAGAGACGATGTATTCCGAAGATGTGAGTGTTAGTTTCTAATGTTGAACTTTAAAATTGAAAGATATGCCAAAAGAATTAGCAGTAAGTGGTGACAAGATGATGGATATACAGGCAACCGCCTATTCCCAGTCTTGCAGCATAGAGATAGTTGGAGACATCATCAACAGACAGCAGTATGACGGCATCGCTAACTCATATTCCCCGAATTACGCAATCCGTCCATGTACGATGTTTCCGTCATGCTTCCTCATAGACCCCGACAACCCTAACGAGACGGGCACATTTAACAGTCAGTTGGATTCATTCAAATGGTCGGAAGTCTCTACTAGTGGAATTGTCGTAGTAGCAACAAGTGAAAAAGCTAGTGTGGTAAGTGGTTATGAAGCCACAATAGAGGGTTTGAACAAGGGAACTCTCTTTATCAAGTCTAACTCAGTTATCAATAAGCCGAGAACAATGCGGTTTGAGGGTAATTGGACTGACCCGATAAGTGGATATAAGTACACATTCATAGCCAACAAGCCGCTCTACCTTGAAGACACCACTAATGCAAGGGCAGAGATTATGCTTGATAGTGCTCCTACTGTTCTATGGAATCCGCTAAAACACGCAAGCACAAGAACCATAACAGTAAAGGTGATGGTCGGTGCTATAGATAAGTCTGCGGACGCAAAGGCAAGGATATGGTGGTATCGTATCTTGGATAACGGAACAAAGCAGCTTATATCTTCCGTTGACGATTCCGAGAACTACGAGATTACCGCCATGACAAAGGCTGCAAACGGTCAGATTACATCTATCACCGTCAACTGTGATATGATAGGTGACGGAATCGGATATGAGGTAAGAGCCTGCTATATCTACGAAGGAAGTGTTCCATCTTCTCCTCGAACAGGAGACCCGAAGAAGGTTACCTATATCAAAAGAACCATTCCACCCCTCACTCCTCAGTTCGTAGGCGATGGCTTCGGTCTCAATTCTGATACAGCTTTCGTAACTTGTCGGGCTATCGTAAGTGACAACAAAGGAGTCATTGACCCTTCTGTATGGAATAAGATTATCAGAGCGAAGTGGCAGAAAGTATCTTATGGCAAGGTTGTTAACAATGGCGTAGTCACCATGACTGAGAATGTCACGGTGTTAGGGTACGGAGAGACGTTCCAATGTCCTTTCGAAGCGAAGAAGAGTATCCGTCTGACAATCGAAGACAGAGGTGCTTACGAGCTGATTGTTGACGAGAATGGCAATACCATTGTGGATGAGAACGGAAACTATCTTGTGTCAAGGGAAATTGACGAGAACAGCTAATTATTGTTGAACTTTAAAAATATACGATTATGAGATATTACGTTAAGGTAACTAAGGAAGTCGCAGAGGTAATCACCAAGGCTGGTGTTCCGCTTACAATGACGCATGACGGTAATTGCTTGCTCTATCAGAGTGAGATGAATGATGTTCCTGGTGTTAATCTGAGTGCAAGAGCCGCCTATGCTGGCGGTGCTCTCATAGAGGAGCATTCTGCTCTAGCTGAGATTGACGGAAGTATAGCTACTCCATCTTACTGCTATACCCCGATAGCGTATGGAGGTGAGGGCGATACAAGGAATAAGGATAACGGATTTGGCGCAGATATGCCAGACGTGTCTTCTGAATCTGAGGTATCAACAGATAAAAAGGAAAGCGAGGTAACAAATGAGTAAAGCATCAATAACAGGACAGATTGTTGTGACAAGCAACGGAACGACAATCTACCCAATCCTTCAGTGTACGACAGGAGACGTTAATCAGAACTATGATGGCGAGTGGGATGCGCCTACTCAGATTTCGCCTGACTTCGAAGCTAGCGGTGCTAGGCATCCAGTTCTAGTTATGCAAGCCTTTTCGGCAGAGCAGGGCGCAGGTAATAACTTCGACCTTACAAGAGGTTCTACAACATGGGTTGTCGGCGGTGTGACGTTGGCGTTCAATGATTCGGGCGTTTCCACTAATTCGTTTGGTGGCGTGTCTGGTCATTTTACTATGGGGGCTGATGCTAGCGGCAATCCGACCCTTACTATCAATAAGAACCTTGTGAAAATCAATAGCGGTGATTCGTTCAACATCGAAGCAAGAACAAGTCTGTCGCTCGAAAACACAAACATCAATCTTAAAGCTATGTACCCAGTATATATAGCCAAGGGCGTTGTCAGCTCAAAGCGAGTGAACATTCTCCCTACTTCAAGTACGAATCTGTTCACTATCACAGAGAAGGGCGGTAGCTGTACCGTCAAAGCAGAGGTGACGGAAGGAACGTCCGTGACATCTAGCGGATATACATTCAAGTGGTATCTGCCAGACTCTACAAACGCATGGGTACTCAAGCAGGATAGCGACTCTCCTACATTCACCATCAATGAGACAGACGTTGATTCATCTATCCTCGTTATGTGCGAAGCATACAAGGCAGGAAGTTTTTATGCGTCAGATACCCAGACCGTCAATGACGTGTCGGATGAATATATCATATTCCCGAACCCTACGGATGGCAACGGAAATGCTGTAGCTGAAAACTTCATTCAAAATTCGGGAGGAAGCATCGTATACGTTCCGTACATGCGCAAGCGTGGTTCTAAGACCAATATCGAAGATGTCGCATTCAGCATGGCATTATATTCCAACAGCGGTATTCCTATTTCGGGAGCACCAACGGTGAGCGACAACAAGTTTACTGTTACGGAATCAGCAATACGTGCCTACAAGGGCGCAGTTTACGTAATCACAGGTGTTAAATAGTTAATAGCTTATGACAAAGGTTTTAGCAGAAGTAACTGGCTCTATCTCCTTCTCTCAGAGAGGAGAAAAAGGTCAAAAAGGTGCTCTTATGCGTGAACATGACGGTTTTGAATCGGGCAGCTATAAGTATCTTTCGGGTTCAGGTGAAGAAGCATACGTTGATGTTGTGTGTGTTAAAGGAAAATGGTATCAGTGCATTCAAACGTATAACGACGCTACTTCTTCGCCTAGTTTGACCGATGGACATTGGACAGAGATGAGTAATTATAAATCAATAGCAACTCATCTTCTTCTTGCCGAGAACGCTACCATCAATATGCTCGGAACCAATCAGATTAATCTGTTCGATCCGACTACTGATGGTAAGATGTTTGGCTCATTTAGGGTTGTTAGTGATGCTAATGATTACGCTCTGTGGCTTGGCGCACCGAATGGGGCTGATGCTCCATTCAGCGTAAAGAAAGATGGTTCGTTATATGCGTCTAATGGTATATTCGCAGGAGAACTAAAGGGTGTGGTAGGCTCTTTTCATAAATTGACTGCGGTTAGTTCTGATGGAAAGAAAAGCGCTGGTTCAATATATTTTGATAGTTCTGGCTATATAACATTTGATGCAGATATTTACAGTCAAGGTACGAATCCAGAAAGGACTAGAGGTTGGCGTTTCTATGCTAGTACTATATGGAGTCGAGGTGCTTTTGGTCATAATAATAGTACATTGGCAGTAATAAATGGGGCTAGTATGCGCATCTATCCAGACGGATACGGTTTTGCATATACTGTTGTGAGACTAGAGAGTACTACGTATGACAATAAAACCGTATACAAAATTCCATTGTATAGTCCTAATGATAAATCGGCCGGATGTCCTATTGATGTGGTAGTATTCAATTCTTCTATAGCAAATGCTATACATTATTACGAGTTTGTACCTGGAGGAACAGGTAAGCGTTGGATGGCAATAAATGCTAATGATATTAATAACGGAATATATTTCTGTGATGTCGGTGGATGGCATCAACTTAATGGTGGACAAACAATAAATCTTGTATATATAAACCCAGAATTACTTAATCCTAGTCAGAAGGGTAAGACCTATTTCGGTCGTGGTATCTTCTGGAGCGGAGAACATGATTTGGATTGGTCAAATAGATAATCATAAAAGCAAAAATTAATATGAAAGTTAAGCTAGAACATCTCGAAGTATTTATGACACTCGACAAGAATCAGTGTCAGGTAGTTAACGCACGCAAGCAGATTGCAAACATCATCTACTCGCAGGGAGCAGGATTGGGGCTGGCAGGACAGGCTCTTGCAGTGAAAATGTGGAACGGCAACGATGACACAGAGTACACAGACGATGAAGCGAGAATCATCAAGGAACTCGTTGAGCGAACTACCGCTCCCTGCTTCATTGACGCAGTGAATGCCGCTATCAGCAATGCGGTATCGGCAGAAAACAAATAATAAGTAACAATTTAAAAGACATAAGATTATGGCTATTAAGACAAGAAAAATCAGCGATTGGCTGTCTGCAAACGGACAGGCGGTCACAAATGCTAGTAAGGCAACTATGGAGGATGCTATCAGAGCTGACATAGGTCAGTTGTACGATGGTGTGTTCATTATGTTCCATCGTAAGAGTGATGGTTTCCCTCTTGCTTATAGAGTGGATGTTTGGGCGTCTTACCAAAACAGCGGAGAAATAGCGGGAGGAGTTCTTCTTGTTGAAGGAGGAAAACATCTTGTGATTGCTCCAACCGAAGCATCTTCCACTAAGTGGAGTTCCAAACCAGTTTCATCATCTGATACGTCTGGTTCTGTTAAGATTAGCGGAGTAACTACGACAGGTGATAGAATAGCCGCATTGAACGACTTTGCTGGTCGGGCTAATACGACCGCTATCATCAACGGAAGTACATCAAGCAACGTTACAAATACAGAGGATTATGCCGCAGGATTCTGCAACAGATATTCACGCACAAATGCTAACGGCAAAGGTCTGACAGCAGGAAGATGGTGGTTGCCGTCAATTGGTGAAATGGCTATGATCTGGGCAAACTTCGATAAGATAAACTATGCTTTATCGAAGATTAGTGGTGCTACGAAGTTGGGACCAGCTTTGTATTGGTCAAGTACCCAGGGCTCGTCGGAAACCGCTTGGGACTTGAATATGTACGACAGCGGCATTCGCAGCTTCTGGAAGTTCAATCAGGCCAGGGTTCGCCCAGTGTCAGCATTTTTTAGTTAGTTCTTTTCTATCCCACGCCTTTAATGGCGTGGGGAAGCAAGTTGTCAACAAGAGAGGTATTCAGTAATGACAGCAAAGATAGCAAGCAAGACAAGAGTTTACAGAGATATGAAGATAGTAAAGAACAGATTCATTCCCCCTAGAGGTTTCAGTTACGTGAACCTCTTCGGGGTTCTCTTCACTCGAAGAGACAGACCGATTAGTGACGTAACCTTCAATCATGAACAGATACATACCGAGCAAATGAAAGAAATGCTATATGTGTTCTTTTATCTATGGTATGTAATCGAATGGCTTGTAAGGTTGATTATCCTCAGAGATAGTCATAACAATACTCTGTTAATTCTTATGTAATCGATTGAAAATGAGAGAGTTAATTAACGT